>JAEHJW020008446.1_pt1 | contig 16381 bp, 30 predicted proteins | sample 9271431 | NCBI WGS metagenome assembly JAEHJW02 | reverse complement strand
GTACACGGTCCGGACACACGAAAGCCGTGCACCTTTCGGTAACGCGGCTTCGGAGTTGGGTGGCGGTTCTATTTAGCTGCGGGGTACTTCGCTACTCGATTGTTACCGATGAGCTGATGCCCGTAAGCATGGCGGGATTCTACTATCTCGCGCGCGAGGACGGCGACTTTAGCCGGGGTCGATAGCGCTGGCGCGGCGGTATGTAGCCGTTCACTTCGCATACTCGCTATTATCGTGCGGCTTGCGCTTGACGTACCTTACTGGTCTATCGCCACGATTGAGAATTACGCGCGGTTTTGGTGTGGCGATGATATGCACCGGGTTTCCGCCGTTAGCAGCGAAAAGAAATTCGGCGGCCATCGCGGCGTGATACTGGCAGATAGCTGTAGAATCAGGCTCGTCGGGCGCGGCGCGGTCATGAGTTCCACCGAACGCGAGTTCGATAGTAGCCATTCGGGTACAGTTTGCTACCGGGCAGATTGAGTTAGCCATTATCGGGGTCTTCTTTCGTAGGTACGGGTCTACTGTCTATCGGAATGATGACATAGCTGGCGGGTAGACACTCGACGTGATGCGGGCAAAGCGGCACGTATGCCCACAAGAAAGGCGCTCCCGCGCGGCGTTGCGCGGATGTGACTCCTACCCTTACTAGGCCAGTAGCGGCGCGCTGGCACGCTTCCGGGTTAGACTCACGGAATACAGTACAGGGAATAAAACCCATTTCAATTTTCCTTTCGGGTTAGAGGCTGGCGGCTACCCGGTAGGAGCCACCCGACGAAACCCCGTAGCCGGGTAGCCGCGTTTCGGCGCTCACGCTCCCGGGGCCATCAGCCGGGGCGGTTCGCCATCTACAGGATACCCCGTGGGGGTATGGAAATCAATACGGGGTGGGGGTATAGACTGCGGGGACCGGGAGGGTTAGAGTAAGTTCCTAGGGTTTGCGTTGACACTCTTAACCGACACAATAGCGCGCGAGTATTACGGATGTTAGTCCGCATACCCGGTAGCGCGCAGCGCTATTACAATACCGAAACGGGTAAAGAGATTAGCCGCCGTCAACGCGATGTGCTAGTTAATAAACCGGCGGTAATTGCTAGAGAGGCGCGATATCAGGAACGAGTGCGCGAGCGGCGCTCAGCTTCCGCGTATATCAAGCCGGAAGTACAATCTAACAATAAGCGCTATTGGTTACAGCGCTACTCAGAACAATACGCGCTACGCCATCCGGGTATGACCGACCGAGAAGCGTTAGAGATAGCAAAAAGACCGGGCAGCACTTTTAGCCGTTTATGGGCTGAAGTAGAGCGAGAGGGTTTCGCTGGCGGAGAAGGTTCGGCGGTTTTCAAGCTAGGCGATGAGGCGGGAGTATACAAGCGCGAAGAGTTAGAGGGTGGTTATCGCGGTCTTCAATTCTGGACATCCGGCGTTAGTGAAGCCGCATGAAAGGGAGTCAGTAATGAAATGCTCGGAATGTGAAAAGATGGGGCGGGTCTGGTTTGTCAAGTATGGGGACCAGACTAGCCGCCCGTTGTGTCAAGCTCACGCGGGTCGCCTACAGGGACGTGTAGCTAAGTGGGGCATCATTGCAGTCGTCTTACCCGCGTTAGAACCTGACCCGGCGTTTCCCTCTTCGATAGCCGAATACTCTTAACCCGTTGGCTTGCCCGACTTCGTATCAATCGACGGCGAGGGCTTAACGCGCTCAGACGGTACACACGACTACGTGCTACTGGCTGCGAGCGATGGTAGCTACATAGAGGAATACGGGAGCGGCGGACTAAGTACCGCCGATTGCTTTGAGTATCTCCTAAGCCTAGGAGCGCGTCATCACGGGGCCATTCTGGTAGGCTTCTACACATCGTATGACGTAAACATGATTTTCCGCGACTTACCCGCTAGCGTATTAGAGGGTTTGTGGATGGGGAATATGCGAACGTGGCGCGCGGAAGAGGGCGATTACAAACAATACCGAATCGAGTACATCCCTAACCGGGTATTGAAAATCCGTCAAGGTTGTTGGGGGATGCGCGAGAATGATACGCGAGCTCGCTGGACCACGTTCCGGCAAGTTACATGGTGGGATTGCTTTCAGTTTTTCCAGATGTCTTTTGTCAAGGCGCTGCGAGATTGGAGCGCTGCGGACGATGCTACGATAGACAATATCGCCAGTATGAAAGACCAGCGGGGCGAATTTGTAGAGGGTCAGCAAACCGCGATACGCGAATACTGCCAAGACGAATGTCGCTTGTTAACCGGGTTAATGGGCAAGGTAGCCGATACGCTAGAAGCGCTCGATATCAACCTAACAAGCTGGTACGGGGCTGGGAGTATTGCGGGAGCGCTCTACAAGTCGCGCGGGATAAAGAAACATATCAAGCGCGATTGGGGCAACGAACGGATAAACGAAGCTGTCATGCGCGCCTATTTTGGCGGACGGGTAGAAACGTTTGCGGTCGGGGTTGTTGAGGGTGATTGCTGGAATTACGATGTGCGCTCGGCATATCCGGCGGCTACGGCTAATTTACCCTCGCTCGATGGCTGCGAAGTAGAGGAAACAAAAACGTATGACCGGACCGCAGAATACGCGATATGGCACGTCAAATGGAGTGCAAGCGAGCAACCGATACGCTTAACCCCGTTTCCGTTCCGGCATAAAAAGCGGATATTCTGGCCTCATACCGGCGAGGGATGGTATCACGCTAGCGAAGTCAGAGCCGCGCTTGATGTTTTTAATTTCGGCTTCACGTCGCTGTATGGCGGTACGCTGAAAATCGAAGTGATAGAGGGTTACATATTCAGACCTACGACCGATGTTAAGCCGTTTGATTGGGTGCCTGAATTGTACGCGGAACGGGCGGAATATAAGCGGCGGAAAGACCCTCGCGAGAAAATTCTAAAGTTAGGGTTAAATAGTCTCTACGGAAAGACCGCGCAGAGTATCGGCGGAAGGGATGGCGCGCCGCCGCCTTATCAGTGTTATTTGTGGGCGGGTATGATAACCGCCGATTGCCGCGCAAAATTGCTACGCGCGGCGGCTAGAAGCGATAACGTGCTAGCGATTGCAACCGATGGTTTATTCACGAGCGAGCCGGTAAACGGCTTAGAGGAAAGCTACGATTTAGGCGCGTGGGAAAGCGTAAAGGTAGAGCCGGGACTAATGTTGATTCAGCCGGGAGTGTATGCTACGCCATCGCTAGGGAAAAAGCCGGGCAGCTTTGCGAAGTCGCGCGGTTTTAGTGCGCGCGGAATCAATTACGAAAAGCTCTTAGAGGAATGGCGCACGAAGCGAATGGCGGGGAGTATCACGATACCGGAAACGCGCTTTATTGGGTTCGGTTACGCGCTGGCGACAAATTCTCTTGAGACATACTGGCGACGATGGATTGCCGGAACAAAAGAAATACACTTTAGCGGTACGTCTTCGAAGTCGTTTGACCCTACGGCGTTAATGGACGCCGAATTAGTGCGCCTAGTTTCGCCGTATGCACCGGCGCAAATTTCTGACGCTTACGCGCCGCGCGTACGCGGGAAAGAAGCGCAAACCGAATTTGAATTGATGGGCGATTTGCTTGCAGCGCAGCCCGATATGGAGGATAATGTATTTGGCTGGCGGTAGGGCCAGCATGAAAGGCGGCTTTTCGTTATGTGCGACGCGGCTACACTCCGGGTAATAGACCGTTTAGAAGCTGATATCAACAATCGCATTTATCAGCTAGAGGAGCGTATCGGCGCGTTCAATCTGGAAATGCTCAGAATCGAGTTTGCGGAAATCCGCGACGAGGCGCGCGCCATTCTCGTCGAAGTCCGCGCTGAACACGCAATTACGGAAGAGGCGGCTACCAAAGCCGTCATAGCGGCGGACGTAGCCGAAGGTGCGGCGGAAGAGGCTACCGAAGAGGCTACCGAAGCTGCGGAAGAGGCTACCGGGGAAGTAGCCGACGAAGTAGCCGACGAAGTAACCGAAGCTCTCCCGGCGCTCTTGGAAGCGTCCGAAGACGAAGCTCCCGACCGCACGCCATTATTTGAGCGAAAACTTTTCGGGGGTAGGTAGACGTGGCTCTTTTCGGCGGTACTCCGCTCCTAAGCTGGACAGCGCGTTATAAGCGCGACGAAACATACGCGCGTTGTAATCGCTGCGGACTGATAAGGGACGAACATAAAGAAATCGTCATTTTCGGTATCGCGGTTTGGAACGGCTGCCGGGAGTGGATGTAGATGTATCCCGACGAAACCAGCGAAATTGACGCCGACAAGCTGGACGATGTAGCGCCAGACCGCAGCACCGGCGCTACCGAAGCGCCCGAACCGCAGCCAGTAAAGCGGGGCCGTGGTAGACCGCGTAAGGATGGAACGCCTACAGGCTCCCCGCGAACTTCACAATCAAGCGATAGCCGCCCGCGAACGGCTCGACGTTCTAGCAAGACGTGGATTCGGGAACAGTGTATGTTCCTAGTAGGGTCCGCTAATATCGGCCTCTCGTTTGTGTCGGCGGAAGACACACTAGACGATGAGGAAATGGACGCGCTAACCGACGCTCTAACCGCCGAAGCGATGGCGAGCGAGCGTATCCTAAAATGGATGGAAGTAGCCGGGAAGTTTTCGCCCCACGTTTTGCTTTTGCAAGCCGTGGTGAAAATCAGTATTCCACGACTACAGCGGCGCGGTATTCTACCCGTCGCCAATCTTACCCCGGAACAAGAGGCGATGCTTAGTGAGGCTCTTAGACAATCTACGACCGAAGCGGAAAATCATAGAGCCGAATTTCAGCCTGAGACTTCCATTCCCTTGGGAGCAAGGCCAGCACCTTTCGCTGGCGGGTAGGACCGGGAGCGGTAAAACCACGCTAGCGAACGCGCTACTTTACGCGCGCGGCTATACTATTTCGTTCCGTTCGAAGGCGGATAAGTCCCCGCTACCCGGCCTGCGGATTCGTTCGGCTAAACAATTCGGGGCTGATGACGAAATAAACCGCTACGTATTAGACCCGCCATACGAGCGGCAAGCGGACGAATTTCTAGCCGCAATGGATACGATTTGGAAGCAAGGAAACTGGACCGTTTACCTTGACGAATTGTTCTATCTGAATCGGCTAGGACATGGCGAAGTAGGACGTAAAATAGAACAGCTTTTGACGCAGGGGCGCTCTAAGGGTATCACGGTAGTATCCGGAATGCAGCGCCCGGTAGGCGTTACGCGTTTCGCGATGTCGGAATCAACGCACCTAATTTCGTTCGGTATCGAAGGCCGCGACGCGAAAAAGACCATGCGAGAAGTCGGAAACGATTTATGGGCGGCTACGGTAGAACAGTTAGAGCGCTACGAGTTTGCATGGTTTTACGTTCCGGAACGCGCAATTTTCCGGGGCCGGGTACAGGATTTAATCGCCTAAAGCCCTTGACAAGCCGTCCGCACGGGCGGAAAATTGACCTAGCGGCGGCTCCCGCGCTGCTATCCGCGTACCATTTAGGCGAAGCAATGGACGCGAGACTAGCATCCGGGGGCCGTTTAGCTTGAAACCCCATTTCCACGCTTCGATTGAACACGTCATATTGTACGGCGTATGCGCCGTCATCTTTATCGACGTTACCGGATTGCTCGCTGCAAAGCTCGCGGGGCAGTCTGGTTACGTCGGCAAGTTTGGGAAATCGCTAGGCGCGGTTATCCCGTTCAAAGGATAGGGAGAAATGCCACAAGCCGCTGCACCGGGCGGAGTCGCTCCGGGTTCCTCAATTCCTACCGCCGCAATTCGGGGTGGCGGCGCGCAACAGCGCGTACCGTTCCGTCTCGCAACAATCGAGAGGACCGAAACGCTGCCGGTTATCGCAAGCGCGTTGACGGCGGCTACTCAAAGCTTTATCAACATCATCGAAGGTACCGGCTATCTGTACGGCGTCATGTTGGACGTTGTAGCGGTGGAAGCCGGTAACATCGTAGGCGCGGTGGCGTTCTTCGAAGATGCGCCGTTCTCTTCCCTGGCGCAAGTTGTTCTCTCGGACCCTTCGGGCGACGTGGTGAACCTTACCGGCTTCGATTTGGAACTTGCGAATCTCTGCCACCATAACTACGCTGTGCGAGATACCGAAGCGAGCGCCGAAATTTATACGCTGCTCGCTGGCGGCGCGGCTACTGACGGCGGTTTCTCGTATCAGCTTCGCGTACCGGCCGGTATCAACCGCAAAACCTTGCTCGGCATTCTTGGCAATCAGGACCGCAGCGTGAAATACTCGCTGCGCACTGACTACGCTAGTGGCGCGGCTTCCGCAACGGGGCCTATCTACACGACAGCGCCGACGAACTTTGTCACCCAAACGACAAACCGCTTTAATGAAAACTACAGCGTACCGCCCGCTGTAGGACCAGCGGGTCCGCAGCAAATTTTCCCAGACGGATTTGGTACGCTGGCGTTCCTCACTTCTACGTTCGATAGTGCGCTCCCTATCGGCGGCGCCAACGTCAACCACTATCTCCGGCGAATCGGTAATACGGTCCGCTATATCATCATTGTACTGCGAAGCGCCGCAACGCGCGCCGCAGCGCAAGCCGCAGCGCCTACGCGCATTTCGCTTAAGGTCGGTGATACGGACTTGTTTAACGAGTCCTACCGCTACCGGCGCGGCGAAATGTTCCGACGCTTCGGATTCACAATGCCGAATGGCGTTCTTGTCTACGATGCTATGCACGACTTCTGGCCCGGTGCCGGAAACGAAATGGGAATGGACTGGTATAATACGCAAAACGTGAATACCGCCCAATTCCAGATTACCTATCCCGCAGCGTTCGGCGCTGCGGCTACAAACTCCATTAAGTTCATTACGTCAGACCTTGCGCTGGTAGGCCAGCCGGTCGGGAGTTAAGCCGCTATGGCTTGGAGCGATGGCGATGTTATGCGCTTTCATATGGGGCAAGCTGCGGTGGCAGACCAGATGACAAGCGACGATGACTATGGCACGGGAGCGCCGTCTATCGTCGGGACGGTCGTTAGCGGTATCGAGGGTCGTATCGGACTCGGCATTCTTTCCGTCGCGATTCTCGGGGTAATGTTTTTCTACATCTCTACTAGGAGTAGGCAGTTCTAATGTGGACTTATCTTCTTGTCGGGGCCGGTATCGGCGCGGTTCTCGCGTTCGCATACACGCGTAAGGTGCCAGCGTGAGCGGCACTAATATCGCGCTTTTGCTTGTCGGCGCGGTGGGCGGTTACTACGTCGTCGCCCACTACATGCGAACGAAGCGAGTAGCCTAACCCGTGGTTTTGCTAACGCTTCCAGATACGCCAGTTTCTAGTGCGCGCGGCTTGACTCACCTAATGGTCGTCGCTATCGTGCTGGTTTCCGTTTTCGTATGCGCTACCGTACTCGTGATTCATGGGGACGAAATTCCCTCGTTTTTCGAAGCTACGGGAATCCTAGGAGTAGGCTACTTGTTCGGGGTTCAGAATGTCCCCACGAAAGACAAGGAACTTACCCCGTGAATACAATGGGGCTAGTATTGATGCTCGCTGGCGTAACGCTTATCTATTGGGCGCTAGGCGGCGGGAGTCTCAATCTAGCTACCGGCGAAAAGAAATGATGCGATGATGGCCGCGCGTAAAGAAGTCGCTATTTCCATGCTCTACGTAGCCAGCTTAATGGTCGTTTCGCGTGGCTGGATAAGCTCCGCGCGGCGCGTCATTGCAAAATTGACCGGCACTAATGCCGCTAGTTCTACTCCGGGCGCGAGCGGGGCTAGCGGCTTTAGCGGCGGTTCGGTTGGCGGCGGTATCGGCGGCGGTACTTCCGGAAGCTGGTAAGGGAGAAAATGCCGAAAGAAACTAAGACGACAAAACCGCGCGCGGTTAAGCCTAAGCCGGTAGAGGCGGCTACGCCGAACATTCCGGAAGAGGAAACCGCAGCGTTTCGGGCGGCGGATTTGCCGCGATGACTTCTAATATACGCTGGCTAATCGGCCTACTCGGAACGTGGATTATCCTTTCGGGTATGTCAGAAGTCGGCGCTTTGTCAGACCTTGCCGCAGCGCTCGCTATCAGCGTTGCAGTAGGGGCCACATTCATTATCGGGCCTAAAGCGTTCGATGAGCTTTCGAAAGTAGGTATCGGATGATTGTTAAAGAGGGCGTTGGACTTCTTACCGGCATTGTGATTCTTGCAGGTCTGGCGTTCGCCATTGCGAACGGACAAGAAACCGCTAAGGTCATGCAAGCTGCGGGGGATTCGTTCGGCAATCTTATCCGTGCCGCTACAGGAAGGTAAGCCGTGGGATGGTTTAAGCCGGTTCCTGCGGACGATAGGCCGCGTACAAAAGTCGATGCCGTCATTGATGACGGGTGGCAACACAATAGCGTCGATAACGACAATCAACAAATCACGCCGTTTTTACGGCGTGTATTGGGCGCGGTATCGTCGGTCCCTATCGCGCCGTATTACTCTGGCGCTGGCGCGCTTGATGGCCCTCATTTCCGCGTAGGTTATCAGGGTTACAGCGGAGTAACGCAGCCCCGATTCCAAGAGGCCGAATCGTCGCGCCAGATTGGTATGCCGCTCCGCTTGCGTCCGCCTAGAATCCCGCGACGTAACGCTACGCCTAACGGCGTTCGTGATGCTATCATCTTTGTGCAATCTCAGCCGGACGGAAACGGCGGAAGCCCTACCGTCATGCCGCGTGTAAGCCGTCGCTAAGATGTACGAAAAGAGCCGGGTAGTTAATGCGACTCTCGCGCTAACCTATCTGGTAAGCGCCGCTGTCGTTGTCGCGGTCTACCGCGAGCAGTTAGGAGCGCTCGCACGAGACTTGCGCGGATGGTACGCGCAAGCGTTCGCGCCGAAGCACGTGCATATCCGCAGTCTTCCCGGTAAAATGTGGCGCGACGTAGAGGGAGCTATTGACGATGCCGGAGTTTGATACGCCTAATATGACTGGCGTGAAGTCCGCGCTAAAGACTAAGATTGGCCCTATTCCCGCGTGGGGGTGGGGCATCGCTCTATTGGGCGGCGTAGTAGGCTTCGCCTACTTGAAACGCAAAAACGCTGGTAAATCGGGAGCGCCATTCACGCCGACTAACGGCGGTTATGGACCGGGAGCTATCCCCACTAACGGGAGTGGTGGGGGTAGCTCTAGCGGTACCATTCCTACCATACCCCCTAGTGTAATAGACCCTACTGGTAGGCGACTAGATACCATATCGCCTAATGGCATACCGGGGGTATACCACTATAGCGACGACGGGTCTCGCGTTTTAATTCCGCCTCCCGGTATGTCATCTAAAGAGTTAGCGAAATACGCCACAGACCATTTTGTAAAATCACCTTCCACCGGAATGGCGAGCGCTACGTATGATAGCAATGGCCGCTTAATCTCATACACCAACGGCGAATTGCGGGCGCTAGTAACTCCTAATGGCGCTTTAGAAATGGAAATACCTAAAACTAATGAGGTGCGCTATTCTACTCCGGCGACCGCGCCGCGTCCTATTCAGCGTACAGTATTCACGAGCGTAGCGGCGGGAAGTGCTAGCGGCGGAATTCTAGAACATGAATATGCTTCTACGCTCAATACTAGCGGATGGTCGCAGCGATTAAAGGATGCATACCGCCGTCAAGGAATCATGGTCTAATGGACGCTAAATTGCTTGAAGCTTTTCTCGCTGCAATCGGCGCTCGCTTCCGCTGGAACCTTGCTTACTGGCTCCCGTTCGGGCGCGAGTGGGCAAAATGGGAGGGCTGCAACGCGGCATTTAACCCGCTCGCTACCACGCAACCTCACGCGGGCGCTACATCGTGGAATAGCGTGGGGGTGAAAGAATACGCCAGTTTTCAGGACGGCGTTGACGCTACGGTCGAAACGCTGGACCCTAGGACGTATGGCGGAATCGACTACTACCCGGAGATACGCGCCGCTATCGAGCGCCAATCGCTCGAAGGGCGGCGCGCGCTGGTAGCCGCAGAATTGCGAACGTGGGGAACTACCGGGTTTGCAAATCTGGTAGAGAATGGGTGGGATGTTACGCTTACTATCCCGCCAACTAATGATGGCTCGCTTGAGGCGCGAGTTAGTTCGCTAGAGACTCAAATGGCGCGGCTTAACACGGCGATTTTGCAACGGCTAGAACATCTAGCAGAAGCGGCGGTAGAAGCCGCTAACCCTAATGAGGTTCCGAGTTAATGCCTACGCTTGACGACTTTTGGAAGAAACTCGCCGAGTTTCTCAATGTGCCGCGCTCTAATCTCGCGTTTATTGAGGGATGGCAACCGCACGAAGGCGGATGGACGCGCAATAGTGCTACCTATAATCCGCTGAATACATCGCTCGTTTATGGCGGTTCTGAAAGTATGGGGGACGGCTCGCATATCCAAGCGTACCCGGACATTGATACCGGCGTAATCGCTACCGCGCGCACGCTGGAATGGTATCCCGGTATTATGGCGGCTATTCGGACCGGAAATATCGATAGAAATGCGATAGACCCGGACCTTAGAAAATGGGTGAGTGGTAACCCGAACGCTACAGAAGAAACATATCCCGGAGTAGGGGACTACGTTAATAATGTCTTCTACTCTATGACCGGAATCCCTCCCGCGCCTAACCCCGTAGAAGTCGCTGGTATCGGAAATATTGGCGTAAAGACGGCGAGTATTCCGGTACCGCAAGCCTTAGATAACATTATTCGCTCGCAGCTAGCAGACCCGGACCATAATCCTAATGTTATCATAGACCCCGGTAGCTCTAGCGGATGGTCCTACTTCGGTAGGCCAGTAAATCCGGATGGTTCGCCAGCGAAACCGGAATCGGCTAAGGTTTTAACTCCGGAGTATGTGCCGGGACCGTCGCCTAGCAGACCGTGGCTCCCGCCCGGTCTTCCGGACTACGCGTACCCGGAATGGAACGGCTCTCGCCCGACTACGCCAACGGCGGTTATTCCGGACGTAATACCGGCTAGTAACGCGCTGCCTAGCCCTAACATTATTTCGGAAGTTCGCGCGGCAGACCCTAACGCGCGCGCGTATGCGCGTTCGGCTTGGCATCGGTAAATGAGTAGCGCTAGTTTTCTCGATAAGCTCGCTACGCGGCTAGGCGTACCGCGTGAAAATCTGGCGTTCTTGGAACGCTGGCAGCCATTTGAGGGCGGCGGATGGGAAACCGAAAATATCGCTACCTATAACCCGCTCAATACCACGCAATCCTACGCGGGTTCCTACGGTATCAATTCGGTCGGCGTGCAGGCTTTCCCGAACGAAGATGCGGGAGTAGAAGCGACCGCTATCACACTACAAAACGGATATTACCCGAACATCCTACGCACGCTCCAAACCGGGAACGTAGACCCGAAAGCGCTAGAGCCGGATATTCGGACGTGGGGAAGTAACAGTTTCGCAGATTTTCTACTAGGCGAAACCGGAATCGGCGGTACGGTAGGTGTAGGAACGCCGAAGACTGACGGCGCGTGGTTCGGTAATACTTGGATTCCCGGTAGCGATAAGTCCGGTCCTCCCGTAGTCGGTGGTATCTGGAACGGTATTACCGGAGCGTGGGAGTTTGGTACGGGTGTAGTCGATAGTGCTACCGCTGCGGCGCAAACGAGCGCCGCGTTTTTTGCGAGAGCGCTAAAGGCTCTCGGATGGCTCTTAGACCCTCATCACTGGTTTCGATTGTTTTTCATTCTCGCGGGCGGTACAATGATAGGTATAGGCGCATACTTGTTCGTTCGTGGTGATAACGCCGTTAGCGACATAGAAAACGCTGGAAAGGTGGCGGCTCTAGCATGACGTACCCGCAGCTTGGAATGGTCCGCGACGCTATGGAAGCTGATAACCCGCGCGGCGAATTTGCTGAAGCGGTGGAAGTCGCCAGTATTCGGCAAGACTTTGTAGACCCTAGGCCGCACGAAGTTCGGTCGCCTAGTACAGCGCTTCACTACCCGAAAGCTCGTGAGATTATCATCTTGCAATCTGGCGTTGATATCATAGAGCGCTCGCTAGGGTTTGACTGCCGCGCTATCGCCATTCAAAATCTCGGCTCCAATCAGTTTGTTTATTGCCCGCAATTTAACGAGTACCTTTCGTCGAAGCGGACCCCGCAAGCAGTCTACAATCTGCCGAGTGCTACCGAAAAGCTGTCGCTCGTTTGGCATACTAATCTGTTCTATGCAGTTAGTCCCGCCGCTATAGCGGGCGAATACGCGATACTCTGGCTCTATGACGAATGGATACCGCCCATTATTGTAGAAGATAGCGACGGAATCGTTGTCGTCGGCGGAGTTACGCAGAATCAAGTAGCTCAGAACGCGGCTAGCGTGGTGTTGCGTTCTGCTAATCAGCGGCGCGCAGATATGATTATCCACAACAATAGCGCCGCAACGCTGTACATTAGCTTTAACGGCGCTGCGAGCGTCAATAACTACCTAACCGCTATTCCGCCCGGTGGAACATGGTCTATGAGTCCGGGGCCGGTCTACCGCGATAATACGTGTTTCGGAATCTGGACCGCAGCGGGCGCTGGCTTCGCAAACATCGCCGACATTACGCAATGGTAGGGGTGAAGTATGCCTAGCTTGTTTGTGCCGGACGACGTGATTAAAGCGCCGGTTGTATCGTTCACTTTCACGGGAGCCGCAGGGCTAGGCGCTGTCGGCCAGACTAACCCTATCTGGACGCCTACAGGACGTGTCGAGCTACTGAATGGAGTATGGGCGTATGTTACCGCGCCATTAGTAGGCGGCGCTGGTTCGTCCGTTGCTCTCGGCTTTGCTGGAAATCCTAGCATGCTGCTTGGCGCTACCGCATTTGGATTATTGCTCGCTGGAATTTGGTGGGATACTACAGTAGCCGTGCTGCGCGACGCTTCAGGAGCTATCAGTAAGGGGCACAATCCTCCCACCGCTATATCATCGCCAGTAACGATGAATATTGCTGGAAACCCTATTACGGGTGGTAGTATCGAATTCTATGCGTACTATCGTCCGCTTACTCCGGGGGCTTCTCTTGCCTAATGACGCTTGATATCGTCGCGCTCACTCCGCCAAATGAGGCCCCTAACCGGCAGCTAGGTTTTTCGGCTAAAACGCTGCGGATTGATAACCCGACCGCTGCATACTGGTATCTGCCAGACCAGTTACGATTTATTCAGCCGTTCGCTAGCGGGGTGATTGTTACGTTGGCGGGAACGCAAGTAGCTAATATTCGCTTTCAGGCTCCGCCCGGCTTACAACAACCCGCCGCCTTTCCTGTTAGCGCTGCCGCTACGTTCGTTTATGATGATGCTACGAGCGGTCCGGATTCGGGGACTAATCTTGCTAACGCGGCGTTCGGGCGCACAGTTCCTAGCCGGGTACTATCCGTTCCGTGTATTGCCGGTACTGGTAACGCGATTTTCAATGACGCCTTTCCGGTGGGCGCTCCGGATGGGTTTTCTCTTTACCCTATCGGATTTAATCAGCTACTCACCCTCTATGTTTATACGGCGTTACCAAACACGTTCGCTAACGCTATTCATGATTATCGGACGGCTCCGAGCATTATGAATATAGAGAGCTTCGAATCTGTAGGCATACACTGGCCGTATGCAGTACCCGCTCAAACTACGCTAGGTATTAACCTTACTGGCGTAGTTTTTACTCCGTTCTCTTTTTTGTTAATTATATGACTACCAAAGCTCATACCTTTCAAAGCGCTTTTAATCTCAATGAGATTAAAATCTTCCCCACATGGGCATACGACGATTTTGAACTATGGATGTTCTGTAATCAACCCGCGCCGTTTTTCGCCAGTATGAGCGTTGCTATTCTTAGCGGTGGTAATGGAGTCGGGATGATTATGCCCGTCGCTAATGCCGTTATTGTAAACAATGGTACCTACGCTTTAATGCGCTTTTCCCGGCAAGGTATACAGGGAACTCTTAATCCTGTTGCTCCGGCCGCTGGTACATTTGCTAGTTTATTGCCGGTAGGCCAAGCGGTGCGTATTACGTGTAATAATCCGGGTGGCAACGCTGCGGGCGCGTGGATTAGTTTAATTGCGGGTTTCCGAAAATAAAGCTTGACGGCGCGCCGCGCGCGTGTGTAAAATAGACGGGAAGGGAGCGAGCAAGGCGCGCGGACCCTAGACCCCTCAAGCCGCGCCGCTCCCTACCATCAGCACTAAGGAACCCGAACAAATGGACTCCCCAACCCTCATCGAAGACCCGAACGTCTACGAGCTTGACGTTGACGCGCTCCCGGCGCGCGCGGCCAAGAAAACTTCCGCCAAGCTGGCGGCGCGGATGTCGACATACGAGGCCTACATTCTCGCGCTGGTCCCCGGAAAGGCTCGCGTTTTCAAGCTGGCCGACAAGGAAACCCCGCGCGGGCTTAAGCTCCGCATTGCCCGCGCCGTCAAGCGGCTTGAAAAAGCCGGAACCCTCGCTTTCCCCGTTACCGTCGCCAGCGCGGTACTCGACGGAAAGGAGATTGTCTACGCGCGCATCACTCCCGCCGACGCGCCGCAACCGAAGAAGCGGACCCCGAAGGAGAAGTAACGAAACGGCAATTCGCGGGCGCTACCAGTAGCGTAATTAGTTACAGTTTGGTACTACCGGCGCAAGTCTGGCGCTCCGCTTATTAGCACCACAACCTGAAAGGTAGAAAAATGCCCCGACCATCCGCAGTCAATCCCACGTTCCCGGTATGGAACAAGGACGAAAAAGCCGCACTAGCTACGGGAAAGGTTCCGTTCGAAATCGTGCGCGTCGGCTCTTTCCGGTCGCCGAAGTATGGCGCTACGTGGCGTCTTACTTGCCGGAACCTCGTTACGAACGCGAGCGGCATCATGCTTTTTGCCGCTAACGACGTGCGCGATGATGCGTTCGGCGCTATCAAATCCGCTTTGGAAGCGGACGGCGAGCCGGTAGGGCCGTGCATTCTCGGGCAGACCGCGGTCAACAATGACCGGACGACATGGGAGATTCTGGACGCTCCCGACTAAAACCGGGTAGACCCCGGAGAAATTAGCGCCGCCCGTATGACCCCTTCGGGCGGCGCTATCTATTTAGAGAGGCGCAGCTATGCGTAAGGGATGTTCCGCTTTCATTCTAGCCGTTACCGTTTGGGCGACGCTTTGCATAGCCGTTAAAGAAGCGTTCAGCTACGAAGTAAACGGCTTGCATCCGATAAACCCGGTTTTCAGCTATGACCCTACCGGGAGTAACATCGACGCTGGCGCGCTCGTGGCCGAAGGCGTGAACGCTTGGAACGACATTACCCGCTCGCTAACGGTCCGTCTTACGTCCGCTTCTGGCGCGGCTAATCTCTGCGATACCGGCAAGCTCGACGGGTACAATACGATTAGCTGGGGGTACAATACGCTCGGCTATCTTGCTATCACTTGCTGGAACCTACGAACGGGCGAATGCGACATACTCATAAGCCCTAACTACGAGCCGGCCGATTTACGGCAGATTGTGGCGCACGAAATAGGGCATTGCTTAGGGCTTAACCATAGCGCTGATAGCAACGCTTTAATGTGGCCTACAGTCCCGCTGAACGCGCCGCCCGTCCTACTGCCGCAGGCGGACGACCGGAACGGCGTATGCGCCATCTATGGCGGATGCTATCGCGCATATACGAGTGTGAGCTATGATAACTGACACTTCTTTTGCTTGCGCCCATTGCGGCGGTATCTTCGCTCTAGCTACCCGTACACCTATCCCGCTCCCTATGGGCGGGGCCGTTTGTTCGCATTACTGCGAGCGCCGCGCGCGCGTTGACGCGCTAAGTAAGAAAGGAAAACCCGATGAATGAGATTGAGGCCGCAGAATACGATATGCTTTTCGTCGCCCATTGTCCGCACGATACCGGGCAGATACACTCGCTCGCTGTAGGAATCGGGCGGGGTGGCGAGTATGACGGGGCGCTAACGCTACTCATTCAGCCGGTAGGGTCTGAAATTCTCGACGCTGTAGAAATGGACGAGCGTATGTGCCTACAGCTTATCGGCTCGCTTAGCGCGGGTTTGCGCGAGAGTTTTCGCCTGCCGTTACTCTTGCTCGCTACTGAGGCGCTAGACATGATGGACGACGAAGCGTGAGCCGGTCTTCGTCGCTATGGCAGATGCGCTGCCGTCGCTGTCAATCAACAACAGAACATCGCCGAATAACGCCGCCCGTAAAATGCCCGGACTGCCGTTCGCAGTTTATCACGCTTACACGGATTGCGAACGATATCGGCGCTACTTTCGAAGATTGGTTTCCGAGCGGAGTAAGTGCACTGAATCAGCCCCGTTAGTCGGCCCATTAACCGCCAGTCCGCAAGCCGCGTTACCGAAAGGTGCACGGCTTTCGTGTGTCCGGACCGTGTACCCGCGCGGCGCGCGAGGCCGGTGCGCGCGAAGCGTGCGCCGGTTGAGTGTGCCGACGCGC
>JAEHJW020002092.1_pt1 | contig 16382 bp, 18 predicted proteins | sample 9271431 | NCBI WGS metagenome assembly JAEHJW02 | reverse complement strand
TCATGCGGTCAACCACTTGTGTTCAATGTTCTCCTGGTCGAGCAGCTCGCGAGCGAGGCGCTCATGATCGAGCGTCTGCCCCGGCCGCTCGGAGGAAGGCGCGCGTACTTTCGTTAGTAGCGTGCGGGCAACGCGCTGGCCGAGCAGCTGCACCATCAGCGGCTTGTCGGAGAAGATCTGCAGGACTCCGTGATAGCTATCGCCGTCGTGCGCGAAAGTCAGCTGGGCGGCCCCGACCTCATGCCCGCTGAGAAAGGCCTCGGTGCCGGCGCGGTAGAAGTAATAGAGCGTGGAGTCCTTCAGCACCGCGACATCCGAGGCCCAGGTGGCCACCTGCGACCCGTCGACCCGGTGCGAGGTGCCGAGCACGCGATAGCCCTCCGGGCCGTACTCGATCTTCACGATCGAGATGGCCGTGGCGTTGTTGCTCATGGGCATCGTGCGCGGGGTGTCGCTCCAGTACCCCTCGATGCGCTCATCGCGCGCAGGGGATGGAGGTGCCTTCGGGCCCGCCGGCTGAGCCGGCGCGCGACGGATAAAAACGACGGACACCAGAAGGGCCGATGCCGCAATGACGAGCGCGAGGATGAACGAGGACATGGGTTCGTCTCTGCCGTGATGGAAGATTTCTTCCTGTAGGCAGAATTGGCGGAATTTTTCTTTTTCTTCGGCGTACTCGGCACATTACGTCAACATCGGAGGCCCTCCCCCTCCCGAGCCGCGGCCTTCTCCGCAATCCGGCCAGGCTGATGCCTATAGGCGGGCAGGGCATTAGCGCGGCGCGTGCCGCCAGGAGAGTGGTTTGGCTACGGTGATTCAGCTGAGCATCGAGAGCGATGCGCGTGCCGATGAGCGCCAGGTGCTCCTTGATACTCGAGCGCGCCCGTACCGGGGGTTTTCCCTGGTGGCGAGCGTGGCGCGGGGAGGTCCGGCGGAGCGGATGGCCCGGGTCGAGGTGTTTCGGGACGGCTTCCCAGCGCGCGTGTTGCGCCAGCCGGTGCACCGGATCGGCTCGTTCGAGGGGGAGTTCCATGCCATGGTCGATGAGTGGATGACCCAGAGCCCGGTGCAGCCGACCGAGCTCGAGATGCATCGGGCCGACTATCAGTCGGTGAAAGCCGCCGGATTCGAGTCGCCCGGTGAGCTGCTGGCTGCGTACAAGCGTTTGGCGGGCGGTGCAGCCGCCCCGAGGGCCGGCGTCGGGCTGTGCCGGAACAAGAAGACCGGACGGATCTACCAGATCCACTACGCGGTGCGCGATTGCACCAATCGCCGGGACGGGACAGTGATGGTGGCCTACTCGGTCGCAGGACTTGATCGACCGACGTTCGTGCGCGAAGCGTCCGAGTTCGTTCGGAAATTCGACGTGTCCGAGGAGATGCTCACCCGCGCGGTCGGGGAGATGAGCGAGGCGCTCGAGGAGCGGCAGTGAGCAGAGAGTCGTTCGGCAGCTTCGACGAAGCGATCGAGTACTACCGGAACGATGCCGGCATCCGCTACCCGGTCACGGTCGAGCTCGACGAGTGCGCGCAGGGCCACCCTTCGCACCGGCGAGGAGGAGCCCGAGCGAGTGTGGGCGGATGAGTACTGACTATGCGCCCGGGTTTTCCCGGGCGCTTTCTCGCGCCGCTGCGTTTCCGAATGCGCTTCGGCAACCTGTCGGGCGGCGTTCAGCCCGCCGAAATAAAATGGATAGTATGGGCTAACGTAGAGGATGGAGTGAGTTGGACAGTTCGGTGACGCGTTACCCCTCGGGCCCGCGGGTGCTGGTGTGCGGCGGAGCAGATTACGCCGATCGTACGCAGGTACTGTTCGAGCTCGATGAGCTTAAGCCCTCGGTGGTCATCCACGAGATGGCGCCGGCGGGGGCTGTCGGGGCCGCGGCGCTCGCGGCCGTGTGGTGCCGCGTCGAGGGGGTTTGCGAGCACATCCGGCAATTCACGCTCACTGATCGGTGCGCTAGGGGCGACGGGCGCTGTGCGGCCGACCTGATTCTCGCCTTCCCGGGCGCGGATAAAAATGCCATCGCGGAGTTCGCCGATCGGTTTGCCGCTCCGATCAAGGAGGTGGCGCCTTATACCCGCGTCGTGCACTGCAGGCGCCATCCATACAACGTGTACGGGGCGCGCCCTGGGCCGTTTGGTAACCCGTTCAGCCACAAAGTCGGCACTCTGGCGCAGTACCTGGTCGCCTCCCGCGATGAGGCGGTCGAGAGGCACGAGGAGTGGCTTCTCTCGAACCCCGATCTCATCGAGCGGGTCAAGCGCGAGATGACCGGCAAGGTGATCGGGTGCTGGTGTGCTCCGAAGCGCTGTCACTGCGACGTCTACGCCCGGGTGTGCAATGAGGCGGCCGGCCTCAGCGACACGACGGGCACGCACCGTGTGCTCACGATCCAGGAGCCGTTGTTTGAGCTTGCGTGAGAAGATTGGTGAGGCGCCCTGGGCTACGCGCGCCCCCCGCCATTCGCTCACCGTGAGCGTGCTGGCCGCGGCGGCCGAGCACACGGACTGCACCTTCTCGAATCTCGCGCTCGCCGGCCGGGTGAGCCTCGAGCAGCTCTTCGGCGGCACGCGCTACGAGCCTGGCACCGGAGCCGATCCGCTCGCGATCAAGCGCGGGAGGCTGTTCGAGGAGATCCTGAAGAAAGACGACTACGTGGAGCTGCTGAATCTGCTCTACGAGCAGGATGCGGCCATGGGCGCGTTCGGCGCCGATGCGCGGATTGCGCGCCTGCGGGACATCCCGGTGCCCGCCGGCCGCTCGGGGCTCGAGCTGCGCGCTGCGGCGACCCGGGTCGAGCTCGGTAAGATCGCTCGCAAAGCCTGGGACGCCCCGACGCTGATCGATGGGGCGGTGGTCGGTACGCGCATCGCAGGGGAAATCGCCTACTTCGAAGCCGACGGACTCGCCGCGGCCGCAGGCGGAGCGCTGCACGTGGTGGAGGCGAAATCCTTCCCGCTGATCGACGGGCGGTGCGATCCGGTGAAGCTCGGTGCGGCCTGCGCCCAAGCGGGGCTCTACGCTGGGCTCGTGCGCGCGCAGCTGCGTGAGGAGGGGCTCCCCGGGGAGACCGTCTCCGACACCGGATTCATCGTGTTGCCGAAAAACACGCGGCTCGGGCGGGCCGTTCTGTTGCGGCAGAACCTCGGCTTTCACATCCGGCGCGCGGCGCGGTTGCTCTCGCTCGCGAGCTTCGATTCAGGGGCCGTCGAGCGGATCCAGGACCGCCCGTTCCCCTCGGAGAAGACCGTTGCGGCCGAGCGGATCGATGCCCTCTCTCACCTGATGGACCAGGCCGGCACGCACTATCGGCCGGAGTGCCTCGAGCACTGCGCCGCGGCGAAACTCTGTCGCGAGCGCGCCTACCGGGCGGGCCGCGTGGCGCTGCTCGGGGATCAGGCGCGTCGCGAGCTCACCGGCATCGACACGCTCCCCCGTGTGCTCGAACTCGCCGGCGGCGCCGAGGCGATCGAGCCCGAGCAGCACAGTGCCCGCGAGCTCGTGCGCGCGAGGCGGATGTACCGCCGGGTACTGAAGGAGGCCCGGCCGTGAGCCTGCGGGCGCTGCTCGCTGCCGAGGCGTATGAAAATGGCCGAGCGGTGCGCAGCACGCTCTTTCGCCACCGGGCGATCGAGGATGACCCGATCTTCCTTGTGGCCTGGTCGAACGGGTTCGACCCCTTCGCCTGCACTGCGATTGCGTTCGGCCAGGGGCACGCCCCGCCGGAGCTGTTCGTGATGAGCGGGACGCGCGATCCGGACCTCGAGGTGCGCGAGTTCGCTGCGGCCGCCCGGCGCTTCTGCGAGCTGTTCGATGCGTACGCGGCGGCGAGCAGCCTAGTCGAGCACCACGGGCGCAAGCTCGAGGTGCCCGTGTGGTTGCCGCAGCTCGTGATCCCCAATCAGGCCACACTCGGGCTGCTGGGGCGGATGGGGAGGCGGTTCGTCGGCATCGAGCACCGGGATGCGGCCCTGCAGGGCCTTCTGCGGCGCTTCGCGGCCCATCTGCTCTGGATCGTGCGCCATGCCGACCTACCCGGCCAGCAGCTCGTGCTGCCCTGCACGGAGTTCTTGAACGCGCACTGGGTGAGTGCGATGAGCGCGCTCGAGTGCGAATCCCTCTTCGCGCTCGAGGCATGGATCGATCCTCCGGCACGGATGAGGGGTTTCGAGGCCGCAGTCGACGCCGAGCGCTTCTCGGCCGGCCCGCAGCCGAAGCCGGAGGATGCTCAGAGCATCGCGCGGCTCTACGGGGCGCTCGAGGCGGCCCGAAAGGGCGCGGCAGAGGGGGACGCCGCGGTCTGCGAGGCACGAGCGGCGATTGAGCGCTTCTTCAGCGACCTCACCGCACCGGTCTGGGCGCTGCTGCTCGGGATCGCCCGGCGCGAGCGCAAGGTGGCGGGGGCTGCGCATCTGCCGCGGCGCATAGAGTGGGATCGCGTCGCCTACGGGTTGCACCAGGAGCGGCTGGATAAAATGCTTGCCGACCCGCGCGGGATCCGATTCCTCGAGGGGGCTCGAGGCGCGGCGCTGCGTCGGGATGAGCTCGAGCGGGCTGGGGCGCTGCTCGAAATCGAAGAGGCCGTCGATGACCCGCTGAAGATGCTCCCGCGGGTGCTCGCCGGCGAGGCGATCGAGGGCCAGGTGCACTCAGTGCATCGGGAGAAGGGGGAGGGAACCACGGTGGAGCTGCGCACCGAGGAGCCCTGCGCGCCACCTCCCGGTCTTGAGCTCTGGTGGAGCGGGGCGGCATTCGGGCGGGGCTGGGTGATCGAGCGCGTTGAGCCTGCGGCGGCCGGTTCGAGGGTCTTCCTCGCCCATTCGCTCAGCAAGGACCCCGCGGCCTGCCCGACCCGAGGGAGCCGGGCGGTGTTCTCGACGCTTTTCTTCGACGATTTCCTCTCCTATGGGCTCGTGCTGCCCACCCGCGCGCCTTGGACCCACCGGCCGGCGGCCTGAGAATTCTTCTTCTCGGATTTTCAGATTTTCCGGCGGGCGGCTCCCTAGAGACTAGGCAGAGAGACAGCACACCCCCGGTTACTGACTCTTCGATTCGGCACTGCGCGGACCCTCTGGCGCGCCGTAATCAACCTGCCCGGTCTGGGAAACCGGCCGATGAGAATCGGCCGGTCTTTTTTACTACGGCCCGACAGCGCTTTTACCCCTTCCCTCACTTTGTGACGCAGTTCCGGCCGGTATAAATTGCGTTTTTATCTCGCCGGGTATAAAATATAAAAAATGGTTGGTTATACCGCGACATCTACCGGGCCGGCATTTCAAGCCGGATGCAAGACGCAAGAGGGCAGTACCGTGAGTGGAAGATCAGGTAGGAAAAGAAGGCTGACGGAGGAAGACGGCCAGCAGCTGAGGGCTGAGTATCTTTACGGCCAGGCACTCGCGGCGGAAGCAGCACGCTTCTCGCCGAAGGCTCTGGCGGCGAGGTACAACGTCGCTCCGGCGACGATCTACGACTACGTCGAGGAGCGTCACAAGGGGGATGCGGGATACGAGAAGCCGCGCGCGGGGATTCGCGAGGTAGTTGCCCGCTCGACGCCCGAGGCGGCCGTCACGGCGCTGCGCAATCTTGAGAACGAGATCGGCGTCGCCCTGCTCGCGAATGCCCCCTGAAGGGGCCCCGGCTGGCGCGCCATCCCAATGATGTACGCGACGTGCCCGCGCTGTGACAAACGAGTGCGAGTGCGAGTGCGCAAGGAAGGCGCTCTTGCCGACCATCGAGAGCGTAGGCGTTACCGCTCGCTGCGTCACGAATTGGAGCGGGGCGACGGTTCCGGCCGAGCCCCTTGATGGCAATGCGGGCCAAGCAGCTCTGAGAATTCGAGGACCAGGATGACAAGGCTCACGCTTACTCCACCGGCCGACACTCGCTGCGCCATGCGCATCGAGAACGTGCCCGCTCAGGTCGCGGGCGCCGCGTTTTGCGTACCGGGCGGCACGGTGCCGACGCTCACGATGACCCCGGAGGGGTTGGAGTCGACCATCCAGGCCGCCTTCGAGCTGCAGCGAATCGTCGATGAGACCGGGCCGCGGCGCGCCCCGGGGTGGGCGCTCGCCGATGCTGCCACCGCTGAAGTGTGGATTGGGGGCTATGACGCCGAGGGTAACTGGGTGCCACCGACCCGCGAGGAGCACGCCCAGGCGCTGGCCCGAGAATATTGCCGCGGGCGCGATGATCAAGCCCGGGCGGCTGAGGAACAACGCAATCCGCGGGGCTTTCCGCCGCGTGAGAAGCAAGGGGGCACAGGAGTGGGGTTGTGACATCTGGAGCGCAGAAGAGCGTCGCGAGCCGGGTGCAGGCGATCATGAGCGCGATCGACCGAGAGGGCGCGCCGCCACTCAGCAAAGGAGAGTGGCCCGAGCTGCTCGATGAGGTCTGCTCGGAGTGCGAGTCTCGCGCTGAAGGGACGCGGGCTGAACTTCGACATGCCAAGTAAGTGTCGCGCGCAATTCGCCCAGCCCGCCGCGGTCAGCGAATCCGAGGTCACCGCCGGCGGTCGACTCGATGTGCTGCTGCCGGCATACGAAACGTTGCCTGAGGAGTTTCGCCGTGAGCGCGATCCGTTCTCTCCGCTGGTGCACCAGTGGTTCTTCCGAGGCCTCAATCCAGAAGCGCTCCATGCACGCCGTGGTATCAATGCCGAGGCCGCCTGGCGCCATCTGCGGGCGATCATGGCGAGCTGGGACCCGGGGATTGCTCGCCCCCAGCATGTGCACAAGATCGTGGGCGTGGCCTATCTGATGTCGCTGTGGTTTGACCCTCCTCAGGCGATGCGCCCATGAGTGCAAATTCCCCCTCGCACTTGAGCGCCGGCGCGCAGCGAGTGCTCACCCAGATGCTCAAGGCCGAGCAGGCCGAACGATTCGATGACGCTGAACTGGTGTGCGAGGGCAACCAGTGCTGGATAGGGCTCGAGCGAACCTCGCGGGCCGTGGTGAACGAGTTGCTGCGAGAAGTGCTGATCAGAGATCAGGGCGAGGGCGGAAAAGCGGTCGAACGCTACACGTTGAACGACGACGGCCGGCGGGCGGCCCTCGACCCAAGTTACACAGTGCCGGAGCTCTACGGCAGGAAGCGCGCATGAGTGAAGCGGATACATCGAAATCTTCAGTTGCCCGTCGCGTGGTGATCACGGCAGAGGGGCAGCTGGTCCTCGATATCGAAACCCACCATCTCGCCGGGGCGCCGATGACCCCAGAGAACGAGACGCACGTGCGCTGGGCGCTGCGCCACTTGGCGGGGTTTCTTGGCCTCTCGGCGATCGAGGCGGCGATTCGCTCGAACTTCCAGGACCGCGTGCAGGACTGGCTGATCCGGTGTCTCGGCACGAAGGCGGCAATTGACCCAACGCAGCGCAATCATCGCTTTCTCGAGGAAGCCCTCGAGCTCGTGCAGGCCCGCGGGTGTACCGAGTCTGAAGCCCTGGAGCTGGTGCGCTACGTTTACAGCCGCCCCGTCGGGGAGGTTGAGCAGGAGATTGGTGGCGTCATGCTCTCCCTGGCTGGGCTGTGCGCCGCCACCTCGCACAACATGACCGAATGTGGCGAGCGCGAGCTCGCGCGGGTGTGCGGCAGGATGGATGAGGTACGGGCCAAGCACAAACGCAAGCCGATCATCGCGCCAGGGGCGGGAAGGGCGGCGCGGGCGGTGGGCGGCTGATCGATGAGCGATCAGATGAACAACGCGGTGATCGAGCAGGCGCGCGTGGTGGCCGGCGCGGCGCAGGGCGAGTTCTTCACACTCGGCTCTGAACGCGCAGTGGTGGTCAGTGCGGTGGCTGGCGCAGGCAAGAGTCGGCTCGTGGTCGACACCGTCGCCGAGTGCCGCCGCCGCGGGGTTCGCGTGGCCGTCTGTGCACCAACGAACGAGCAAGTGTTTGGCCTGGTGCGCTCGATCGCTGAGAGCGACCCCGCTGCGAAGGTGGCGTACCTGCCGGCGCGAAGTATTGAGGTCCCCCGCTCCGTGGCACTCGCGAACGTCGAGATCCTCTCGGATGTCGGTGGGGCCGATGCGCCGGAGGTCCTCGTTGGAACCGCCCGAAAGCTCGCCGATGCGCGCCACCCGCGCTCGAGCACGGCGCGACCGCTCGGCGTTCGTGACGCACTCATCATGGACGAGAGTTTCCAGATCGACTCCACCCAGTACTTCGCGGTGGCCGATCTCGCGCCGCGGCACTTGCTTGTCGGGGACGGCGGGCAGATCCACCCCTTCAGCACCGTGGCCGAGGGCCTGCAGTGGCGCGGGCTTGCCACCGATCCGCTCGAGACGGCCGTGGGTGTACTCCTCGCACATCACCCGCACACCCGAGTGCACCGATTCCCCATCACGCGCCGCTGCGATGCGCGCACCGTGCCGGTCATGCGGCATTTTTATCCCGCCTCACACCAGTTCGACGCTGCGGTGCCGACGGGCGTAAGGCAGATGACGCTCGGCCGGGTTGCAGCCGGCGACGCGAGGACGAGAGTACTCGATGGCGTTCTCGATACCGCAGCGCATCAAGGCTGGGCACTTGCGGAGCTACCAGGCGCCCAGACCCGCTCGGCAGACCCCGAGATTGCCCAGACGATCGTCGATCTACTGGTACGTTTGGCCGAGCGAGGCTGTACGCTTGAGTGCGAGCGGCATCCCGAAGGGGCGGGGCTTGAGCTGCGGCGAGTGGCCATCGCCGTCGCGCACACGGACCAGAAACTGCTGCTGCGCGCGCTGTGCGATGCCGCCGGTCTCTTCGATGTGATCGTGAACACGACCAATCAGCTTCAGGGGCTCGAGTTCGATCTCACAATCGGGTGGCACCCGCTCGCCGGACTGGCGTGTGCCGATGAGTTTCACCTCGAGGCGGGAAGGCTGTGCGTGATGTGCACGCGGCACCGGCATGCGTGCATTGTGGTCGGCCGGCGCAGCGATCGGGAGCTGCTGGAAGGCGTGGCCCCGTCGATCCCAGTGTACCCCGGCACGTATGACAGTGACGCCCCGCAGGGCTGGGACGTGCACCGTGGGGTGGTCGAAGCATTGATGCCCACTATCGTCGAATTGTCCGCAATCTCAACGACGGCCTGAGTGGCCCGGTTGCCAATAAAAAAGCAGGGGAAGGTCTGATGCTCCAGGAACAGGAACCGAAGTACGACGTCCGAGACGGACGGCTCATCAACCGCAATACAGGGAAGCCGATTCCAGACGATGAGCCCGTGTTTGTGCTGCGGGCCAAGGATCGGCGCGCGATGGTTGCCCTGACGGCGTACTACGCGGCGATCAACGATCCGGCGCATGGCCTCGCGGTCGCCGCGCGTATCGAGTCCTTCAAAGCGTTCGCGCTCGCCAACCCCGACAAGATGAAAGAGCCCGATACGGGCCCCAGCAAATAGGCGATCCCGCCAGGCCCCGCTTGGGTGGCGGCCGCGGTTCGCGTGGCGGATCTGGTCCGGCGAGCGGACCGTTGCGTTCGATAGGTAGCCATGAAGGGACCTCCTATCACCAGCGGGCTGCCGTTCGAGTCTTGAGCCTAAGCCGTAACTACTCACGCCCGAACGCTCCCGCTCCGTTGAACGGATGCTTGACAACGTAGCGATTTGATCCTACGCTGCCGTCCCATCTTCAGGAGGGCACAGGCTCGGCGGCGGTGGGCGCATATTTCGGATCCAAGGCGACCTCGGGGTTGTGTCAGGCGATCATCGCCCTGATGCCGCCGCACGATACCTATATCGAGAGTCACCTGGGCGGCGGGGCGATCATGAAGCGCAAGCCCCCCGCGCTGCGCAACATCGGCATCGAGCGCAATGAACGCGCGCTGCATGCCTTCCAGTGCCCCTATCCGGTGGAGCGGGTGCATGGCTGTGCGCATCGATTCCTGGCGGACTTTGACTACCAGGGGCGGGAACTCGTTTACTGCGATCCCCCGTATCTGCACGCGACGCGCAGTTCGGGCCGGCGCTACCGCTTCGACTACGAAGATCACGATCACCGCGAGCTGCTTACCTTGCTGAAGAAGCTGCCCTGCCAGGTGATCCTCTCCGGCTACCCTTCGGCGCTGTACGAGGAGCAGCTGGCCGGCTGGCGCAGCCTTGAGCTTCAGGTGATGAACCAGGCCGGCGTGCGCACCGAGAAGGTCTGGTTCAACTTCACCCCCGATCGGGTGCATTGGGCGCGCCACGCGGGGCACAACCACACCCAGCGCCAGACGATCAAGCGCAGGGCCGAGAGCTGGGCTCGACGTTATGCGGCGATGCCACCGGCCGAGCGCCTGGCGGTGCTCTCGGGGTTGATGGCGGTGGAGGCCGGCGAGTAGCCGCCTGCGCCTGCTCTCGTGGCGAGCGTCAATAAGCAGTCCCTGCGCGAGGAGTTCACCGCCCTCAAGGAGCGCTTCGGGCAGTTGTCCAGCGACGGCAAGGTCGGCACCGAGAGCCGCGCGCTGATCGAGGCGCTGCTGATGTTGATGCAGGTGCTGATTGCGGTGTTCATGGAAAAGAACACCCCCAAGAGCAGCGCGAACTCCAGCAAGCCCTCCTCCCAGACCCCGAAGGACGAGACCGCGGTCAGCCACGCCGGCACCCATACCAAAGGCAAGGCGTACGACCCGAGCCGCTCGGCGAACACCCGCACCGTCGAGACCGTTGCGGTCTCCAAGGTCGGTTCCTGCGAGGAATGCGGCGAAGACCTGCGCACCGTCCGGCCTCACGGTCACGAACGGCGCACCCAGATCGACATCGTCTTCGAGAAGGTCGTGAGCCACGTCGACGCCGAGGTCAAATCCTGCCCGCACTGCGGCAGCGAGACCCGCGCGCCGTTCCCGGAGAGCTTCTCTGGCCCCGTGCAGTACGGCTCGGGCATCAAGGCGTACGCACTGAACTTGGCTGTCGCCCAGATGATCTCCCTCAAGCGCGTGCAGCAATCGATCCAGACCCTGATTGGCCTTGCCATCTCCGAGGCCACGATCTTGAAGTACGTGCTGCAGCTGCACCTGGCGCTCGAGCGCTGGGAGCAGATGGCGATCGATCGGATCCTCATCCGGCCGGCGATGCATGTCGATGAGACTTCCATCCGTGTCGAGAAGCACAATCACTGGATACACGTCTGCTCGGCAGGGGATATCACGCTGAAGTTCGTGCATGAGAAGCGCGGGCTGGAAGCGATGACCGCCATCGGCATCATCCCCAAATATGGAGGGGTGATCGTGCACGACTGCTGGGCCTCCTACCTCTCCTATGCGCACTGCCGCCATGGGCTCTGTGGCGCGCACCTGTTGCGCGAGCTGACCTTCATCGTCGAGGCGAACGGCTACGCCTGGGCCGGCAACATGAAGCGGCTCCTGCAGCAGACCTGCTCCCGGGTCTCCAAGCGCAAACGCAAACGGCTCACCCCGCGCGAGTACGACGCCCTGCAGCAGCACTACCGCAACATCCTCACCCGCGGCGAGCGGGAACTGCCGCCCATCCCGGCAAAGCAGAATGGAAAACGGGGCCGGGTCGCCAAATCCGATGCCCATAACCTCTGGGAGCGCCTGAAGGAACATGAAAGCGCCGTGCTGCTGTTCGCCAAAGACGCCGACGTTCCCTTCACGAACAACCGCGCCGAGCGCGACCTGCGGATGAGCAAGGTGAAGCAGAAAGTCTCCGGCTGCTTCCGCAAGGCCGAGTTCGCCCAGGCCTACTGCCGCATCTCCAGCTACCTGCAGACCATGGCCAACCAAGGCGTCAACCCTCTCGTCGCTATCCAAATGGCCCTATCCGGGCAGCTCTACGCCGAAGCCGGGTGAGCAGTTACCCTAAGCCTTTTTATCCGCAACGCCAACGGCGCATTACCCCTGGGATCGGCGCAGCCGCCGGCCCGCATCGAAGGGGATCACGTTGTCGGGCGGTTTCCCCTCCTTCCAGATCTGCCTGACGTCGAAATTGCGGCTCCCACACTTCCGGCAGTATTTGCGCTTTGCGCGGTTCCAGCGATCGGCGGGGACATCGCCCTGATGGCCGCACCGGCGGCACTGCACGTGAGCGTAGGGATATCCAATGGCGTCGGGCATGGCAAATAAATTGAGTGGCCGTTCGTGATATGCCCACGGGCGAATCGCAAAGCCCCCAGTGGTTCCCGAAGGATCCTACTGGGCTCGCTTCCCCACGGGGCGTAATAGCGCAATAGAGCGCACTCTCGAATTATCACGATAACCGCTGTGGCATGCCACTGAAACCGGTTTGGCGGTTTTTATTTCCCGATCTCGGTTCGAGTTCGCCCGACCCGGTCTACGCGATCGACGGATAAAATAAAAACATAGGGGATGGATCAGCGCGCCACAGATAGGCCGCAGCCGCCCCTCAGGTCACTAACACAACGGGTAGGCACATGAGCTTCAAAAGCTTCACGGGTTGCAAAGGGACTTCCATCTTCAGCGCGCTTGCGATCGCAGCGCTGCTCAGCATCAGTGCGACGGCACACGCCGCGGCGAAGACCCCCAAGGCGTCGAAGGTTTCGGCCAAGATCGCCACACTGCACTGGCACGTGAATGTCGGGGGAAACTTCGTCACCGGCCCCATCAAATCTTACCTGCGCAGCGGCTGGTCGGTCGGCGGCGGATTTACCTGGCAGCCGAGCAGCGAGCGGTGGTTCGCGGTGCGCACGGACTTCGCCTACGATCACTTCGATATCTCGAACTCCCTGGTCGCGGCGACCAAGAGCGGGAACTTCGGCCCCGACACCGGATCGGGTGGGCTCACGGAGGCGAACGTGGACGGGGAATTCAAAGTTCCCTTCGGGGCGAGCGCTACGGGGTATCTGCTCGCCGGCGTGGGCGTCGCGCACCTCAGCATCTCGCTGGTGCAGCCTGGCGGCATCAAGACCTACAAGTGCACTCAGAGCCCCTTCGGTGTGTGCAGTAGCACCACCGCCGCCGCGCCACTTCTGATCGGATCGAGCTCGACGACGGCCTTCTCATGGAATGTCGGCGCCGGTGTCGACTTCCGTATCGATGGCGGACCGGTGATGTTCATCGAGGCCCGCTACGTGCGATTCAATGCCTTCGTGCCGGTCACGGTGATCCCGGTGCAGATCGGGCTGCGTTTCTGAAAAGGCGGTGAGGGAGCTGCGCAAGGCCAGGGACGGTCTTGCATCCAACCGTTACGCCCGGTTCAGGTTTGGCGGTACCGCTCGGGATGATCGAGGATGTCCGTGATCTTGGCCGCTACCGAATGCAAGCGCGAGTTTGTGGTGTCGGTGAGCTGCACATCGTAGCGAACAGCTTGATCGACCCTCGGGAGCAGCGCTCGGAAAGCCGCGAGCCGCGCGGCCGGTACGAGTGAGGAGTCCGACTTCACGGCGCTCCAGAGGCGCCAAGTGGCTTCGCAGCGCTTGGGTTTCCCCTGCAGAGCACAGGCCGCACGAATCACCTTGGCCGGCGCACGGACTTTGATCGGTGCCTCGGCCAGCATGCGCAGCAGGGCGCTTCGTTGTGCGGCGGCATCGTGCTGAATCTCTGCGATGGCATGCACTTCCTGCTGGCGATAAAAAGAATCGTTGCTCACCGAGATGGCGCAGGCCTGCCAGCGCCACGCAGGCACCCCAGCAGCGGCAAGCGGTTCAATCCTGGCGAGGCACCCGTCGTAGGCTTTCGCTTTGTGGTGCCAGAACCTGCGGACGTCCTCTTCGTCGACGATCCGCGCGTGGCCCCAGGCCAGGTATTGCACGATGCCCGAATTGAGCCGTTTCAGGTAATCAACTGTGTTTTGCACGAGGAGTTGGTCTTCGCGCACGGTGTTCACTTTCGCTTGGCTCGAGGTTAGCACTGCGAGATGGCGCTGGTAGCGGCGCTCGGAGGATAGATGAAGGGTGAACGAGGAGTGGCCTGCGCGACTCAAGGTGAGCTCATCGCCATCGAGGGTGCCGACGTACACGGTGCGGAAGTGACCGAAGAACCCCGGTGTCCTCAGGGTGACGTTTCCGCCGGCGATACTGCCTTGCACAGTGATGCGCGTGACCTTCAGGGCGGAGCCATGTAGTGCAATCGAGGTGACGACCAGCGCGCCGCTCAGATGCCCGCGTGGCGCTTCTACGAGATGCGCCATGACGGCCGAACCCGGATTGGCTTTCGAGACGTAGTAGCCGTTGACGAGCGGGCGGCCGAACCACGAGAAACCGCTGAGCGTGAGGCAGCACACCAGGCCCAGAGTCGCTCTGGAGAGTGTGGAGCGCATCCTCCTCGGCAACCTGTCGTCCTGAAACATCGCGCTACCCGTGGCGTGAGCCTTGGCGTTTCCTGATCAGCATCCTGGCACGGTGAACCCGGATGTCCCGCGCCGCAGGTCGCAGATTTGAGCCCCAACCCCCCCGGGAGCGGTCCTTTTATATGTGATTCCCGCCGAGAGGGATGCCCCCTTCCAGTGGCTATAGACCAGATAGGTCACTAGTGCGCCGATCCGGCGCGGGGAGTCTTCATGGGCTGGGATGAGAGATAGGGAGGTCCCGCGCGCCACCGGCGTGCTGGATGCGGGGCTCAGCGCCTCACAGGTAATGGCGCTGCGCCGAGAGCTCGGCGGGCGCAAGATCGTGCTCTGTTTCGGGGGTGGGGTCGACTCCACCGCGCTCATCGTGGTGCTTCGCGCCGCGGGGATCCAGCCCGAGGCGGTGACCTTCGCCGACACCGGCGGTGAGAAGCCCGAGACGATCAGGCACGTCGAACGGATGAGCAAGCTGCTCGTGAGCTGGGGCTGGCCGCCGGTGAGTGTCTGCCGCAAGCGGACGGAGCCGGACACCGGCTACAGCGATCTCAAGGGCAACTGCCTCTCGAACGAGACACTGCCGTCGCTCGCCTTCGGGATGAAGAGCTGCAGCCTGAAATGGAAGCAGGGCTCGCAGGATCAGTTCCTCATGGGGGCCAAGAGCGGCCCGAACGCCTGCGACCCACACCCGGTGTGGGTGACGACGCAGGCCGCTGGCGAGAGGATCCTGAAGCTGATCGGGTACGACGCAGGCAAGGCCGACGTGCGCCGTTCGAAGAACCTCTCTCGGGCGGATGAGCACTTCGACTATGCCTATCCCCTGCAGACGATCGGGTTCAAGCGAACGGAGTGCGTGACGGCGATCGCCACGGCGCTCGGCGCCGAGTACGTCCCGATCAAATCGGCGTGCTTCTTCTGCCCGGCGAGCAAGCACTGGGAGCTCTTCTGGCTGGCAGCGTATCACCCGGATCTCTTCGAACGGGCGCTGCACATCGAGCGTACGGCGCTCACCGGCCGGCACAGCCGCTTCGATGCGGTGGAGTTCGGCGCCGACTGGGAGGACCTGGTGCGCAACGCTGAACGCTTCCCGAGCTCGAACACGACCGTCAGCCTCGGCCGATCGTTCGCGTGGAACCACTGGGCGCGGGTGAACGGTGTCGTGGACGGGGCGTTCAAGGTGCGCCGCGAGTTCTCGGAACAATTCGCCGCGCGGGCCGCCGCGCTCCTCGGGGAAGACAACGCGCTCGATGCCCGGTGGGCCGGCGCGGACACGGAAGGTGATCGGCAACTCGCGCTGATTGCTTGAGACAGTTCTCACTTCCGCCGGGCCACCTCCCCGGCGGATTTTTTATCCTGACGCGCCGTAAGACTCCGGCATTCATGCCGGAGATGCAAGGCGCCCGCCCCTGGTGTCTAGGGCCCCCATCCATGAGAGCGCGGGCTCCCGGAAGCCGCACCCCCTCCGGCCTCGGCGGTCGCGATGATGTTGTATCGACTGTTGGCTTGTGCTATAGTGATGGTATCAGGTTAACGAATCGACCTACGACACTTGGACGAGACGATGATCCGCAGACAAGACAATCCGGGAATGACGCTGCCGTCGCGCATAGCGATGGTCGAGCCCGGCTGCGCGTTTGCCGGGTATCCCGTTCATACGGATGGTTCAGCGCAAATCACATGGACCGCGCGCAAACCAGACCGGTTATAGCCTGAGACGCCACGGCGCCCCAGGCGAAAGCCGAAAGGGGTGCCACCGGACCAGAGCCTCAAAAGCAGGCCAAAGGTCCACCCAAACACCCCTTGAGACGAAGTGCTGCCGCAGACGGCTTTTGCCGTATGAGGCGGGCCGGCCGGCATAGCCCCGGCTGGATGCTGTTTAACAATTCGGGTCGATCGCATGACTCCCGGTGTCCAGAACCGGGTGCTGGGAGTCGATTGTTTCGCGTTATCCGGGCTCCTCGCCCATACCCGGCCGCCCAAGCGGTGGCGGGCTACGAGGGTGGGGAGCCCCTGAGCCCTGCGGGCGGACAGCGCGAGATCGAATTTGCGGAGTTGGTCAGAGTGGTAATGCCTCTGCCTTCCAAGCAGAAGTCGCGGGTTCGATTCCCGCACTCCGCTCCATTGCATTCTTGCGGGAAGTCCCACCGGGCGTGGGGATCCGGCTGT
>JAEHJW020007584.1_pt1 | contig 16391 bp, 31 predicted proteins | sample 9271431 | NCBI WGS metagenome assembly JAEHJW02 | reverse complement strand
CGCTTTGTTTTTTTCCCGTTCGTTTTTAGGCTTCCATCCTAGTTTGCGCATTGTTCCGTATACATAATCATTAAACCGCTTTCCTTTTAGTCCCTTTTTCCTGGCCTCTTTTTCTAGCCTTTCTTCCAATTCCTTAGGCACGATTTACCCCTTCGATAATTGTACTAATGCCAATATCCCTAGGCGTAATCCTATCCTTTTCTTTCAATGGCATTCTAAGCAAATAAACTTGTGCCACTCCAAAGCCTGCATATACCAATTCAGAACAAAACCACCGATCAGGGCTAGATACATCATGGCGAAACACTCCCATATTAACTATCGCTTTCCAATCATATTTTTTATATAACTGTTGGCGCAGGAATAAATGGATAGCGTTATATTGCTTGCTTGTCACGTTAACATTAAAAAGATCATACTTAGCATTAGGCAAATAATCCTTTGGCCTAATCCTTACTCCCCCTTTAGGTTGCGCGCCTAACCATTGCTCAGGATCAGGATTATCTAAAGGGTATGCAAATTCTGCGTGTACATAATCGCTGCGAGTATACCATGCAATGAGTTCGTCATAAATGCTATGCCTAGACTTAACTAATCGGATATAGACATTATGCGGCATCGGCGCACCTGTAAAGGAAAAAGCCCCCGTAAACGGGGGCAAACTTCGGAGGATCAACCTTTATGTTTGAAGATTCCAAACATATTTAGTACGCCTACAACTGCCGTAAAGATTCCATCAATAGGCACGGTAACCGCCGCCAAAGCAGGATCAATAGCATTAGCCAGGGTAATTGCCGCAGTAAGTTTTTGCGACCCTGACAAAGCCTGCCCAGTAACGCTAACTGCTTGCGCTGCAATTTGTTCTACGGTCATAGCAGCGGCAGCGACAGTATTAAGGATTCCGGCAGCGCCGCTAATTTTCGAATTAAGACTATTCAATGCTTGAGTCGGGGTGTCCATGATATTAACCTTTCGTTTGCTGGCTTTTGGAATCGATAGCGTGAAATAACCCTGTGCTAGATAGTGCCGCTATCAAAACACTATCAAGGGTGGGATCTTTGATTTTGAGTATATCTGCCGCTAGCCATACAATAATTAGCGCAGTAGCAAAAATACCTCTACCTATACCGGGTGTCATAGTCTTTTCTCAGTTCGCGCATGAAGACTTCTAGTTTTCCTTCAATGGTCGAAACCCTGCCATGTACATTCCAGATAACAATAAACGCAGGCACGATTAGGAAATCCATTGCCGCCTTAAATATTTGCCACACAGTAATATTCATGCACCTATCTCCCCAAGTTTAACAATTGTTTCTTTTTGGGAAATCATCAATGCACCGATAATCATAATAGCCCCGAGAATTACAATTCCCCAGTTTCCAGCGATTGATTGTAGCCATGTCATCCATGAACCCGATGCAGGCAACACAGTTTTTCCTGCTGCTGTATCCTGCACTGCTCCGGTTGTACTGGCGGGGCTAGCTGCTGGTGCGGTTCCCTGGATTGCCTGAACTTGGTTGATAACCTGCGCCAAGCTATTTGCGTAGTTTGTATTGGAGCCAGCGTAACCCGAATTTTGCAGTGCTAATGCAAACCCTGAAACATTGTTCGCATATTGCGGCCCCATAATCCCCATATTCGTTAGTGTTTGCTCATATGCAGCGACTCCCGAATTAAGATCAGCATAGTTAGCCACGCTTCCCCCTGGCGAAACATTGCCAGGGTTATTATTTCCAGCAGCGAAACCGGGTTGCAATCCCCACCCGGTTTCTAATGCCCATTGTCCCAAAACTTCAGGTTGCGACAACCCAAGGTTGCTAGCAGCATTTGCCGCAGCAGGGCCATACTGGTTAATAAACGCCAATTCTTGCGCCGGGGTTGCTGTAGTCATAATTATTGATACACATTACCCTGAGCCATGCCAACAAAACCAAACATCGGAATTACCGAATTGTTTAGATAGTTGATTGCTTGATTCCCAATCGTAATATCAATTGATTGAGACTGCGGCACAAACAATTGCGGGTTTGCGGCGAAATATTGCGTCATAGGGTCAACTGGCAAAACAGTCGTGCCACCTTGCGCAGTTGGCTCTATCAGCGTGGCATTTTGTACCGGCCGATTTTTCATTGCCCAGTAAGCAATTAACGCGATAACCACCGCAATGATAAATGCCCTAGCTTGTTTATCATTCATTTTCACCCCTTACGCTACAGCGGCCCCGATAGCAGCGGTTGCGAGTGTGCCGAATAGTTGATTCGAGGAACCTGCACTAGCGGCATTTGCCTTAGCGATTTGTCCTGCCTGATTGACAGCATTACTAGCTACCTGAGCAACGGCATTGCTCGCCCCTGTACCGGCGTTTGCCATGCTTGCTGCTAGACCCTGCACAGTGGCCCCGTAGGCCAATTGTGGCGTATAGCTAGCCTGGACTACTTGCGCGGCCCCCTGTAGCGTACCCGGCAGTGCAGTTACGCCAGCGTCAGCAGTTGCTGCGGCAGCGCTCAGCGCAGTTTGATTCGACTGCATAACGCTATTGATTGTCGCGGCAGGTAATGCCGTTTGAGCCTGGATAACTTGCGCCAGTCCTGCCGCAGTAGATTGTGCAGTGGTCCCTAATCCGCTGTTATACGCAATGGTGTTTTGTTGCGTTTGGTTTGATACTTGAGCCTGCAATTGTGCCTGTGCCATAGCATCTTGCATGGCTAATTGCGAGTATTGCAATTGCGCTGCGTTATTCTGCGCAGCAATCTGAGCCTGCTGCGCCAGCAACGAACTAAGCCCCGACGATTGGTTAGTGGAACTGGAACCCCCCATATATTTAGAAATGACATAAACCCCGATAAGCCCCCCGATAACCCATGGGGCATATTTTTTCATCGCTTCGTTATTCATTTCCATTTATAGCCCCAGGAATCCGAACAATCCGCCACCCCCTCCGCCTGCACTACTCGCTGCTTGCAGGCTGGAACTAGCAATTGCTTGCTGTGCTGTAATAGCCTCGCTGGCCAGCATTCCCTGCAAATTAGTTACATTCTGCACTAAACCATTCAGGCTTTGATAATAACTACTTCCCGGCTCGAGCATGGAAGTGTTTTGCTGGATTTGCTGGTTAGCGGTTTGCAGCAATGGTGCAATTTGATGTGACAAAAACTGCTGTGTCCCTGCGATACTTTGGCCCAAAAATCCCTGTTGCATAGCCATCGCATTTTGTGCAAATGTATAAGCACTCTGCGAAATTGCGGCAGTGCTAGGCCCCAAATCATAGGAAGCATTAAATCCGCCCGCCAGCGGTTGACCGTTAATAGTCAATGGCGCTGTCGAAATAGTAAAAAAGCTACTTGCCGGACTAGGCGACAAAGACATATTAACCCCCACGCGGGTTTTTCATGATACCCGCAATTTCCAGGTTGCTAATGCTGCGCGGATTTGCAAAGGCATTGACAAAGATAGGCAAGGTTGGCCCGATAACCTGACGCGGCATACTCGCCATGCCGTACAGCGGCACGTTATAAACCATTGGATAAATTCGGGGGCTAGTCAATTGCTCGCCAGGGTGCGACGCAGGGCCGCCTTGCCCTAGATTCGTAATTTGCAGCCCCGGATTCCATCCCGGTTGATAGTACGGAATCCGAAACCCGATCATGTTAACCCCCTACCGCGTAGGGGGTAGCGCCACCAGCGCCACCCATTGCCACGCCTAGAACCTGAGCAAATCCGCCCGATGCGGCATTTACTACACCAGTCGTATTGCTATTGCGCGAAACGATAACCGCCAAAATAGCAACCCCGACAATAGCCATTGCTACACTCGTAATATCTTTGAAAATGTCATTCATGATTCAATCCTTTATGATGTTTTGCCGCCGGGAAGTTTCAATCCAGTAATTCCGTTTACCTGATCCACGATAACCCCATAATTTTTAAGGGTGAACGTGAGCAATGCCAGTGCAGCAAAAGGTTTTACCAGGGGTTTTAGCGTATCCGAAGAATAGAGTGCTTTCAATACCAAGATAGCGATAACCCATGGAGCAAACCCCTTTGCATCGGTTCCAATATCAGCAAACAATTCTTTGCTGTTACCCTTGATCCCGACGAAAACAAGGTAAAGACCATACAACCCGACTAATGCGAAGTTCATGCGAGTTTCACATAATCAGTTAGCTTCCCTTTCGTCGCCAGATAGAAAGGGAATGCCAGCAGCACCCATGTAAACGCATTCATTCAATCATCCCCTCGATACTGATTTTGTGTGCCATAATCAGCAGAATAAACGCGACGAGAAAAGCACCCTCCCAAAATAGCGGGTTGCTTTTCATGTTCTGGAAGAATCCCATGTTTGACCCCTAAAGGAATAACGGGGGCCGTAGCCCCCTCCGGTTTACTGGACAATACCCGGCAGCGGGGTGCCGCTGAGATACGTGGATTCAAACTGCGATTGAAAATATGGCGACGTATTGGCCGTCACAATATCAAATCGAGTTTGCACATTGCCGTAAAGTTGCGTAGTAATAGGCTGGCTACGCGAACTGATATAGTAAACCCCGCTAGGCAAATCCGCCCCTAGCAGATAGCGCATTTGATTACGCAGATACTTAGGCGACATTTCCCGGATATTCGTATTGCTATTGCCCATCAATACGATTTGGGAAATATCCGCACCATTCAGCACCCCCGAATTTCCGTTATCGAAAACGTGGAGCGCTGACATAATGGCACGGTTATTAGGCCAATTCAGGTATTTCGATTGACCCGCCGCGATATTGCTCGAATCGGTGTATGCCCCCTCGATTGCATAAATGGTAGACAGATCGACCATCGGCAGATTACCCACCCCATTTTGCGGCATGATGTAATGCTGATACGGTTGCACAGTAATATCCCCATTGAGTGCAACAGTACCCGCCGAATAGGGATAGACCAGCGTATCGCTACCCACCAGTGCCGCAGGAAGCGCCAGCGTCACATAATGGTCACCATAAATCGTTTGAGACAAAACCGCGCCGCGCAGGTCCGATGCCGGATCATAGGCAATCGGAATATACATGCTGAAATTAATGCTACTGGTTCCGATAGCGGTCGGCAGGCTCAGGATATTTGTATCAATCCCGGTTTCGGACGGGATATAACCAAACATCTTTTCGGCGTTATTCAGGAACTTGCGACCCCTGAAACAATTCAAGGCGTGAAGTTGAAACCCCGAAGTATTCACCCGGTTGATACCCGCATAATCGGTATACTGGACCGTACCGAGTACATTATAGGGGGCAAATTCCGATGCGGTTGCGGCAACGGTCACATCGATAGGAATCGAAATATCCAGCATGATTCCCGTCATAATCCCCATTCGTTCCAGGGGAATTTGAATAGTGCCACCTAGAGCGCTAGCAGTAACTGGCTGCAATTTCTTAATCATATGCAAGCCAGTGCTAATCAGCGCAATTCGATTTGCGTAATTCATTTGCGCGACATTTTGCGCGGAATTTTGAGTGCTCATTGGTTATTACCCCGGTAGAAGTTCACGCCTTGTATTGCGAAAGCCCGAATTTTTCGAGCGCTTTGTTAATGATCCAAATGCCTACAAAGGCAATTAGAGCGATCTTAACATAATCCATAATGTTATTCATGGTTCCTATTCCCTTATGCTTTGTAAGCACTCATACCGGCCTTTTCCAAACCCTTGTTAATAATCCACACTCCAACAAAGGCAACCAACGAAATTGTCACAAAATTCGCAAGATCAATTCGGACGTTTCCCATTTCCCTAGACTCCTTAGGTTAAACAATCGGCGGCACGGGGCCGTATTTCTCAATAGTATCCATGCCCACATCGTACCATAACCAGCGACGCGGGGGGATTCGTTGCAGGAAGTGCGGATTCCCCGATGCCTCGAATAACCGTTTCCGATCATCGGCTAATACCAAATCCATTCCTACAATATAATCCGCCTCAGAATAAGCAAAACGACTTATCCACGCTGGCCTTTGCGTCAAACCTACAAAAGACTGTTTTAGTTCACGGCCCCGAGTTAGCCACCCGGTTACTCCTGGCCCTGCTTTTCCCCCTGTATGTAGAGTAAACAATTCATCGGCACACAATCCGATGTTTTCAAAACAATTGTGAATATAATCCACTACCCCATCCATGTATTCCGCATTAGCTTGTGATCCCGGAAAATTGATAATAGTATAGCGGTTTTTCCCCAGGCTTCGCATTATGTCCGATTCCTTGAACCCTTCGAAAACTTCGGATTCCGGCAATGCCTGATATGCCTTAGTCCATTTTGGATTCAGAATTAACCAATGCTGATTGCTGCGAGACAATAGCCAGCATGCAAGGGTTGATTTACCGGAACCAGTGCGGCCGGAAATAATAGCCCTTTTATCGGGTTTGATTTCAGGTAGGATTATCATTTTTCGGGATGATTACTGCATCCGTAACTTGCGCTGCTTTTTTCGCCTTGATCTTTTGATTGATGCTAGCGAATCGCGGCATGTAAATAATCGCTGCGGTCCCGAGCAATTGCAGCATGGCTCCCGTTTTACCTGACAGCGATAGTCCGTATTCCTCAGACACTTTCGCCACTGAATCCGCCAGCAATACAGATTCTGTGTCGCTAATCATCAATTCGGGCAGGCCGGTTGCCTGCGCCGCGATAACGTGCAATCCCTGCAATTGCTTCGCTAGCTTAAGAGTATCTTCCTGCGAGTATTGCGGCCCCGCATTTTTCTTTGGCCTACCGGGGCCGCGTTTTTGCTCCCCTGGCGTGGCGCTTGATCCCGTAACGCTTTGCTCTTGCAAAGCGGGATTCTTTGGGGGCCTGCCGCGTCGCCTTTTGGGGGGTTCGCTCGATTGGGCAGGGGATGGTACAGGGCCGTTAGCAGTAGCCCCCTGCGGGGCTTCCTGCGCGGTTGTAGAGGCATCGGGGGGTAGCATGGTGTTTTGCTGATCTTCTGACATGGGGTGTATTTCCTGTTAGATAAAATGCCGTTTGCGTTGTGCAGGGGGTTCCGGTTCTGGTTGTGTTTCAGGAATCGGGGTTTCTTCCAGGGCCGTTTCTGCGACAATTTCCGGTTCCGGTTCTGGCTCCGGTTCCGGTTCTGGTTCCGGTTCCGGTTCTGATTCCAGCATGGCTATTCTTTCACTTAATTCTGCCATCGTTTGAGTAACACCAGCCAGGGCCGCAACTGCCAATTCCACGGCATTTACTTTTTCTTCCAATGCTGTGAGCCTAGCTCCCATTTCCCCCAGTTTTTCGGCATGGTCAATTGCGACAGGATCAGGCTTCGGCATCGGTTCCGGTTCCGTAACCGGCGTATTAACTACAACTTCAATATTTTCAGGTGGCATCTTCGGTTTCTCCCTCGAGTTCGATGTTCAATTGCGCGCGCAAAATTTCGAGAATTTCCATATTCTGTCTAATGATCGTTTCTTGATTCTCCCTTGATTTCGCCATGAAATCAGCAAACTGTTTTCCGACCGATTCAAAATCTCCGATGTTGCCGAGCATATCGAGCAGTCCCATTTTAATTACCCATCCCTGAGTTATAGTGGTTTAATACTTGCGTGGCGCTTAACGTAAGTTCGTATAGAGCAAATGCAGCCATGCCACCCTGATAGGGATTAATACTACTATTGATGGTAATATTGCCACCACTTGAAAGGGTAGTAACTTGCGGGGTTGTAAATTTCAATACCCCATCAACATATCCGCGCAAATTTGCTCCATCATAGGTATATACACAATGATGAAAATTACCATCCGCAGGCACAGCTAATTGGCTACCTGCGCGCAAAATATTCCCTCCAAAAAATTCACAAGTATTGGCTACATAGCCATAAATAATGTCATCCTTGTTGCCTCGATCAATCAAGTATGTATTGCTGTCATTCAAACCCTGAATCCAAAATTCATAACTAAAATTGGTTAGGCCACCAGGAAGAACGGGAGCGGATGCGCTGGCAATAGCCCCATTAAAATAAATGGCTCCATCCAGGCCGGCGGGTCTAGGCGAGTATTGGAATGTATATTGCCCAGGTGAACCAATCGAAAGCGTGTAATTATTCCCGGAACTGTCTGCAAGGGTAGTACCTGCAACTTCATCCATTAGCCATAATGATGCAGGGGTGTCTGCTAGCACTACCTGTTTATATGTGGGTTTTACAGGACCGCGATTCGTATTGCCGCAACGGATTCGCCCCGCTCCATGCTGTCGATTAAGTACCATAGCCAGAAGTCACGTAAAGGGTATTTCCAGAAGCCGACGAAATAGCGCTAATTTCCGTGCCCCCTGCCAATTCAAAACTTTCACTAGTATTAGGGAGCAACGGAAATGCACTAGCAGGGGTTCCATTAACAGGAATAACCGCAGTTGCGCCAAATGCCACAAAAACGGTATTGCTCCCCACGTTAACCAATCGCACACTGCTACTTGCCGCGTCGCTGGTTATATTGGTGGCAGCAGTGCCTACAGCTAACGCTTGTGTCGTAAGGTTAGGGCTAAAAGGTTGCTGTTGAACTTGATAAGGCAATCCCCCACTTGTCGGGGTCGGCAGTACAGGAACATTAACCCCGGCAGAAATACTCTTGATGTTAATGTCTACAGTATTTCCTATGTTTACTTCCCCCGCATTAGGTAACACTGGGAAATCCACGAAAACTACGGTTGCCTGCCCATTTCCCGTAATGCTCATGGTTTCGCCATTTGGCGCCGGAAATTGAGCCTGCGCATTGGTTCCGGCAGGAATAACCACATTATAATTAATGGGTTGAATATTAATGGTTAGGGGGCCTGTCCCTGCCGTATTGTCTACAAAAACTCCCTGGGGTTGAAAAGGGAAATTATTGATTGTGTAATTTCTCCAATCCAAAGGAAAGGGGGTAGCAGAAAATGATCCTTCAACTGTTACATGATGGGTAGACCCTGCTGCCGGAATCATGTAATTCGTCGCATTACCTTGCGTAATATTCATGGAATCGCCTTATCAGGTTTTGTACTGCTGAAATACAGAAATCGGTCTAGCCAAGTTTACCAGAGAATTGCGCAGTTTCACACTCGGGGGATTGTAAAGCCCCATATAAGATTGCAAAAACGCGAAGATATTAAGATAATAGATATTCAGGGGTCCGTTTACGCTTTGCCAATTAGCCACAAAGAAATTACCGTTAGAATCCAGACTAGCTGTGTTTCCCTGGGAATTTGTAGTAGGCACCCCAAAAAATTGATAAGCATTACCAAGAATATCCGTTAGCCACGCATCGCCAGTATTCCCAAGTCTAAAACCGTTTCCTAGAATATCTGTACTGCCGCCTTGTGCCTCGCCATTGTAGTTAAATCCTGGCGCAAAACCATTATTGAAAGCTACGGCATAAGGGGTATCTACATAGGAATTATTAGGGGTCACGCAGTCGGACATTGAACCTTGATGAATCTGATTTTGCGCAAAGATAATTCCGGTTTGGCTAGGCGATTCTTGACCTTGATTGGTTCCAAACAAAATTCCGTTTTGTTGGTACGAATAATAACCCGCTCCAAAACCGTAGCTAAATGGATAAGTTGCCCCTTTGATGTAGGTCTTATTAAATGGGTCGCTAGTTCCACTTCCTACAAATCCATCGGTTATTTGTATAGCGTCTCCAAATTGATTGATCTTAAAAATCGACGAGTAATAATTGTCTCCTAACCCAAGCGATTCTATCCACTCGCCAGCGACAAGGAATTGCAGCGGGTCGAAAAACGTATTATTGGGCGAGCCACTGCGACAAGAATTTTTCCAGGGGAAAGCAGAAAAGGAAATTCCTAGAACTTTGTTTAGCTTGTCTTTGGGCAAGTTGATATACAGAATGCCGTCCTTTTCGGTCGCCCAAATAAATTGACCGTAACCCAATGGTGCGCATACTCCTGTTGCGCCACCATAGTATAAACTGCCCGAATAATTACGGGTTTGATATTGCCCCCAATTTCCGTCCTTATCGATTCTTAAGAAAACTTCGCCAGCACCTGCATTAATACCCGCCCCCGATGCCGCGAGAATAAAATCAGAGCCATCATTGAATGCCCACATCGAACCATAATAAGAGGCAAATTGCGAAAAGCTACCGATCAATTGCCAGCCCATCGCAGAAGTGTCAATGCTGTAATATCCAGGCATATTAGACCCTCGAATTGTTATAAACCTGCATCAAGTAATCCGCGTAAGCCTGCGGGTTTCCGGGGCCGTTATATTTGCGCGCAAATTCCAATCGTTTTTCAGGGTAGTGAATAATATCCGCTAGCGTCATATCCAGCAATCCTGCTTGAGCCAGAAATTTTTGAAAATATAAATCCTGCATTGAAGGAATGGCACAATAATGAATGGGGGATATTTGAAGTCCGAAAGAAATCAAATTATCCCCCATGATTTGATAAAGCCCCCACGAACAGGAACACAGAATTTCGGAAGTGTGAACTGTGCAGCCTGCAATATCCTTTAATTTCAATACCGAATCAGGTAGCGGATGGTACGCCGGTTCAAACCGCACGGCATATTGGTTGTTGCTGCTTTCTGCGGTTGCTATCAGTGCAGAAATACTGTTTATCATTTTGGATCTTCCTAGTAAGGGTTAAATCGTAGACAATGGCAGATTGCCGCCTTTTATTGGAAAGGCGTACAGCGGGTGAAACCGGCAGGTAAAGAATCGCAGCGCTCATGCTGCAATTTTAGGGGATACTCGATTATTTGCAACATTCCAATTGCTAGAATTTTGGATATTTGTAGACTTGCGACGCAAAATCTGCGCCGGGGTCATTCCCTTTTGCATGGCTACCCGCAGGCTCGCCAGGGATAAAGCCTGCGCCTCAGTGGCCCCCGTATCAAGCAATTCCTGCCACTTCTCGGGGTGCTCACGCATCGCCTTTGCCGGAACACCCTTTGCAGCACCTGCCCAGGTGCCATCCATCAATATTCCGGCATATTGCTTTGGTGCAATAGCCCTAAAAACCCTCCATTCTTTTTCTAGCTTAAATTGACCATAGTCTGTGCCCACATCGATATTTTGTGAATGTCCATGCAACACAGTAATGCTATCGGTGTCCCCATAAATAGCATTCTCTACCCCAACAGAATAAACTGCTTGCAAAATCTTAAGTCGAGCATGGGCAGTTATAAATGCGGCCCATTCAGGCCTGCATCGCATGGTGTCATCCAATTCTTTTCTATAATGGAAATAATCCAAAAATTCGAGGGGATAAGACCCGATCAATTCGGCATCGGTTGTAGGGTGGAATATTTTCAATCGCTCGCGTTTGCTACCAAATTTTCCATACAGACTATTCTGCATCAATTTCGCTAATGATTCTTCGGGTTTCTTTTTATAGTCCCTGCGGATAGCTTTGCATTTATCTACAAATTCATTAAAGGGAAATTCTATTGATTCAAAATAAAACCCCTCGAACAATTGCAAAACCTGATATCCATGATTGCAGGCAAAGATAAGTTCGCTACTGGTGCAGACAGTCTCGAAAATCCCCTTTCGCCATTGCATGTGTCCTTTTGCGTTGCGGCAGGGAATGATGGGCACAATCAAATCGTCAGGGGTTTTTACCTTGACCCTGTATATTCCCATTTTGCCGGTTGCATAATCCCTCGATTCAATGATCCTGCCAGTAGGAACGCCATAATCGCACATTACGGATGGGTAGCTAGAATTTACATCGAAGCTTTCGCATACCGGGTTATCGTCAAGACTTTCTAGCTTGTCGGTACGGGTAAGAAAAACCAAACCCCCGTAATAAGCCTGTCGAATAAACATTTCCCGAGTATTCCATTCCGAAGAATTGAAATACTTATTGTCGGGTAAAGTACGGCACCATGCGTTAACGGCAGTACCTGCGGCAGTGTGACCTATGCCCACGTTAAATAACCGCCTTAACATGGCGTCGATGCGAGGGAGCGCTACTGCCAGTCCCTGCGCGTCGCGTTTGCTGTACTCAATATGCGCCGGATTAGCAGGGTCAAAATTGATAACGTCAATTTCTAACTTGGGTAGCTCCGGCGCAAACTGTTTAAGCAATTGCTTTAGGGAAACCGGAGGACTAGAAAATAATGCGAAGGAATCACGCATGATATATTTCTTGCCGTTCTCCCTGACGGTCACTTGATAAATATCGTTATCGGTTCGCATCCCTAATTCGATTTGGAACCCTTTTTCGATGAAATAAGGGAGAATACTTCTCCAATCGTATTGCGCATTGTGGGCATACCAAACTACAGGGAAAGAGTATTGCAAAAACAATTGAGTAAATTCCGACAGCATATCAGGACCAGAAAAATAAAATGTCTTTCCTAATACGCTGGCAGAAATGGCGAGTAGTTCGCCACCTAGCCCTCTAGTTTCCGTGTCAAATGCGCCGAATATTTTTTCTTCATCCCTTACGACCGCTGCAGAATAAACCTTAGATTTACGTTTTCTTCCTGGCGAGTTTTTCATAGGTTTCGATGTTCAAGCCTACATAAACCATACCAAATAAGAGTTGCACATAATCATGGTCGGCAATCCAATCGAGAATATCATCCCAGTCTGAATCATCAAAAGGCACTGAGAAATCCCGTAAAGGAACCAGAGTAACAGCCCCCCGATGTTTCTTGCGCGTATCATAAAATTCGATGCCGTAGCTATATACAGCGGCATTCTTGAAATTCGATGCTGTTTCTATAAAGTCTGCCATCGCGTCGAAATCCAGCCGCGTCCTAAAATGCCTACCCTTTTTGCCGGGTTTGAAATTTCGATTTGATAAGGATTTGGGCAATCGAACTTTTCTATTCTCGGCACCTTGAATGATCTTTTTTAATTTGGATAAATCCCTGCCCATCATCCGGTTTTCGATAATTTCCTGCGGGCTTTTGCCGGATTGTTTTTGCGCAGTCTGCAAACTGGGTCTATTTCTGGCTGGTCTAGACAAATGCTTTTGTATTTCTATTTCTTCATTCGCCTTCGCTTGCCTTTCGTAGCTAGTAAAGCCCCGTTGTTTCAGCAGGCCATATAGCTTGTCGTATTGTCTCCTGGACAATTCTTGCCCGGTAGATAGGTCTAGGTATCGCTCGCTGCGTCCTGAAAGTTTCCTAAAACCTGGCGCTACAGGCTTTCCCCTTGCCATGCTGTACCCCCCTACGCGAAATTTCATTCTACCCGCCATGGGCATAAAAAACCCCGCCAGAGGGGCGGGGCGATTAATGAAAAAATCCGGTTATTTCTTGGCAGAACCCCCGTTTTTCTTGTGACCGTCGGGAGCAGGTTGCTCGACATCATCGCCGGCCTTGTGACCCAGTTGCGGCAGGGGAGCCGCGCTCTTCGACAGTGCCGCCAACGCATCGCTAGGCTTCGATTCCATCAAAGGTTTGATTTCATAATGATAGCCGATAGCTACGTTTTCATCGGGAACGACATAAAAATCAAACCCGAATTGAACACCCGCCCCTGACTTATCCGCATCAACTGCCGCCTTCAAAAGACCCTGAGCAGGATCGGGCATATAACAAGTCGGGGCCGCTACCTCTTCGCCTTCACGGTTCCATGCTCGAAACTCCCCAGAAAACTTCCAACTATCGGCCATGTTTTCCGAAGTCTTAAGGCTGGCTTCGCGCGCAATGCCGATAATGCGCGCAACGTGGGTTTTTTCCTTGACGACCTTAAAACCCTTGCGAACACTGTTAATGCCGCCAATAGTGATCTTGTTTGCGATTTGCATGGTAGGTTCCTTAATAAATGATGAAATTTAGGGGTTTCGCGGATTGCACAGTACCCCTAAGCACTGTTTCGGTGTAAGCCCCACCGATAGAGCAAAACATTATTCGCCCGCCATTCTTCCAGTTGCAAACTTACTCAAGACTACAAGATCAGTTTTTAACACTGAATCGCCCTTGTGTCTACCATTAAATACCCTGGCAATACAAATATCGTTGGACCCTCCGACCATCTTGCCAAGTGTCAATAGTCGGGTTGCCGCCGCTTCGGCATGCAAGCGATCAAGATGCAAAGAATAGACATAGCCACACACTACATCATTAGGGGCTTTGTCATTATAGCGGTTAATTACGGCGTACATTTCGGGATTCCTTTTTCCATTGACTTGATTCAGGTTCAGCAGGCGTAACCTGCAAATAATACCCCTGAATTTTAGCAAGATCATACAGCAGGTTATATAGTTCTTTTATCTTTTGATCCTGCTTATTAATTTTATTTTCTAGCGAAGCAACATATTCGGCATGGGGCAAACGCAAAACATAGCGTTGCAATGATTCGAAAAGTTCAAAAGAAACCTGTTTTTTCCAGAACATTATTTAATCCCCCTATAAATAGCTGCCAGTAGGAAAACAATCATTCCGAAAAAGAACAAATGACCAGGGCTAAATAGGTGCTGCATTACTATAGCGTACATTAGACAGTCTCCAAATAGACACCATGCGCTGCCACAGTAGCTTTAGCTGCCACGATTTTGTGCGGTTTTTCCTCGAACATATCGCAAAGGGTTTTTGCATCGCCATCGATACAGGTGGCAAAAATCATTAGGGAATCGGGGCGGGCAAAATAAATCACAAACCCACAAAGACCTGCATCAATTGATGCCTTAATCAATCGCTGATCTTCGGGGCTAAATTGAGTGGATTCGATAATCATGGCTTAGATTCCTGTAGTGCGGCGCGGGCGATGCGACACGGCAATGACGGTTGGAATATGAATTCCTCCGAAGTTAGGTTGCTGATCTTGGTCAACGCTTCCCACAACCTCGCGTTCTCAGCGCGCAGGCACATTTCTCGGTCCACGGCAGCAGCAACGGCGTCGCATGACGCCGACCTATAATCGTCGTGCATCTTGCGAGCCTCGGCAGCGGTTTCCGGCGTGTTTGCTTGCGCCACTACACCGCACGCCGCGAGCCGCATCCGCTCTCGTTCTAACTCAGCGCAGCGCAACAGTTCAATGTGTTCCGTTTTCACAATAACCCCTTTCGGTAATCACATAACAACCACCTCTTATACTGCCCGCTGGAATAAACGGCGGGGCGTCAAGGCATCCGGCTTCGGCCATATCTAAATCATAACGCTTGTCCATGTTAGACAGATAAAACAGCCGACTAATAAAGCCCCCAGTGACAAAGGGGGAAGAAAAACGGATATAGAATCGGGAGTCCATGGTTAAACCCTTTGTAAAATCTTTTCAATTGCGAAAACCATTAACTCAAATTTGCGACAGGTTTCAGCGGATTTAATAGCATCAACCATACCAAATGCAGTTTCTTTGTGCACATAATTCCTTGCGCAAGTAAACGAATAATCAAAATAAGGTTTGCCATTAGTGAAACCAGAAAACCACCCGTTAGACTCCTCGTCCCAAATATAATAGGCTGACATGGTGTAGGCTCCGGTTAAGCCCCCGTAGGGGCAGGGGTTAATTAACCAAGTCTTTTAATAATATGGATGCAATACATTTCTGCAATTTTGCCATACGTAGTATTGGGCGGGATAACAGGCATATCGCGCAAGTTATTCCTAAATCCGGGGCTTTCTTCACTAAACCCAAGCAATACTACAATTGCTTTTCGGTCAATGCTACTTAACTGTTCAAACAGATTTTGGGGATTGTCTTGCATGGTGTTTGCCCGCTGGCAGTTGCAGGGGATTTCTAGGCCACAATAAAGGCAAACGTTTTTGACATGGTGTAGGGTCCGGTTAAATCCATTGATTTGCCATAGCTTCAGCAATCCCCTTAAATGTTTTGCTTCTTTCTTTCCACCTGTTCACGCTAGGTGGCATTTTATGGATTCTGTTTTCTCTACCGCTTACTATATTTGTAGGTTGCAATTTTGGCAAATTTTTTAGCCATAAGCAGGTTGCCTTAGTTTCGCCGTGGCCAAACTGCCAGGGTTGTATAATTTGATCCGGTTTGCGAATACGACTGCTAATAATGCTAATCGGATTTTCAAGGGCTATTTTTGGAATCGGCGCACATAGCAACGTGCGCACAAAATCTAAGGCTTGTTCTTGTTCGTGCACCTTATCTTTAAACCAGCGTGCTCCGCTCACTGCAAGATGCGTGCAAGGAGGATGCGCAATCATCAAATCCCATCCATCATTAATAATGTCTAATACATTGCCTTTATAATGCAAACCTTGTTTTTCAGTGTCTAGCAAATCGCAGCTAACTGCATAGTGGCCTTTAGCCGTAAATGAGTCTCTAACTGTTCCGCTAAATTCACAAGCAATTAAAACTTTCATCTCGTTTACTCCAGTTCGTTAAGCGTTGGCTATATTGTGCCTGGATCCTGGTAGGGGGGTCAATAGTTTTGTGTGCTTATTTTATACGGTGTGGTAATTTGGTTGCGGTTTTGGTGTGCGTTTAGGTCATATAACCACC
>JAEHJW020004953.1_pt1 | contig 16395 bp, 21 predicted proteins | sample 9271431 | NCBI WGS metagenome assembly JAEHJW02 | reverse complement strand
TCAATCGTCTACGGTTTCTTCATCAGAGGCAGTCTCCAAACGACTTATGGCGTCTAAGATGCCCTCATCAAAGGTCCAGGTGTACGCCCAATCTCGCAAGATGTAGCATATAGGACAACTCAAACCTGCCGCCGTGGGAACCAAAGGGCAATCCCAATGCTGCGAATCGCCGCAAACATATTGTTGGCTGGTGCCCATGGCTTGATAGCGCTTCAATGCCGCAACCTGTTTTGGCGTCCAGGGAGCCAGGCTAACCCCTGCCGGCGGCGGCCACACTCTTTCCGCTATCTTTTCATAATCATTTTCATCAAACCGGGCTCCAAAGCGATAAAGCAGTTCTTTTAGCAAGAGATTCTCACGACTCAGGTCATCGAGAGTGATTTGAGGAGGCTCATAACCCAATTCCATGCTACTGTATCTTCGCACAGAGCAATGCGGACAAGTGACCGCGATGTCCTGAGGCATATGGCACACGCAAACGCATGGATCGTTATTTACAGAATGAGCGGGTGCCATAGGAGCGCATAGTAACGAGCGCTATGGTCTACCCACAAGCCCATCTATTTTAGTGTATTTTCGCTAGCATTTGCATAATGTTGTAGCCTATATTTCGACATGAGCTTGATGGGTGTTATTCGATCCATATCGTTGGTGCCGAAAGTGTACAGCCGAATTAAGCCATGAGGCGCAATTGAGCCATTTATATCGAATGCTCAATGGCTGCCGAAAGAGTAATCGGCGATAACTCTTCGATGGTTACCGGTTGTAGGTGAGCCGTGACGTCATCGTACAGCCAACGTTCACAGTGCGGGGTGGGATCCCGCGCGACGAAAAAGGTCCCCGTTTTCTGTACGGCCGGGAGGTCACTCCAATTGATACCAGCCCTCCATAACATTTCATGCATGTCCGCGGTTTTCTTGCCGACCAGTTCCTTGTGGCTGAAGTGAGCCCGGCTCAGCATGATTAAACTGTTGCGCTCCCAGTCCTTTTGTCTCCAGACAAAATAATTGCCTACTTCTGTTTCGGGAATGCTAAAAGCGCGAGAGTCAAATTGAGCGCCACCTCGAGGGTAAGCCTGATTGAAGTGCACTGTAAACGCGGATGCCGTGAGGCTGACCAGCTTGCTGTAACGATACCCCAGCCAATCCTCGCCCTTGATCGAGTCAGTAGTGGAAATAGCGAACGAGGCTTCATCGCTCTGAGTGTATGATAACTTTATGCCGTGCATGTCCTTGGCGGTACGCCAGGTTGCCTCTTGCATAGCTCGAATCACATCGTCATCAAAAGGCTTGCGCGCTCGTCGCAAATAGGAGTGAAAAGCGCGACCATCCACCCTGATGATAACCCAAGACTTGGGTGACAGTCTCCAGTCGGAGACGCGCTCATATGCCTTCATGCGATCGCCAAGTTCCATAGTTTTGATCATAACACACGAGTTACGTCAGGGGCGTTTCGAGCTTGAAGGCACCCAGCTACGACCCCAGTCTGTTAGTTAGACCGAGAAATTGTTGGAACCAATTGATTGCCAACGTGATGACATCAATAACACCAGCCGGGCTGCCAAACACTGACACGGCTCCAAGAGCGACGCCCAACAAACTCAACAAATCATCGTGACCTTGCAAAAGACCGAGAACGCTTATTAATTCAGAAGCGATTCCAACTATGCGGAATATGGCTAAGCCACCAATAGTAAGCTCGCCGACACCCGTCAGCATCAAGACCACCGCCGCGCCGGCCAGCGCCAAACCGGCAAATGGAGCCAAGACGCCTAGCAGATTGGGAACCGCCCCAATCAGCGGATGAAGCGCAAAATCAGCGCTCATTACAAAGGGCTCGGTGACCTGAGTGCCGTGTGGACCGAACGGCGGCGTATATCCCCCGACGGCAACGCAGGAAGTGCGTGTCGGACAAGAGATAGAAACCAGATTTAAATTTTCGTTGTTGGGCAAGTTGGCGTGTCCCGCCAAACCCCATTCAGTCTTTCCACCAACTGAGACCGACTCAAGGATCGACACATAAGTTTGGGTGCCGCCGATTGACGCGGTAACAGTGTCCGCCACCGAGAAGCAATGTCCATCCCGGGCGCAGGACATAGCCGCGATCCCGGGGAACCCACGCTCAGCCCCGAGAGAGGCGATGTTGAGGGGGTCGGCCATGGTGCCGGTTACCCAATCACGCCCGTTGGTAGTGGAGGCGAATTGCTGAAAGGCCTGCCACTCCACAGTGCAATGAAAACCGCTGCCGGGCACACATTGATTGTAGCTCAGATCACCGAACGTTATAGGACCATCTATGCTGTTCCAGAAGGGCTCCTGCACCGCTTTGCATTTGCCAACGGGGGATAGACATCCCACGGTTTGAATTCTAGTCCAGCTGGTACCTCCGTTTGACGAGTTGAGGATCAGATCGGCGCTTGCGTTTTGATTCGGACCCCCATTGCCCACTGCCTCACAGTCAGACGTAGACCCACAAGACACACTGTTCAACCCCGCCCCTTGAAAAAACTCGCTCCATGATGTTGCGCTAGGCGCAGAGCCTCCAACAGCGATATTGCCGGCCAAAGCAACCGTAGTTTGATTGTTGGGACGGGGCGCCTTCAATTGCAGCGACCCCACCACCACACACGCCGTAGTTGATGGACAGGACAACGAGACCAAGGAGCCAGCGGTGTACCGACGCTCCGAAAATGAGAAGGTAGAGCCCTCGATGGCACCCGTTGAGGTGTTGAGTGCGCCTATCCAAGGCCAACCATCAGGTGCGGATCCGGCTAGCACGCACTCCGAGGTGGATGGACAGGAAAGAGCCTTGATCGACTCCGGCACAATGTCGTCCAATATGTGTAAACGAGCCCCCGGTATCGTGACTAATTGGGCAATGAACTCACCCCCGGGAACCAGGTTCGCCTTCCCTCCAAATGGAGACGCCGCATGCTCAAGAAAAACCCCCTTGGCATTAGTCGCTCCGGGGAGAGGGGGGTTTGATGACACACCTGTCACGAAGCAATTCAATGCTTCGGGGCAAGACACCTGATCAAGAACCAGCCCAGAGTTAGCCACAAGCACCGATTTGGCGTTGCGTGAGGAAACAGCGTATGGGGCAGGCAACACCCCGATATTGGTGCCCCAAGTAAGTGGGGCTCTATGCCCTTTTGTGGGTTTAGCGGTTATCACAACGGTCGCGGTGGTGCTCACTTGATATGAGCGCGGGGGCAGCACACCTATGATTGTGATTTTCAGCCCTGATGAGTTGCCCTGAGTGCACACTCGCGAGGGTCCTGCCGCCAGGCCGTATGGAAGCTTACTTGCAGATATGTTATAACAACCACTCAGCCCCGCAGCCTGAAGATCGACCTTAGCCAGATAGGGAGATCCAGCAGTGGCGTTGGGCAGAGAGAAGCCGAGAATTGCGGACGCCGCCAGCGTCACGCTCGTCACAGCAACCCAAAGCAAGACCAGCCCCGCCGTGATTGCCGCCGCGGTGAGTCGGGCGATCCCCTTGCTCATGTGGCGCGATGATACAACATGCCGATCAGCCTCGCAACGAATATAAGGAGTGCGGAGAGGCCGCCGCTCGCTCGAGGGCAATGGGATGGTTAGGCGTACCCCGAATGCTTAAGTCAGGCGGTGACGCTCTGGAGCAACCCCTCATAAGCGGCCTTCATCGCCGGGTGCCGCAAGAAGAGAATCTGCGCATACTCCCCGGTCAGAGCTCGAGGCTGTCGGCGAAGGTTCATGCCGATCTCGTGAAGCAGGTGATTTGCCTTGCGATGATTGCACCGCTTGCAGGCCACCACCTGATTCTCCCACGTGCGCGGATTCCCGCCCCGGGATATGGGGATAACGTGATCAATGGTGAGGTCATTGGGCTGGCCCTTGACCCCGCAATACTGGCAGATGCACTCATCACGCAGCAGCAGGTTGCGCCGATTGGGATGCAGCATACGCTGAGGCACACGGATGTTGCGGATAAGCCGCACCACCACAACGTCCTTGCCCAGATGCCGAGCGTCGATCTCCGCCTGGACCATCTTCCGGGTCTCATCATCCACAAAAGTGATCCGCTCCTTGCTCAGAAGAACAATCAACTTCTGACGAGAGATTACGTCCAAGGGCTGGAATGAGGCATTCAGCAGAAGCACGTTCATAGTACTTACTATATTGACACTTCTGAAGCGGAAAAGCAAGCAGCCTGATCCATAATTATTTACCCCAAGCTCCCGATTGCGGCAGACGTTCAACTACGGGGTGAGGAGGTGTTTGCGACGGCGATACTACTCCACAGCGATGTCTGGAGCATCGTCCGACTGCGCCACTATGGGTGGATGGAGAGCCGCCTCCAACAGCCGGCGGTCCCTGGGGCGAGGCACATAACGCCAACTAAGCGGGCCGGGCAAACTCACTCTTGGCGATGCGTCCGGGGTTCGTGGGCCATAGGGTCGCATCCCGTGCTGCATCAGGTACACCGGATCGTGAGCTCGACGGTTGGCGTCGTAGTTGGCATCGTTAATGGCGTAGTTACACCAACGCGCCACTGTGCTCAATGCTCGATAGGGAGGATATCCAACGTGGAGCAATACCGCGTACATATCCATGGGAGCAACTCTCATCGCCCCGTTGAGTGGAGTTCTCTGGCATTGCTCCACTATCGGGCTGCGCATGGAGATGTCGGATCTGCCGCGCAGTTCTGCGGCCATTTGTTCGATGGTTGGCGACACGGCCGGAGGGACATCAGTCAGATCTCTCACCGTCGCTACATTACGAAGCATCAGAATGATTATATCAGATTGACACCCCAAGGGAGTAGCCACCCGCCCTTGACCGCGCTCTCGCCTTTCGGCAACCCAGAGCGATTGCGATTGCTGAACACAGGGGTTTCATAAGGAAATTTTAGTGCTCGGGTGATTAATGCCAACCATCGCCTTCCCAACCTCGCAGTAGGCGATTAAATAAGACAGCATTGTCCGCAATGAGTTCTCGGTGTCATGTACAAAGCTGATGGCCAGATCACTTGCCACATCCTGCAACGCCGTTCTGATTGCTTTTTCCACCTGATCAACTGTTTCGTAGTCTTCCATAAACTCTCGAGAAGGCTTAAAAAGCTCGGTTGAAGTCACTTCCGCAACCTGCTTCAGAACAGTAGCTACAGCATCGAAATCCAAATGCTCATTGGGATCGCGTGTTGCCTGGAGGGGAAGTTCAGACAGAGCAAGGAGTCTAATCGATGCCGACAAGGCCATATTCGCGCTTTGAGTGTGCAGTGAGTTGAACATTTGATCGACTAACGCCAACTCCATGTACTTGATCGCTTCTTCCAAGTATTTGCCAAACGGCGCTTTGGGTAGCTGAAGATTAGCGTCCGCAACCACATGAGGTAATTGAAGAAGGTACTTCGAGTAAACGAATTCGCGAAATTCCTTTATCGCTTGATGCAGTTGCTCTAAGTCCGAAATCGCACCAGTGTTGTCCTCGGCATCTATGCAACACAGCTTGGTCATTTCCCTGGTTATCTTCAACGCACCTAGCAGGGTGACCGTGTCGTCCGCCGGTGGTAAGGCCGTCGAATTATCTGAGCTGGTTAACTCCAAGAACCATCCCAGTTGATTGGCGGCCATGTTTGCCACGGCGTACGCCATAAGAACCGCTGTAGACGGACCATCATTCATGTTGTTAATATATCATAGAACTGGCTAACGACCATCGTCTCCGGCCTATATCTACACCACGCGACCCTGATCTGCTATAATGAGGAGGAAGGCATGAGCAAGCCCACCCCGGCGATCGAGTTGGAAGTCCCCTATATCTATGAGGCTGATGCGATCATGCCTCGAGGGCGCAAGTCGCGCCACGTCTATCTCCAAGGAGGGAGCCCGCTTCGAGTAAGCATCCCCTCAATCACGCCCCAGGACGCTCCTTGTGCCCTCGTGATCAGCGAGGTCAAGTTCAGGCAGGATGGCGCCGAGGTGGTCATGGATACCAACCAGAAGCGGCTCCTGGCATTTAATGAACAACTATGGCTGCCGGCAGTCACGCATCACGACATACATACTGACAGGGCATTGACGCTTGTTGATCTGCAGAAACGATTGACTGATGGGGCGTATCCGTGGCGGGCGCAGCACTCGATCCCGATTGACGCGGTCAGAGAGATCGTTGCTAGCAAAGAAGGCGATCGCATAGCGGAGATATTTGAGCAGGCTTCCCGCTACGCTGTGATCGACGGCGTTCTGTTTACAACCTGCGAGGAGCCATGTTTTGAGATAGACACTTTGGGGTTGGGGCACAACCACGGCGCCACTGTGCTCTCCGTTAGGATGTCATACAACCCCAACCTGAATCGATCTCGTTACTTCCGCGCCGACCAGCGGGCAGAGGCGATTGCCGCTGCTGAGCGAATTGCTCTAGGTCGCGGAGACACGCAAAGCGTTCCCGTGATCCCCTATGGAAACATAGAGGTGCTGTTGCCGGAGTGGGTGCGTCGGCATCCTGAGATAGACGGACCAGAAGGCGACCCATTTATCCAACGGGTACAGTCAATTGCAGCCAGCGCTCCGGATGCAGATACCGCCGCTTTAGGTGTTTTGGTCGCACTGGCGGATGTTGTCGACGGCCCTGATGTTTCTCTTGGCATCTGAGTAGATTCAAGGACCGGCATCGCGAACTCGTGAGGCTGAGCCGCTCACCCACGAAAAGGGCCTTCACGCTCGTTGCGAACTGAAACGAAATTACGTTTCGCAAGCCAAAAGAATAAATACGAATATGACGCAGACGATGTTGCATATTGGCACACATTACAGTAGGTGTTAAAATCTCACACATGGACTTCGAGCAATATCTTCAAGCGGTTGATCAACTAGACGTTGCGGACAAAGCTGCTTTCAGTGAGATAGTTCGCGAGGGCCGGAAGCTGACCGGTGCTTCGCTGCGTCAAGTTGCAAGCGACCTGAAAACGGCTCCGGGAACCGTGAGCAGGTGGGAAAACAATCTCTGCACTCCGCCTGTTATAGCGCGTCAAGAGATTGTCAGGCGATTCGCGAAACAAGTTCGCCGTATCTCCAACGCGCAATGCATGCCTGCAAAATAGGTATGAGCTGAAATCAGTCGGCGTTCACAGCATACGTCTTCAGATCATCTAGACCCTCGGCGGTGTATTTACATTCTCTCGCAAAGTATGTTGCATCTACGACTAGGCCTAGCTTCCTCAAAGCAAGATCACTACAAGACTGGCGTAATCGGCATTCGCGGTATTGCTGTAATGATTGCGATGCACTATGATCACTTTGATGGCCAACACGATAGATCTAGATATTCAAGCGATACTTCACAAAGCTCGCGATCTCATCGTGGACCCTCGTCGATGGTTTCAGGGACCCATAACCGAGGGCGCGCGTGATGCCAACGGCAAATCAGTAGCAGCTGACTCGGAACAGGCGGTGCGTTGGACGCTACGTGGGGCTTGCGAGGCCGCATGTGGTGGGCGAGTTGAAGCGGTGGAGTTTCTGCTTCGCCGGGCGGCCCACAACTGCGGCTACGACATCGATCTCATCGACCTGGATCATTACGCTGACTCAAGAATGGCGCACGCACGAGACATCAAGATCCTGGACGCCGCCATCGGCCTGGCCAGCAGTGCGGTATCAGAGCCGGCCGAGCAGATCGCCTGAGCGCCATAGATCGCATCGCGCGCTATCGATGTCATAGCTGTGTGTTTTATTTATGCTTCTTTGCGTTAGATCGTTTCGGTCTTGTCGATGGTAGTTGCGATCTGGCGGGCGGCGGGGGAAGAAGAGAGGCGGCATACATCGCTACTGGCGCGTGATGAGATTGAAACAATGCCTCGGCCTGCGCTACGCTTTCCTCTAGAGCCGCTTGACAAACGCGACTGACATTGATCTCCACACCTTTTTGCTTCAGCATTCCAATTCGACTACTTAAATCGGCCCCCAAATAAACAGTGGCACTACGAGCCCCAGAACCCGACCGCCTTCGCGGCCGCAACCAATCGGGGTATTCGCTAGGAACCCCTGGCTGGGTTACATCGCTTCCCGGCATGGCCTTATCCATTGCCTCGGCCCCCGTCACGCTTGTTTACTAAGCTATTGCCGCGTGCGGTTTTAGAAATGGTGTGAGTATAGGATTGCTTCCTGGGCAGACCATGGGTTGGTGGAGTGAATTTGGGTACAACTCCACCCGGACGGATAGGAGAGGATGGTATCCCGATCCACGGGTTGATGCCCGCTGTCTTCTTTGGGGTGAATTTGGCGGAATCGTCTCCGATGAAGTCGGCGAGTGGAGCCACCGCCCCCCCGGACTCGCCCCCGCTGCGTCGATAGGCACTGGCACTGACGGACAAGGAAGCAAAGGCGCTATTGGTCTGCATCCCGCTGGAGTAACTCATGGTGTGGCTAGGGTCGATGCTTAGTTGGGCTCCAATGCTATAGGCATCGATATCTGCCCCCATGAAGATGAAGTTCCAACCCTGGGCTTGGCGTTTCTGCACCATGTCGAATATTGCCTTCTGGTTGTATTCCTGGCTGCTGTTCTCGTACCCATCTGTCTGAATGACAAATAGGATGTGTTCGTAATTGCCGGCGATACGATCGGTATCGTTAATAGCGGCGCCAACAGCGTCAAACAAAGGTGTCATCCCCATAGGGTTATATGGATTGCCATCAGTCCCCAAAGGCTGAATCTCAGCTAGCGGCACACCGCTATATACAGTCTCGGAAATCGGTCCTTGGCCGTCAGCGGCGAACTTCACCAGGGTCATGAAGGCACGGCCAGCCTTCTCGTTCTGTTGCTGGTGCAGGAACTCGTTGAAACCTGAAATCGTGGCCTCACGACAACTGGACATAGAACCAGTTCGGTCCAGCAAAAACACCAGTAAATAATCGCCGGTTTTGTTAAGTTTGGCGCTCTTGGCGCGAGTGGTTTGTTTCATGATGTGCATTATACATATACGCACTAAATATACGTATAAAGAAGGAAATCGTTACAAGTTAGCAAACATCAGGCCAACAACCAGTAACCAGCGCGCGCGTTGTTAGCCTTTGACCAAGCCTTTCTCATGCACGAAAGTATCAATGACCATGAGCGAGCCAGCGGCGGCAATCAATACCGCCGGGATCAACAAAATACTGATCTTGTCTCCGTACGCCACAATCGCCAAGCAGAGCCCAACCACCGCGGTGATCAAGCCAATTTTGTCGTACCACCACACTGCGTCATGAACTATTTTTGGCTTCGGCCCAGACTTTTTACCGGACAACTTCATATGTGCATAGTAAGCAGATGCAAGCCATCTTCACAAGTGCTTGTACCTTACAAAAAAGCTGAGTAAATGCGGTTGGTTTTTGCGCGATGCGGTTTTTACAATTATCACACTGAATTGTTACCAAGGCATGGCTATTTTGAAGAGGCTCGTCCTGCTTTAAAAACGCCGAAAAATTCAATCAAACACCGACATAGACAAACCCCGGCCGAGGGTGACGCTGGTCATTATAAACGCATCGATGTCGCGTTTTACGCTCATTACACGCATCGCGGTGTTATTGCCGTTGGCTGCGATGGCTTGCGGCTTACAGGTCGCGGTGTCAAGCGTCAGCTCATCACTCCCAGGAACGGGCGTACCCGTCCAACGAGGAATACTTCTTCCTGCCGATGTTCTGCATTCCTGTGTGATCAGCGCCACCCTTAGTGCGCCCGCATCCTCGGTTGTTGCCGGTGCCGCGATCGCTGCTACAGTAGATATTGACTCCCTGAGTCCTTGCCCTGGCTTGATGATCGAGGTATTGACCCAGGCGAGCCCCCAGGCGCCCTTAGTCGTCGCGCATAGCTGGGCGTCGCCAGCAAAGGAATCTGTTCTTCGTCCCTTTGCTCCTGCGAGCTACGGAATGGTGCACAACGGCTATCTAGCGTTTCCCACCTTGGTTGCCGGCCCACAACCAGCCGTGTATCAGGCGTCCCTCTCCATTCCAGTGGCGGCTCCGAACACCGCAGGCGTCATGCGACTGACGGCCGAATTGGGATATGGAACTACTCCTGTCCTAGCCACCAATTCGATTCAGGCTACAGTGACTTTGCCTCCGCCCGCTCCCACGCCGCCTGCGTCCACCACTGGGCAGGGCCGCTACTACAACCGTTTAGTGTCCGGCAATGGCACTCTAAACGTACCGGTCGGCTACTACACCGATTGCACCGGTCGGACCCCACTCAGCCATTACGGGGTTTCGATTGACACTTGTGTCAAACACAACTTGTACTTCGTGGGGCACAATCCGGGCCCATTTACCCCCATTGTGAGTATGCCGATTAGTACCGTCATCACCTACTGGAACTCAAGCGGGGTGCCTGAGCGATGGATCGTGGCTCAACGCATAGAAGTCGCCTTTGATAATGGCGAGGATCCAGCCTTTTTTGACCAACCTTACCCTGTAACCTTCCAAACCTGCGCGACCCTGAACCAACGATGGGACTGGTTGGTAGACCTCGCTATTGCAAATTAAGGTGATTGCGCCATAACCCTAGCCTCAGGCCGCAGACATGTGATATCATGCACTTTGCCGTGGGGGTGTAGCTCAGTTGGCAGAGCGTCTGCGTGGCACGCAGAAGGTCGGCGGTTCGAACCCGTTCGCCTCCACCATATTCAGCGATTACACATTGCCGCAGTTCGATAGCCAAGCGTGGCTAAAGTACGCTTCACGGCTACAAATCTTACAAGTGACCATCCTTAACCGAAGGGTCCGTTACTACAGTATAATTATCATCAGATGAAACTCCTGAGAGCAGAACTCATAATGAGCAACCAACATAAACTGCGCGCACAAGTTCAAACCGCCATTGACGGTAACATGAAAGCATTAATCGACACCGGTGCGACAAGAAAAACAACGTATCAATGGCCTTATGCAATTGAGTATACCTTCACTCCTCACCGCGGTCGCGCCCAAAACCGATTCCCCGAGGCATTGGCTCAACTTGTGAACACACTCAAGAAAGAAAAGATCCCTTACTGCTTAAGGTTGATCATTAATGCCCTTGATGATGCGACACTGGCAAAATCCAATTACGACTGGCTATGTCTGTACAATGCGCCTAGATTCACCACTGGATTATGGACTACATTTACGCCCACCCACAACGATGTCATTACGTACTTGCTCAACACAAACCTAATGCCAAGGTATCACACCTCCCGAATCTACAACGTGTATCGCGACGCCGAGGAAGCTAAACTAAAATTCTTATCGCACTGCAAAACGATGGGCGAGGAAGCAGCCCATGTGGCGGCTTTCAACGAACTCCTAGGCGGTTAATTCCTGCATCGACTCACAGCAGCGTGATATTATTATCTTTGGTATGAAAATAACAAGCGCGATTATCAGCATGGGCGGAGTAACGAACGAGGAGTTGTGGCAGCAATCAAACCCGTACGCGCAAAGCATCACAGAAGGTTTATCGTATCTGCGGCAACGATGGCGGATTGATAAGTCCCCCAACGACTACAATGGTTTACCCGGATGTGTATATTTTGCAGTCGGCGATGCCGCACTCAATGCCCCTGACGAATTTCCAATGTTGTTGAAATGGTTCACGGATAATCTTCAACACAATAACATTCCGTATCGCTTAGATATTAAAATTGATTTACGCGACCAAGATGAAGCATGGGCGGTGGTAGATCGGTGCTCGATGTTTTGGCGGCCGGGTGACAAACGGCCAGCGTTCTTCACCACGTATCTTGTTCCTTCCGTAGAGGCATTCTTATGGGGAGTCGGGCTCCTCGCTACAGACAACTTCGTCTACGTAGTGGATGCGGCAGGCGTCAAACAATACGCGAGAAAGTGGGAAAACTATTGCCAGAAGTTACACGCCAATACAATCAAGACTTTGGAGTTGAATCAACTACTAGGAGGGTGAGCGTCTCCTATCGAATATGAATGAATGTGATATTCTTGGTGTAACGTGAAGATAAGCAGCGCGATATTCAATGTAGGTGGAGCGACTCCAAGGGAGGTGTGGGAACAATCAAGCCGGCGCGCGAAAGCCATCGCCGAAATCTGGGCATGTGCCCAAGATCGGTGGCAGGTGGACGTGACCCCCGAGAAACACGCAAATTGGGCGGGATACACACGATATACAATTACCGCTGATGAACTTAACGATGCTGATCAATTACCTGTTATATTGTCTTGGTGTATGAATTCACTTCAAGAAAAGAGCATTCCTTACCAACTGGAGCTCTCAATCGATGTGCGGGAAGAGATCGCAACAGTAGACAGGGATCTTTGCTCGGCAATGTGGCTGCCTGGTCAAAAGTCGCCAATATTCTTCGCCACGTATTTTCTATTCTCCACAATAACATTTTTGCAGAATGCGGCCTTACTCTCCAAGAACGACACAATCGCACTCGTAGACGCACAACAAGCCCAGAAATACGATTCAAATTTCAGAAATTACTGCATTGACTTACGAGTGACTGCTGCCAACAACCGGAAGTTAGATCGCTTCCTCGGAGGATGAGTTTCTTCCGCCTGTTGGGAGTGGATGTGATATTCTGGTCATAGCGTGAAAATAAGCAGCGCCACGTTCGCTTTTGGCGGAACCACCGGTACAGAGTTGCGGGATCAGTCTACTTTGCGTGCAAAGATAATCGCTGAGAATTTGTCGTACATCCGGCAACGGTGGCAAATTAATTTATTTCCCATGGAATTCACCGATGGCTTAGGAGGGTATATGTTTTTCATCATCCCCGCCGAGGTTTTCAAGGATTCCAACCAGCTGTCGGAGTTGTTGGCCTGGTACGCGAAACAATTCAAGGAAGACGGCGTTCCGTATCGGTTGCATATGATGGTTGAATCACCCGAAAGGAACAGGCGAGAGGGAGTGGCTGAGTATGCGGCCATCTGGCTGCCTGGCCAAGAGACCCCAAAGTGCTTCACCACGCACACTTCGGGTGATTTTGCCATACCCTTTCTGCAGGGTGTGGGTCTTTATCCACCTGAGAATGGCGTCGTTGAATTCGTGACCAGTGACACGGTAGAAGAATATATGTCGGAGTTTAAGCAATACTGCATTGATTTACACACGAACACAACCAACAACTCAGAGTTGGATCGGTTTCTCGGAGGGTGAGCCTCTAAGATCAGGTACGAGCAAGTGTGATATGCTTATTTGAGGCATGAAGATCACTAGCGCGACATTGGCTTTTGGCGGAGTGACTCGCGACGAATTGCGGGGCAAAGTCACCCCTTATGCCAAGCTCATCGCCAAAAACGTAGCATACGTCAACGAACGATGGGGAACGGATCTCTTTCCCCTCGAATATGCTGATTACCCAGGTTATGTGTGGTTTAACATCAATGACGGTGAGCTTAAAGACTCCAGCGAGATGCCGGCGCTGTTGACGTGGTTCAGAGATAGCTTCCATCAGGCGGGCATTCCCTACCGATTGTCTATAGAAGTTGATTTACAAAGAGACTATGCGAAGGGGATAGATATTGAATACTCAACCATTTGGATACCTGGTCAAGAACCCCCAAACTGTTTCATTCCACAGCCTTCAGGGTACTCCATATTGAGCCTCCTGCAAGAAACGGGACTTCATTCAAAAGATAGCATTGTGGAGTTCGTGGACAGAGCGCGAGAGGAAGAGTACCTGACCGCGTTTAGGGACTACTGCATCGGTCTGCGCAAGAACTTGGTCAGCAGTTTGGAATTGAATCAACTCCTAGGGGGATGAGCCCCCTTGCGTCCGAGAGAAACAAGGGTGGTATTATTATTCATAGAATGAAAATCATTGCCGCAAGATTGCATGTGGGCGGAATGACTTGTGCGAAATTACAGCAACAGTCCAAGTTCCATGCAAAAAACCTCGCTGAGAGCTTGTCGTATATTAAAACACAATGGTTGATCGATATGATCCCTGAAGAAGATCCAGATTGGGCGGGTTATATGTGGTTCATAATTAACGCCAGTAATTTCAATGACGTTAACCAATTACCATCATTACTGTTATGGTGTACGGATGAGCTCCGAGAAGGAGGTGTTCCTTATTTCTTGGATATGACGCTTGCGCTAGGTGAAAGCAGTTGGGGCGGGGGTGTACACTCAATAATGTGGCTACCCGGTCAAGAACCCCCGAAATACTTCACTACCGCTTTGGGGTACTCTGCAATAATGGTTTTACAAAATGCGGGCCTTTACCCCAGTGATGACAGCATTGAGTTTATAGATACGCAAAAGGCGCTCGAACGCCTTGGAGCATTTAAGAATTATTGCGTGGATTTGCATAGAAATTGGACCAGCAATCTAGAGTTGAATCGGCTTCTGGGAGGGTGACGCCTTGAGAGCCAAAAGCAATGATGAGATGGTATACTTGATAACGATATGGGAGTAGTTGGCGCACAATTTGCAATAGGTGGGGTGACACGAACCGAGCTGAGAGAAAAAGCCAGCATGGAAACCCAAATCATTGCTGATGACTGGGCCTACATTCGTGATCGGTGGAGGATAGAGTTCGACTTGGACAATTGTGCAGCGTGGCCGGAACACGTTTGGGTTGAGCTGGATCTAGGCAATTTTGTCACCCAGCAAGACTTGGGAGAGATGCTCCTATGGTATTCCAATCGACTGCAATACTTGCGTATACCCTACGGGTTGGATATATGTTTGGAGACGCCCGACGGTGCGTCGACTGGGGTGATGTGCTATTCAACCTGGTTGCCGGGGGACGAAGCCCCAACGTTCCTCGCCAAAGATCATCGCTGGAACAAGGCGGGGACAAAAACCCTACAAAGCATAGGCCTGCTTTCGCGCGACGCCGATGTCAAGTTGGTCACACCTGAGGAGTCTGCCAAGAACTATGAGGCGTTTTGTGATTATTGCGAACGACGACGCACTGACTTACGAGTCATCGAGTTCAATCAGTTCCTAGGAGGGTGAATTCAAGCTCTTTCTTTTGATGCGTTTGCTATACTTGTAGCAGAATGCATGTCAGTCGCGGAATCATCAATATCGTCGGAGCAAATCGCCAGGAGTTACTCGAGAACTCCCGCGCTAGAGCCAAAGTCGTCAATGAACAGCTGGCCTGCATTCGTGAACAATGGGGTGCCGCTGTAAATGTTTCCTTGGCCACAGAGTGGACGCTTGGCGCCCAGATCAAGATTACTGCGAACGATCCAGAGGACGATGAATGCTTGCCGGAATTGCTGGCGTGGTTTAGTCACGAGTTACGCGCCAATGGAATACCATACCATTGCAACATCGCTCTCAAGATAGACAATGTTAGCTCAAAGGCGGAAGTTTGGTGCACGTCAACGTGGGAGCCGAGCCAGAAAACGCCGGATTTTGTAACACATGACAGCTGCGCGATAGTTGGTATCACTAGATGCCTAAGACAAGACGGCTTGCTGCCCGTCGGTCAGAGAATTCAAACGAAAAGCGCCATCGAATTCTTGAAGCAACAGGATACATTTATAGCGCGTTGGCGCGACTTGCGAGTTCGCGAGGAAAAGAACTCAGCCCTTGATTTGTTCTTGGATGGATGATGATAAAGAAACCGTTTGCTATACAAGTAGCGAGAGCTTTTGCCCAGATTTCATGTATCGCTATCGCGTCTTGACATGATTACTGATACTGTATAATTGATTCATGAGTGGGCGAACAGGATGGCTTTTGTTAAAAGCGCTTAATGAGCCATCTGCTGACGAAGACATTACGCCCGAGGTAGAGTTACCTGATCTAAAAGTCTCGCGGAATGACATAGAGGGATTACCGGTGTTTTTGGCTGCCGTAGATGCGCTTCGGTTCAGCACCGGGCCTTGGCTTTGTCAAGTCCCTCTGAATGATGATTGTGAGCCAGGAGTGGGGTGGACCATCTTGGCGCCGCGCAAGGGGTTAATGACTGGTCCCGCCGATATCAGCTTATTCTTACGCCAGTTCGCAGGCGAATGCGCCGAGCGTGTGTTGCCGATATATGAGAAACGGTACCCTCATGACGATCGACCGCGCCAAGCCGTTGAAGCGGCGCAAAAGTTTGCGACGGTTGACGCCAGCAAGAAGACCAAGGATTTGGAATCCATCTGGAGAAAAGCTTTGACCGCCGCCAAGATAGCCGCCAGTATCGCGTCAGAGAGCTTGCGCGAAACATCCATAGAGATTGCAGCCAGAGATGCTGCTGATGCCGCCTTGTGGGCCCTGTCCAGCGTTCTTAATTCAGCATCGGAGAGCGCTCGCAATTGCTCTTTTTACACCTTGCGAGCTATTCGGTACATCAACATCGTCACTAACGCCAACTACCTCCAAGCCGAGACAGAAGAACGGGATTGGCAGGAGCAGAAACTGACTCAGTACTTCGAAATCTGTCTCCGAGAAAATCGGCTGGCCCGGCTTCAAG
>JAEHJW020008901.1_pt2 | contig 16410 bp, 14 predicted proteins | sample 9271431 | NCBI WGS metagenome assembly JAEHJW02 | reverse complement strand
AGCCGAGCCGGTGGCGATGGCGTACCAGAAGGGTCGGGGAGTTCATGTCGGGACGTTCGTCGATCTCGAAGAGCAGATGTGCAGTTGGGTCCCCGGCGAAGGCAAGAGTCCGGATCGTGTGGATGCGCTCGTTTGGGCCATGTCGTATCTCGGAGTGGTCCTGTCGAGCAGTTGGGCCGTTCTCTACGAGCCGCGCGAGAAGGTCGCCGCCGATGACGCGCCCGCCAAGCGGAGCAGTTGGGCCGCCGTCTACGCGAAGAAGGGCTAGATGCTTGAACATGAGTGGGACAGCGACGATCTCTACTGGCTCATGGCTCGGCCTCGGTGGCACCAGTTGGCGGCGTGTCACGGTATGACTGACGCGTTCTTCCCGGAGGACGGTGGGGGTGTCCACGTCGCCGAGACGATCTGCGCCACGTGTCTCGTTCAGGCGGAGTGTTCTCAAGCCGGTCAGAACGAGGAATTCGGCGTGTGGGGCGGCATGTCGCAGCGAGCGCGTCGAATCGCGCGCCGTCGTTACGTGGGGAGGGCTCTATGAGACGCCGACGGCCCGAGCCAATGCCCGTGCAGCCGTCGTTGACTCCGACGGAGCGCGCGGAATTGGCCGCGCACTGGGCGCAGGTCGCGTGCAATTTCTGTGGCGGATGGCACGGGGGCCTGTGTAATCGCGTGCGGCGAGTCGAACTCGACGAAGCCGGACGGCCTCGTATCACCGTGTTCTGGGAGAAGTGGGAGCCGAACCCGCGAACGATCTGGCCCGAGGACGTGTGGCCGTCGCCCGCCGACATGGTTGGTGACATGGATCGTCAGGAGCGCGAGCGAGCCGCAACGACCGAGATGCAGCGCGTCGCCCAACGTGAGGCGCGTCGAGTGCAACAGGAGCAGTCTCGTGGGGAGTCACCGCGCGAGGTAGCGGCACGGATCGCGCGCGGGGGGTAGGATTCCACCGTGGCCCGCAAGAGTTCTCAGGCTCAGGCGTTGATGGCGACGAGTCGATCGTTGACCGTTCAGCCACCGATGCGACAGGGCTACTCCCCGCTGTTCGACCAGTACAACCGGTGGGCCACGATCTACGGCAGTTCCCTGCCGCGCTCGTTCGACACCTTCCGCTCCGGCGACTTCAGCCCGTTCGAGCCGATTCTGCCGAACCCGATCGACATCCCCGAGCCACCGAGCGGTCGGCCTCGACCTCGGCGCTGGCAGTTCCCGGTTGGGTGGAACCTCCCGGTGGGTCAGCCGGGCACCGAAGGAATCAAGATGGCGAACTTCCAGATCCTTCGTGATCTGGCTGACGTCGGGTCGATCCCGCGTCGCGCCGTCGAGATTTGCAAGAACGACCTGCTGAACCTGAATTGGGACATCATCGCCACGCCGAGCGCGGAGAAGGCGATGCAGGGGAACCCGACGAAGCGAGCGGACTTCGAGTCGCGCAAGGCCGAACTCTGGCAGTGGCTCATGTACGAGATCGACCCCGGCCTGTATCCCACCTTCCACGCTTGGCTGAACGCGGCCTTGGAGGACCTGATCGTTCTGGATGCGTTGGCGATCCACATCTTGCCGTCCAAGGGCAAGAACGCCGGTCCGCTGGGGTCGAACATCGGTGGGCTGGAATTGATCGACGGATCATCGGTGCGCCCGCTGTTGAACACGTACGGCGGAAAGCCTCGACCACCGGAGCCCGCCTATCAGCAACTCATCTGGGGCGTGCCGCGAGTCGATCTCATGGACATCATCAATCTCGGCCCCGACGCGACGATCGAGGACCTGAAGGAGTTGAATCCCGTCATCGAGCAACTGACCGAGACGGTCGACGAGTGGTCCGGCGATCAGTTGCTGTACATCATGCAGAACCCTCGGACGAATACGCCGTACGGGTTCGGGCCCGTCGAGCAGTGTCTGCTGCCGATCTCGATCATGCAGGCGCGCCAGACCTGGCAGTGGGAGTACTACCGCTCAGGATCGTTGCCGCAAGTGTTCCTCGACCCCGGCGACATGATTGGCACTCCGGAAGAGGCGCGAGAGTTGCAGGAGGCCATCAACATGACGGGCGGCGACCTGGCCTCGCGGCACCAGGTCGTTGTCCTTCCTCCGGGAGCCAAAGCCGTCCCGATGAAGGAGACCGACCTCACCGACGGATTCGACACGCTGATGGTGTCGGAGATCGCGATGTCGTTCGGGCTCGCCATCGCGGATTTCGGCATGATGCCCAAGGTGGCGGCGATGACGTCACCGGCTGCGGCGAAGGCCGATCAGCAGACGGCACAGGACCAGGCTGTGCGGCGCTCGACGATTCCTCGCGCGCGGGTGATCGAGCGACTGTTCACTCGGCTTATCCAAGTTCAGTTCGGATGCACCGACATGCGATTCTCGGCGGGTGTCACCGAACAGGGCGAGTCGCAGAACGACCTGGACACTCGGTGGATCAACCGCACGAAGTCATCGCTGTCGTCGATCGACGAAGCGCGACTCGCGCTCGACCTGGACCCGTACGGTGAGCCGTGGTCGACGGTGCCGCTGGCGTTCACGGCGAAGGGAGTGTCGCCGCTGCCGACGTCAGTCGAGTCGGCCAACGTGAGCCTGGCGCAGTTGCAGAACCCGTCGACTCCGACTCCGACATCATCGAAGCCCGAGACGCCGACAATGGATGACAGCAAGACGCCTGCGACGGCGGCTCACGCCGCAGCACGATCCAGCGAGATCGTCACACACGCGGCCACCAAGCGACGGTCGCTGACGGGGCGAGACACCGCACTCGAACCGCTCCGTCAGCACGTCGCACAGGAGATCGCACGACTGGCGCAGATGGTGCGTGACAAGAAATTGACCACGATCGAGTTCCAGAATCAGTCGCGCGAGATAATGAAGGACGCCACGGTTCAGGCGGCGCACCACGGAGCGCGCGCGGCGTCACTCGACTACCAGATGCCGATTCCCCCGCAAACCGAACAGACGGCGATCGAGCGAGCGGCGGCCCAACACCCGTACCTCACGGGGCTCGCGCTCGGAGCGCTCGGCGGGAGCGCGATGGCTCTCGCGAATCGTGCCGCGATGTACGGTGCGTCTCTGACCGGCGCGTACGAGCAGGCGTACGGCACGACCGTCATCAACGGGATGAGTTCGCCGCTGCCCGCCACGGACGGGCTCACCGATGGCTCGGGGATGTCGACTACTCCGTCGAACGCGGTGATCACGTGGCACGCTCAGTCCGACGCGTGCGAGCAGTGCGCGCCGCGAGACGGCCAGACGTACTCGTCGCAGACGCTCCCCGGCTGGCCTGGCGACGGCAGTTTCGGCGGCGACATCTGTCTTGGCGGCCCGTTGTGCCGGTGCTCGCTCTCCTACGACGACGGGACCAACACCGCGACGGGGACGAACACGCTCCGGCCGCAGTCGTTGGCGGGCAATCTGTCCGCCGAGACCGGCCCGATGGGACACATCGCGCAGTGGACGGCGGGGCGTCAGGCGTTCACTGACTCGCTCCCCGACATCGTGCAGCCGGGAGAGGTGTACAGCGCGCAGGCTCGTGCGGTGATGCGCGACCAGGTTCGCTCGCAGATCGCGGACGAACTCGGCATCCACCCGGCTGACGTTCCGGCGTCGTCGGTCGCCGATCGAGTTCCCGCCGTCTACAAGTCGATGACGGGCACGCTGAAGATCGTCTACAAACTGCTGACCAAGCACTACCCTGATCCGTCGATCGAGTGGATCGGCCAGATGAAGTGGAGCAAGCGTCGCGTGGCGCTGACTGATATCAGTGTGACCGGCCCGGCGTCGGACAAGGACGCCAAGACGATCCGTCGCATGAGCAAGAAGATGCGCCACGGCAAGCCGATCAAGCCGCTCGTGTTGATCGATCCGGGTGATGGTTTGCTCCAAGTGGCGGACGGGCACCACCGGGCGACGGCGGCGCTGCACGCCAACAAGCGCGTCGTCCCCGCCTACGTCGGGCGGCCGCAGACCGACGACGACTGGCGCAAAGAAGTGATGGACATGCAGATCGTCCGCGCCAAGAAGATGCATGGGCCGTTCGGCGGGACCGACTTCCCTCCCGGACGGATGGAACCCGCGCAGAGCGTCGAGTCCACGACGGACGTGGACGTGATTCGCCCAATGCCGACGCTGAACGGCGACCCGGACTTCGAGGCGTCCGGCACGGGCCCGCTCTCCGCTCCGTTCGAATCAGGTGGCGGTCTGATCATCCCCGAAGGATCGTTCGACCCCGACCGGGGTGAGACGTTCGTCGGCAAGTTGGTCGTCGACCCGAGCGACGATCCTGTGCGTCACGTGTTCGGCGGAGCGACGCAACTGAACATGACGAAGAACTTCTCGTCGGCGGACGGTCTCGCTCCGTTTGATCTGTCCGGTCCCGAGGTGGATGTGCAGTTCGCGGGACTGCTGGTGATGGCGAACGCCACGGGTCGTGTGCTGATGCTTCAGCGGAGCCTCACCGAGGACGACGACGCCGCTGGCATGTGGGAGATTCCGGGCGGGCACCTCGAAGCGGGCGAATCGCCACTCGACGCCGCGATCCGGGAATGGACCGAAGAGGTCGGGGTCGACGTCCCGAAGGTGCGAATCGTGGGGCGCTGGCTCAACTCCAACGGCTACATGGGATTCCTGGCCCTGTGCAACGACGAGACCGACGTCGACATCCGCAACCGTGATCTTGTGAACCCCGAGGACCCGGACCAGGACAACCCCGAGGCGGTGGCGTGGTTCTGGCCGAGCGATCTGGCGTCCATGCCGGGGGTTCGCCGTGAGGCGCGGGAGTTCACTCCGTGGAGTCGGATGGTGTCGCCGTGAAGTACGTGGTGTTCGACAGCGCGTACCCGCCAACCCCGGCAACGCGCCCGAAGGCGACGGCGTGCCTGGCCTACTTCGGCGGTGACACTCCGCACGTCTGGACGCGGGTCGAGATCGCGCGCCAGCACCCGTACAAGGTGGTGCCGGTGTTCGTGCGATCGAACCCCGGTCGTCAGGCGCGCGCGGACGCGACCGCGATGATCGCGCAACTCACGGCGCTGCGAGTCCCCAAGGGCGTCCTGACGATGCTCGATATCGAGACGGCGGTGAATTCGACGTACGTGACTCAGTACGGGATGCGGTTGATGACGGCGGGCTATAGCGTCGCCGTCTACGGCTCGAAGGACAACCTGTTCGAGAACCCTCGACTGAACGGGTACTGGGTCAGCGACCCCGGAGCAAAGTCGATCGATTCACGATGCATCGCCACGCAGTACTTCCTGGGCGAGGGCTATGACCTGTCGTGGCTGGACACGACGATCCCGTTGTGGAATGGAATTGGTGTGCCGGATCAGGAGACATGCACAGTGACGTTGCCCGTGTTGCGCGAGAGGCCGGGACCGGACGAGGCGGTCCGAGCGCTTCAGGCACTCCTGACGCTGCGCGGTCATCGAGTGACACTCGACGCCGTGTTCGGCGCACAGACTCTCGCCGCCGTCCGAGAGGTTCAGGGCGCGATTCGTGAGACCAGCGGCGTCGTGGACGCTCCGACGTGGGCGTATCTGATCGATGGCTCAATTAAGTAATTCCGCTGTGAAGTGTGATACCCTGACCCGAGTGGAGGCGTGTGGCTAATCTGACATTCCCGATCACGAAGCGAACTCGTCAGGACGATGGCTCCGTGATCGTCGAGGGGATCGTGACCGACGACTCCCTGGACCTGGATGGGCAGATCGTCGATGCACAGTCGGCGGCGAAGGCCCTGACCGAGTGGTTCCGCGACTACGCGAACATCCGCCAGCAGCATTCCCCGATCTTGGCTCCGGCCGGGAAGGGGATGTCGCTCGACTTTCGCGACGGCAAGCCGTGGTTGCAGGCAAAGATCGTCGAGCCGACCGCCGTCAAGTTGACCCTCGCCGGAGTGTACTCCGCGTTCTCGATCGGCATCGGGGACGGCACGCTGGATTCGTCACCGACCGCCAAGCGCAAGGCTCGCAACGGCATCCTGTACCCGTCGCTGGTCAACGAAGTCAGCATCGTCGACTACCCCGCCAACACGTCGTGCGGGTTCTCGATTGCCAAGCGCCGGGGCGGTGTCATCGTCGAGTCGGCCAAGGTCAAGGTGTACGACAAGACGTTGCGAAAGTTGGACGGTGATTCGCTGGTTACGGCGCTGAAGAGCATTCACTCCGGCGCGATCGTCTACACTGCCGCGACCGACAAGGAGGCACGTCGTCTGATTGGCACGACGTTCCCCGCCGACCAGTACGCCGCTGACGGCAACGTGATCGTGGTGAAGCGACAGTTCGACCCGAACGTGGGTGGTGGTGTCGATCGTGACAAGATTCCCGCGAAGGACTTCGCCGGGAAGAATCGGTCGTTCCCGATCGTGACGCCGCAAGACGTCCACGACGCCGCGCGCAGCATCGGTCGTGCCGGGACGGACAACTACGATTCGGCTACGCTAAAGCGGAACATCATTCGGATCGCGCGTCGCAAGGGGCCGGAGTTCGTGGCTCGACTACCGAAGAAGTGGAGGAACGCAGTGACGAAATCAGCCGGTTCCAAGAAGCCATTCGAGGGAGCCGCGCCGCCGTTCGGTTCCGACGAGCGCGCCAAGGACCCGCAGTACGAGGTCAAGGACAAGGACAAGGACAAGGTCAAGAAGGTCAAGAAGGCGAAGGACGGCACGATCCCCAAGGTGGACGAAGCAGTCACCGAGGACCTAGAAAAGACCGACGAGGCGCTGCAGCAGGCCAAGACGGATCAGGCCGCCGACAACGAGGCGCACCTCAGCGGGGACGACAAGGACGACAAGGACGCCACGGCCACGAAGAGCCACAAGAAGAAGGTCGCGAAGGCGGCTCGGCGTCTCGCCAAGGAAGCGGCGAAGGCGCGAGCCAAGGCAGTCAAGCGGGCGCACGACGCGACCTGCCCGTACTACCGCACCGCCACCAAGTCATTCGACACGACGATCTTCCGGGAGCGTCTGGAAGCGACCAGTGACGACGCGGTCGAGACTCGTGCCGCTCGCGCGACGGCGTACGACGCCGCCGTGCGTGTCGCGGCGCTTGCCCCCAAGGACGTCAACGCGCTGCGAGCGGTGGCGCGTAAGGCGTTCCAGGACGCGTATCCCGACGTCCACGTGTCCAGTCCCGACCTGAGCGACCCGGCGTCGTTCCAGCGTCGGTTCCTGCCGAGCGCCAACTCGGAGACCGCTACCGCCACGGGGCACGCGAGCAACTTCCCCGACGCGCACCCGCTGCAGGCGGACGACTTCCAGCGTGGGCCGTTGACGGTGAACGAGGCGCGTCCCACCCTGTCGAGTGGAGTGTCGGCGGCGTCGCTCGTCAAGTCGCGCCAGTTCTACACGAACGCGGCCAAGGACCAGAACGCGGCGGCGATGGCAACGCTCCACGATCACATCGTGGAGAACTACCCGAGCGTGTGCCCGGCCTCGAACGAGTTGGCGAACGAGGTGAGCGACCGACTCGGCACGCCACCCGAGATGTACTCGCCCGCGTCACCAACGACGCAGGTCGACACGAAGAGCGGAGCGACATTGACCACCGTAGGGAACGACCAGACGGCGCGCGCGACCAAGCGCGCCCTGAAGCGGCAGATCACCAAGGCGACCAAGCCGTTGATCAAGAAGAACGCGAAGCAGGCGAAGGAGATCGCCAAACTCCGCAAGGCGGTCCGCAAGGAGTTGGCACAGCCCGACTTCACCAAGGCGGCGCACCGTCGTACCGAGTTCACGCCGATCGCGCTGGCGGAGCCGATGGACGACTCCAAGCGCGAGCGCGTGCAACGTGCCAAGATGTTGTCGGATCGAATCCACGATCGTCACAGCACATCCGTGCAGCGGGAGATCGAGGAATTGCAGGGGCTGGTTTCACCAGAGAAGTTTGCCGCCATGATGACGGCCGACGAATAGCACACACAGGAGGCTTGTGGCTGAAGGATGGAAGAGCACAGGTCAGGCAGCGGAGCAGCCGTTCTCGGCTGACCTCGCTGACCGACTCAAGAATGCCGAGCCGCGTGGTGCAAGTCGCGCGCGTCTGAACGGCATCCGCGCGTCGGTCGAGTCTGGCCGTTTCGGAACGGGCAAGAAGGGTGCGCGGAACTTCCGCGACACGCTGCTGCCCGCGATGGTCAAGGGCGCTGGTCTGCAGGAGCCGGTCGGAACGCCGTTGGCGGTCCGTAGTGAGACGACCGATCGTCGAGCGATCGACCGGATGGCCGACTACGCGATCGAGACCCTGAAGGCGGTCACTCGACGGGGCATCAGCAGCCCGGCGAAGGCGACCAAGGGCTTCAGCGGCCCGCTGCGGGCGGCGGTGAACGCGCTCAACATGTTCTCGCCTCAGGCGGTCGCGGGTCAACTGAACGCCGCGCAGTGGAGCAAGGACATCGGCGGCGCGATCGGCAAGTCCTTCAGCCTGTCCAGCCCCCTGTCGAGCGGTTTCGTGCCGTTCGACTTGGTGCCGTTCGTGCGGACGATCTACCCCGTGTACACGCCACTTCGGAACAAGTTGCCGCGCGTGCCCGGTCAGGGTGAGTTCCACCGAGGGAAGATTCTGTCGGACATCTCCGGAGCGCTGCCGGGCAACCTCGGCTCGCTGCAGGACGACTCGACCTCCGAGTTCTTCGGTGGTTCCGGGTTCAGTCAGTGGCCCAACCCGCTGCCCGCGTCGGGGAGCCAGTCGGCGTACGACATCATCATCCCGTACAAGTTCTACGCACTGACCGAGTCGACGTCCTGGCTGGCCCAGTTCGCCGGTCAGGGCTTCGACGACCTGTACGGCCTGTCGTCGCTCGTGCTCCTGCAGGAGTTCATGCTGCTCGAAGAGCACGACATCCTGGCGTCGACGTCACAGGCGTTGGCGACACCTGCGGCACCGATCCTGACGGCTCGCACGGCGGGTTCCAACGAACTGCCGCTGACGGGAGTCACCACGGACGTCTACGCGGTGGTCAGCGCGATCAACTTCTGGGGCGAGACCGTCGCGTCCGCCGCAGGATCGGTCGCGTGGTCAGCGGGTGACGTCGTGGACGTTACGATCAGCCCGGTTCCGGGAGCGCTGTCGTACGTCATCTACACGACGACGGGTGCCTCGCCCGGCACGTACTACCAGTTCGAGTACAACACGAACGGTGGCACGGTCGGTGGCGTGAAGTTCACGCTGCAGGGCGCACTGCCGACGTCGGGCGCGACGGCTCCCGTTGCGGACAGTGGCACGTACGCCGCGACGCGGTCGGAGAGCCTGATCTCGGTTCTGTCCGGGCAGGCGTACAACAACGGTGCGGGTCCGTACCCGAGCGCGAAGGCGGGCTACTACAACAACGCGACGGGCAAGACCCTCTCGGTGGAGGTAGTCCAGAACGCCTTGTTGGAGATGTTCAACGGGGCCAACGGCTACTTCGCGAACCCCAGCGAAATCATCACGTCGCCCAACGACGCGGTGGTCCTGGCGAACTCGATCCAGTCGGAGAGCGTCGCCGCGTACCAGTTGCGAGTCCAGCAGTCCGAGATGTCGGGCGTGACGGCCGGTATCGCCGTGGCGAACGTGGTCAACCCGGTCACGCGCTCCGCCCCGGAGATCGTTGTCCACCCGTACCTGCCGCAGGGCAACGCGCTGCTGATGTCGTACACGCTGCCCCAGACGCAGAACAACCTCGGCAACGTGGTCGAGATGGCGATGGTGCAGGATTACGCGCAGATCGGGTGGCCGGTGATCGACCCCGCGTTCCGTCAGTCAATCCTGCGCTACGGCACGTTCTTCATGGCCGCGCCCCAGTACTGCGGGCTGATTGCCGGTCTGCAGCAGTCCGACACCACCCCGTACAACTAAGGGGTCTGTGACGTGTCGCGCGTGTTCACGAGGCCAGTGAGGGAGCGGTTCAGGGACACGAGCGGCATCACGGGTGCCACAATGGAGGATGGCACGGTGTACCGCGCACGTCGCGGCGGTGTGATGACGGTGGATGACGCGTCGCACATCGCCGCGATGAAGCGCGACCCGCGCGTGGCGGACAATATCGCCGTCGAAACGTTCCACGCGTCGGTTTCCAACGGGCGTCACTGCGTCGTGTGCTCTTTCTCGGCGTGGCCGTGGCAGGCTACGTGTCCCAAGTGTGGCAATCCCACAGAAAGCGATGAGTGATGGCAAATCCGAAGAAGGTGACGTCAGTGTCCGTCAAGGACGGGGCCGCGACTGTGTACATGCACAAGAACGTCGGGTCGGTGTTCGTTGACGGTCAGACGATCTCACGCGGGAAGGTGGATGGCCGAACGTGGTCGTTCACCTGTGAACCGAGCGTCGCGCGGCGGCTCATCGAGCGCTACGAGTTCGCTTCCGGGTCAGCGTCCGGCGTGCCACTGACGCACGACGAGCAGATCGAAGCGAACGACCTCAAATCGCGTTCCAACGTCGAGGTCGCGAAGATGGCCTCGGCGCTGGCCCAACTCGCGGACGAGCGAGTACAGCGCGACGCGAGTTGATCCGCTGCTCGCTCTGTGCCCGCCCATCGCGGCGAGGGCACGGGCGCGCGGTGGTCGGCACCTGCGAGTGCGGCGCGACGGTCTGTGACCGACACGCTCGTCTCGTTGGCGGCATGATCATGTGCGTGCGTTGCAGCAAGAAATTGGACGCTGACGTCACGATCGAGAAGGTTCGGTCGTGATTCCGTACGTGACGCCTACCGATCTGGTCGGCGACCCCGCAGCGCCCGCGACCGTCAGCGGCCCGCAGGATCAGGCGACGCTGGGCATCAACTTCAACGTCATTGCCACTAGTCGCATCTGGGAGATGTGCGTCGCGGCGACGGCGATGATCGACACGCTCGCCGGGCAGACGCTGCGCGGCACCTCGTTCTACGAGGAACTGTCCGGGCCCGGTCACCGTCTCGGATTCGTGAACCCCAATCTCGCGCGATTCGTGACGTCGCGCAAGCCGATCCTGTCAATCGTGTCGGGACAGTTCGCCTACGGCTCTCCGCCGTGGCAGTGGAACCCGATCCCGGCGACGAACATGGTGCCGGAGGAAGCCCCGTTCACGGACTTCGAATCGGCCGCGTGGGAGGCGGCAGTCTCGGGTCAGGCGGCCATTCTGATCGGCCAAGGTTTCGTCGGGTGGGGGGCCGGGCGCATGAGCACTCGGGTCGGTCTGCGATACCTCGCAGGATGGCCGGTAGCGGGCCTGAGCGCGGCTGGGACGCCCCAAACCACGTTCACGGTATCCAGTGACACCGTGACGGTCAGCGACCCCACAGGGGCCGTCGTGGGCGCTCCCGTGACCTCGTCCTTCCTCCCGGTTGGGACGACGATCACCGCCGTCTCGGGCGACACCCTGACTCTCAGCCAATCGGCGACGAGTTCGGGCTCGGGAGTCCTGACGATCGGCTACCCCGCAGGGGTGAGCACGATCGCGGTGGACGACGTCACCGCCTGGTCGCTCGGTGTGCGAGGGGCGCTCTACGACGGGCTGTCGACCGAGTACGTGACCTCGGTCTCCGTGTCGAGCGCGACGATGACCCCGACCCCGGTCGGGCCTGGCACGATCACCCTGGCGTCGCCCACGGCGTTCGCGCACCTGCCGGATATCACGCTGTCAGCGATGCCGGGTGCCGTGCGCTGGGCCACGATGCTCGCCGTGAAGGTGCAGGCGTTGGAGCGTGGCTCGATGGCGATCACCGCGCAGGGCACGCCGGGTCGTTCGACCGGGGCCGGAGGATCAGCCATCGACCGCACCTACAAGGCGATTCAGGCGCTCCTGATGCCGTACCGACGAGTGTGGTGACATGTCGATCACTGCGGTGCAGAACTACGTTCAGTCGCTGATTCAGGGTCTGGTCGGCGCGTACAACAACGCTCCGCTCGAAGCGTGGGTCGATCCACCCGTGGCGAACGCGTCCGCCGAGACGCCACAGGCGTACGTGCTCGCGGCGGACGGTGAGGGCGTGCGTCAGACGATGGCGTACACCAGCGGGTTCTACCGCGACACCCACCAGGTATTCGTGATCGTCGAGTGGATGCTCCCGCCGAACTCGGTGAACGGGAACCTGGCGTTCACCAACCTGCTCGACACCATCGTCACCAGGATTCGTACCAGTTACACCGGAGCGATCGAGATCACCGACCCCGCGACGGGACTGACGTCGCAACTTCTGGTGATCGGCGACAAGGTTCGCTGGCGCTACCTGCCACAGCACAACGTCGGAGCGTCCGGTCAGGAATGGCTGGACTACACCGCTCAACTGACGTTCGAGGTGCAAGTGAAGGAGCAGTACGCGTGAGCATGTCGGGAATCTACACCGAGGGTGACGCTGCCGCCTTCGATCGATTCCGCTGGACGGAACTCGCCACGACCTTCGCCGACACGTGGGGACCGAGTATCTTGACGGCACTGCGGATGGAGGCTCCGGTGTCCGCGAACGGCTCGGACTCGGGGCGACTGCGTGACGCGCTGCACTTCGAGCGACGCACGTCGATCGGGCTGTTGAGCATGATCTTCACCGACGACGTACCGTACTTCCCGTACGTGATCCACGGTACGACGGGAGGCCAGACCATCGTGCCGGTGGCGGCGCGCGCGCTGCACTGGACCACTGGCGGGACGGACGTGTTCGCCAAGTCCGTCATCCGGGGCGACACACCCGCTAACGACTTTCCGTCACGGGTCTGGGATAGAATGGCGGACGTAGTGATGTCGGCGTTTCGCGACACGATTCGGGAGGGCCTAGCATGAGGCGGTTCGAGGTGACGGGACCGAGCGTCCTGATCGGTGGAAAGCAGTTCGACCGTCTCGAACACACCATCCTCGTCAAAGAAGGTCAAATCGCGGTGCTGGCCGACGACGACTCGCGATGCGAGGACCTGGCGCGTTCGCCGTTCCTGCGCGAGATAGTGGATGAGTCATCCGACGATTCGACGGAGACCCCGTCAGCAGCGAAGCGTGGCAAGAAGGCCACGGAAAGTGAAGGTGTGTGACCACATTCCTAGAGAAGTACGGCTCGCTCTCGGCTACGGGCGAGGCGATGGAGACGACATTCGGCACGCCCGTCGCGGCGGTCGGCTTCACTCCCGCGCTGGGGAACACGCTTACTCAGGACCCTGGGTGGTTCACCCCGTCGGTGATGCAGGCTGTCCGTGACGCGCAGATCTACAACCTGTACGGCGAGCAGAAGAACGCGGGCAACGTCAACGCTCCGCTGTTCCCGACGAACGGGATTCGCTACCTCGTCGCCGCGATCGGGGCCGACACCGTCTCGGGGACTGGCGCTCCGTACACGCACACGATCGCCGAGGCGAACGTCCTGCCGTCGCTGACCGTCGAGAAGAACATCGGCAACTTCGAGTCGTTGCAGTTTGCCGGGACCCGAGTCTCCAAGTACTCCCTGAAGGCCACGGCGGGCAACTCACCGGCCGAGTTCACGGCCGACCTGATCGCCAAGTCGGTCGCGGTTCTCTCGACCCCGACGACCGTGGTGGTCGTGGACGAAGAGCCGTTCGTGTTCGCCGAGTTCACGCTGACGAGCGGAGCCAACATCCTTCAGCAGGCGACGAATTTCCAACTCGATATCGACAACGTGATGAAAGAGACCTACACCTTCAATCAGTCGTCCGAGTTGCAGTTCCTCACGCCGACCGCGCTGAAAGTGTCCGGGAGTTTCGACGTCGTGTTCGACGACCTCACCGCCACCACCAACAACTTCTTCACGCAGGCGCAGGCCGGGACTCAGGCGTCGCTGAGTTTCAAGTTGGCGCACCCGTCGGGCTACTCAGTCGAGTTCACGATGCCACTGGTGACTCTGTCCAAGACCGACCAGGACACCAAGCCCGAGTCGGTCGTGATGGAGACGATCAACTTCGAGGCCATGTACTCGGCGGGCTCGACGATCTCCGCCGTGATCATCAACGGCGTGTCAACCGCCTACTAGGAGCAACGATGGGATTCTTATCTGCGTGGGACTCGACCGAGCGGATCGACGTCAGCGATCTCGTTGGCGCGGAGCCGATGACGTGGTGGGTGGACATCAAGAAGTGTCTGACCCACGGTGAAGCCGATGAGGTGATGCGCGACCTGATGGCGTCGACGATGAAGTTCGGCGATCCGACCAATCGCGGGACTGTCCCGGTCAGCGCGTCGCTGTCTGTCGACGCGGTCGTGGACCATCAGGGGATTCTCGTGGCGAAGTCGATCGTCGGGTGGAACCTGACCGACGAGTACGACGTCGTCCTGCCGTTCGCCCCGTTCGAGGCGCTGAAGCGCTCGCTGTCGATGCTCCCCGCCCCGGTGTACGACCGGGTCGCCGAGGTGGTGGTTGCGGCGAACACGGAGACCAAGGACGACACCGCCCCGTTTTCTCCTGCAAGCAGCGGCAGCGATCCGATCGGGCTCGACTACACACCCGACGATCGCGAAGTACTGGTCTGAGCGTGCGTGGCATGAGAAGTTAGGCGTCGCAGTCGATCCTCGACCTATGGCGGATCGTCCGTGGCGAGAAGTCAAGGAGTACGAGTTGATCATGCAAGCCGAAGCGCAGGTCGAGAAGAGTCGGCATGGCTGAGCCGCTGACCATCGCGCTCATCCTCGAAGCGCGCGACAACGCGAGTGAGTGGATCGATCGCGTCCGCGAGAACGTCTCGAAACTCCAAGCGCAGGCCGAGGAAGCCTCCAAGAGCGTCGCCGAGTCCGCCGATCAGATGTCGGCGTCGTTGGACAAGGACTCCGCGTCGACGGACGCGAACGCCGAGTCGATGGACAAAGATGCGGTCGCGACCGACCGAGCGACCGAGGCTCAGAAGGAGCAGAAACTCGCGCAAGACGACGCGACCGCTCAGATGTCGGCGTCGTTGGACAAGGACTCCGCGTCGACGGACGCGAACGCCGAGTCGATGGACAAAGATGCGGTCGCGACCGACCGAGCGACCGAGGCTCAGAAGGAGCAGAAACTCGCGCAAGATGACGCGACCGCCGCGACCGACAAGAACACCATCTCCAAGGACGAGAACGGCACCGCGTCCGAAGACGCCGCTAAAAAGACGTCCCTGTTCAGCAAGGCCACGGACGCGCTGGCGCTCGCGTTCATCGGGGTTGGCGTCGTCGCCGCGAAGATGGCGATCGACTTCCAGACGGCGACGACGTCTCTCGCGACGCACGCGGGGATCACCACCAAGCAGGCCAACGCGATCGGGAACGCCTTCCTGAACACGGGCGGCAAGGTCACTTTCACGGCGAGTCAGATGATGACCGCCTTCGCCCCCGTCGCGGGCGAGTTCTTGAACATGGACGGCAAGGCGCTCAGCGTTCACCAGTCGATGCAGTTTATGACGGCCTCGATGAACCTCGCCGAGGCGTCGGGTGGCGATCTCACCGTTACCACTAAAGCCCTCGCGGACGCCATGATGGTGTTCCACCTGAAGGTGGGTCAGGCGGCCAGCGCGTCGAACATGATGTGGAACGCATCACGGTTGCTCGGTGTTTCCACGGACTCGCTGGCGCAGAGCCTGGCGCGATTGGAGCCACGTATCGCCGGGTCGGGCATGACGCTGAAGCAGACGACGGGGTTCATGGTCGAGTTGTCCAAGTCAGCCGGTGGCGGACGTCAGGCGATGCGGATCGCGGGTCAAGCCATCCAGCAACTCGTGTCGCCGTCGACCAGCGCACAGAAGGCTCTAGCCGAACTCGGCGTGGTCCTGACGAACTCGAACGGGAAGTTCATCGGGATCACCGCCGCGATCGGCAAGATTCACGACGCGCTGGCTCACCTGCCCGGCACGACCAAAGACGTCGTCGCCATGCAGAAGGCGTACCGGTTGCAAATCCAACTCAGTCAGATGGGGTTGGAGGCGCAGACCAAGTCCCTGAAGAAACAGGAGACCGCGATCAGCACGCAGATTTCGGCTCTGGACCAGTCCACGAAGTCACTGTCCAAGAACACGTTGATGCAGAGTCTTTTCAGCCGTCAAGCCGGGCTGATGACGTCGATCGTGCTAGGTGGCGTGCCCGCCTTCACCAAGGCGACGAACGCCGTCGCCAAGTCGGGTGAGGTCTCGAAAGCGGCGGCCGCGCAAGACAAGACCTTCCACGGGATGTTGGAGAAGTTGAAGTCGGCCGCCGAGGACTTGTTCATCAAGATCGGTCAGAAACTGCTGCCGGTCCTGATCACTCTCGCCAAAAAGACACTGGACGTCACGAACGCCATCATCAACTGGATCGAGCACAATCAGACGCTGACCGAAGTGATCCTGGGCATCGTCGGTGGGGTACTGGTTCTCATCAAGACGATCGAACTCATCAAACTGGCGACGGAGGCGTGGGCGGCCGCGCAGGCGATACTCGACGCGGCGCTGATGGCGAACCCGATCGGCATCGTGATCGCAATACTCGCGCTGCTCGTGGCGGGAGTGATCTGGGCCACGCTGCATTTCTCCTACTTCCG
>JAEHJW020000352.1_pt1 | contig 16411 bp, 34 predicted proteins | sample 9271431 | NCBI WGS metagenome assembly JAEHJW02 | reverse complement strand
GCAACACAGGTAGGAGACCGCCATCATGCGCTACACCTTCCCCACCCTCATGGCCCTAGCCCATGCCGAAGCGATGCGCGAGCATCGCCGCGTAACGTGGCTGTACTATATCGACGGCGTGCTGTGCGGCAGCGAATACCCGGAGCAATCGAAATGACGATTCAAGACGATGTCGCGCTGCTGATGGCGGATTGGCTACGCGGTCTAAAGTGGGTAAATAACACCTATAGCACGGGACTTGAAAAATCAGCCCTGTTACTTGCTCGCCAGCATGCCGAGATCAAGCGCCTGACCGACGAGCGCGACGCCCTGCGCGCCGAGCTGGACGCGGCGAAAGCGCGGTCTGCGGTTCCGCGCCAGATTGGGAAAATCGACCTTAATTCACATCAGCACCCAACGCCTACCGGACTAACTGCCATGAAGTTCAAATACGCAACAGACGCTAAAATCGCGCGCATGCTATTAGAGACTGGCTGGAAGTATGGCGCTATTGCGCGCGTTGATGGGGTAATGGTTCTGTGCAGCGCATCGAATCGCAAACCCTGGCGCACGCAATACATCGAGGCATCTAGAGACAGCGACACATACTACAAACTGGAGTATGTAAAACTGGCCGATTTAGTCAGGGAGCATGAAGCACCATGAAACTCCGAACCCGTCGCCGCCGCATCATGCGCAACACACAACGCACGCGATTTTTACGGCGCATGTTTGCTAGGTACAACAGAGTACCCACGGCAATTTTTTCTCCCAAAGCAATAGCCTACGCAAAAGCGAGGCTTTATCGCGTGGCGACGTTTTGGCGCCACAACTACCGCAGGGGCCTCTAATGCACTACGCCGTCCTCCAAGACTATCAACCGCATCAGCCGAGTGACCGCCCATGCGGAAGAATTTTCAGTCTGCATCTTGACAAGCTACATGCCAACAATAAAATGGTTGGGCTATTTACGACGCAGCGCGCTTTGCCCGATCAGCCGACTTCGATTGCTTTAGTACAGCTTTTGCGAAGCCGGGAAAAAGGCGACCGGGTTTTCCCGAGCGAAATTCAGGTACTATCAACACTGCGGCGCGAAGCCGGGGAGAAATGAAATGTCTGATACGAAGGAAAAACACGAAAGTTCTGTGCTGACTGGCTTTTCCAGAGTTGGAACATCTTTGCTTGTTTGCCTTAGCATTTTCGACGGCGAAACAAATATCATGCAAAACATGGACGCCGCGGCCGCAACCGATTTAGGAAGGCGCCTAATTTCCCTCGCTAAACAACTGGAGTCAAGCAAATGACCCAATACACCAAAGGCAACACCGTATGGCATCTGACGCAAGAGCGCTGCGACTTCAGCCTGTATGAGCGCTGCAAGCATGGTGTTGTACGCCAAATGCAGGCGGGCAAGAAACCGCATCCGCGCATTGCAGCGCTGATTCGCAACGAAGCGAGGCGCAACGCGACTGTGCATTAGGAGTCAAAATGGACGACAATTTAACAGCTTTCAACAAATGTATCGGCAAGACCATCGCCTTAGTTGAACTGTGCGACGATATTCTGTGCTTAAAGTTCGCTGACGGTGTTAGTCTTCATGTTTTTGATGACGCCCGCTATTGCTGCGAAACGCGATATATGTGCACAGACGATAACTTAGCCGAATTTTCAGGAGCCAAATTACTGTCAATAGAAGTGAAGTATCCTGACGCTGAACGTGGCGAATTCGGCGAACACGAAATCGCCTTTTTAGAGATTGGAACCGGCTTCGGCTCTTTTACTCTAGCGACGCACAACGAACACAACGGTTATTATGGTGGGTTTGATATAAGGACCGCGCTGGTTTGATTCTTCACCGCCGCCAGTCGGCCACTGGCACCCCGCCCAAAGGGCAATCTAATAGGACTATTCAAATGGAACTGGCTAATAAAATCACCATCGGCGGCATCAACAAGGTGCGCAAGGGTTTCAAGGGCGTTACCGAGCGCAAGCATGTCGCGCGTATCATCGGCATCGCTCGCACCGCTGACCTGAAGCCCAGCGAGAACATGGCTGACAGCTACAAGTTTGGCGGCGAGTTCCGCGCCTACAACTCGGACGGCGAAGAATTTGCGAGCGCCGTTTGCTACATGCCTGACCCGGCACAATCGTTGCTTGCCACTGCGGTGGAAAACGACAAGACCGGCGCCGGGGTGCAATTCGGCTTCGATTTCTACATCGTGCCGCGTGAAGACGTGCCGATGGGCTACAGCTACGAAATCAAGCCGCTGATGGAAGCCAAGCCGAGCGACGCGTTGGCCGCGCTGGCTCAGACGATGCCGACGCTTCCGGCGCTGGCCGCGCCGAAGGCCGAAGGTGAGGCGACCCATAGCGAAAAGAAATCGTCCAAGGCCAAGTAATCGGCATTTTCAATGAGTGCAAAGCCCCCCGGCCTGGGGGCTTTTTTCTTACAATAGGCGGGTTGACTAGGAGGCTGAATTGTGGCCGACACGATGAGTGAATGGCGGCGCGTGCCTGGGAAGGCGCGGAATTATGTCAACAGCCGCACGGGGGAAGTTATTTCCCGACGCCAGTACGACAAGCTGGAAGGCACGCTATCTAAACAAGGATTCAAATCCTACGAACAAAAAGCCAAAGTCGCCAAGCGCAACGAAGGTATAGAACAACTCGCCAAACCCGCACGCGGCCGAACCAAGCTGAAGGAAAAGGAACCCGAGATTAGGCGAACGGCGCTCGCTGCGCGTGTTGAACAAGAGCAACACAAAAAGCTGTCAAAGCTGGAACAGCGCGAGATTAAGCGCAAAGCTAGAACCCCCAAGTCTATCTCGCTGAAGAATTTCAAAAAGGGCGCGCTGGGCCGGACGTTTCGGGTTGACCTTGACCCCGGCGCTTTGGCCGACTTCATTTCAGCGGCAGCGAGTTATAAAGGCGCTTTTGGCTATCTGCTAGGCATCGAGTTTATCGATACCCGTTCCGGCAAGGTAGGAGCATCCGCACTAACCCATCTACGCGCCTTCAATAAGCCATTCACCAATTCCGATTGGGATACTTACGAAGAATGGATTCTTGAACACCTGTACGCCGAAGCCACTTTCGCATACGTCTATGTTTCGCTGAAAATCGAAGTCGCTAGAAAACATGGCCGCAAAGACTAAATCCTACTCCCTCGACACAGTCCGCGACGACGCGATTTTGTTCGCCGCTTTCGACACCGAAACGCGGGGATTGGGCGGCGAGTTGCTTGCTATCAGCGCGCACGTTATGGGGGAGACTTTTTATTACGCGGGGCCGGATATGCTCGATCAGTTCCTAGAACTGTTTTTGAGCTACCCAGCCCCTGTTGTTTGGTACGCGCACAATGCGCAGTATGACTGGCGCTATATCATCCCGCATTTGATCAAGCGAGAATATACCGTTCAATTGAACATGCGTACCGAGACAGATATTTATCAATGCGTCGTTTTGCTGGACAAGAAAAAGTATACGATGCGCGATTCATGGGCGTTAGTGCCTAGCAGCCTCGATGATATGCTGTGTACTTTTTGCCCCGAGTTGCCGAAGTTGAAGATTGACGTGGAAAATTTCGACCCGGTGAACCCGGAACACATCGCCTATGCGAAGCGTGACGCCGAAGGGTTGGCAAAGGCGCTGCCGCGCGCGGACACGATGCTACGGGATTTGTTCGGCGTCGGCGTTGGGCATACAACGGCAGGCACGGCGGTTAAGGCATGGTGCAACACTCTAGCCCCTGGCGAGTATCACCGATGCAGCACCTACGATGCGCGCGAACAATTTATCCGCGAAGCCTATTACGGCGGGCTTGTTTTCCTGACGCGCGACGACAAGCTAGAATCCCTTGACGATAACCCAGCAGCAGAAACCTATGACGTCAATAGTAGCTATCCTAGTGTTATGCGCGATTTTGGAGTACCTAGCGGGCGTATGGTGGAATCATCAGATTACTTATCGGGACTTATGGGTATCTACCGTGTTCGGGTCAGTAGCCCTGATGATCTTGTTATTCCCATGCTTCCATGCAGGAATATTAAAGGGCATATGCAATGGCGTCGCGGCACGTTCGATACCATCGTTACATCGGCTGAATTGATCTTCGCTGCGAATCATGGGTATAAGATTCTCGACCTATACGAAGGGTTCGCTTTTGAGGAAACGATTTTTCCTTTCGACACGTTTATTAAGCGTTGCCAATCCATCCGACGCGATTTCAAGAAACAGCCGCAGGAAGCACTAGCCAAGCTGATGCAGAATTCCCTGTACGGAAAATTCGGCAGTCGGCGCGAGCGGTTGAAAATCTACCACCCCGAATCCGACGATGATATGTTGGAAGGTATGCCGCTTGAAAACCTGGATTACTTTTGGGTTAAAAAGGAACTTGACGAAGCGATGCGTTGTATTCCGCAATGGGCGGTTTTCATTACAGCCCATGCGCGCCTCAAGATTCTGCAAGCGGTTTATTCTGTCGGCGTTGAGAATGCGCTGTACGGCGACACTGATTCTGTAACTGTGCTGTATGGGCACGCGCAGTCTATCAATGTCGGCGACGACTATGGACAATTCAAACTTGAAAAACAGTGGCGTACATTTAGGGCTATTGCGCCGAAGGTTTACACAGGAACCCTTATGGACGGAACTCCGCTTGGAGCGATCAAAGGTATCCCGAAAAAAGCGATGCGGGAAAACCCGCAGAAGTGGGCCGAACTCTACGAAACTGGCGCGACGCAGGCTAGCGCGCTTAGCTTGGCGTCTTTGCGCGTGGCCTTGAGCAAAGGCACCGAGCCCGCTAGAACGCTGTCGCGCGTCAGCACCAACATAAAAAATTCTTCCAATTGGACTTCACAAAATGGACGCGTATCGCCTAAAATTGCGGCATGAGCGCAAAGATTTTAAAACCTGATTTCACGCGACGCTGGGGCAAGTCCCCTGCGTTGCCTGCGCCTGCCCGAGTGTATGACCTTTCGCTGACCCGGAGAATCAAGAATGATACAAACCCTTTCCCAACTTATCGCGCTGGTCGAATCGGACAATAACCAGTATGCGATTCGATTTGAACCGGCCCACAAAGTCAACCCGGTTTTTGTCAGTCAATTTGCGCGCGCGCTGGATTTTTCGCAAGCTACCGGCGAAGTGTTGCTGGCTTGTTCCTGGGGCCTCTATCAGATCATGGGCGATGAACTGGTCGCGCTCGGGATGGTGCTATCCCCGGCGCAGTATTGTTGTTCGGTCGCCATTCAAAATAACTACTTGCAAAAGTACTTGCTACAAAAAGGTCTGGGTGATATGACGCTTGACGATGTGGTCAACGATGAAACCAAGCGCCTGCACTTCGCCACGATCTACAACGGCCCCGGCAACCCGCAAGCCTACGCGGCGCGCATGATGGAGATTTACGCGAGGAATCAATGATGGCCGGGAATCTCATTAAAGTTTCGTTGGCAGTTAGTAAGATCGCAACGATTGGTTCCGATCTGAGAAACCAAACTTGTAACCCCTTCGTTTTTAACGACGGTTCGGATTTGATCTTGATACAGCCGGGGTCAGGCACTAATGGGGGCTACGGATTTCGCGCCTACCGAATCGGCACAGACGGTTCGTTATCGGGCTTTCAAACAACGCCGTTTTCCGCAGGGTATGGTGACCCTTCGCGCTTAGCAATGCCACTAGGGGCAGCGCACTATCTAGTCAATACCGCACACCCCGGCACATACATAGTACAAATCCCTGCAGTTAAAAACGGGAAAATATACAGCATGAAATGGGGTTTCACTTCGCTGTCTAACCCCTGTATCGGCGGTGCGCCCAGCGCCTTGTTCGTAGACGCTGCAAATGGGTATCTAGGCGCTGAATTCATACAGCCATTCCAATTTGCCAGCAATTTTTTCGCGTCCACTTATAAAATCACTCAGGCGGGGGTCTACCTCATGACTACGGGTTTTGTGGGCAACGAGCCAAACGGGTCAGACCCATATAACCAGACGCAGCTGAATTCAGCCCCCTACATAGGCGGGACGGGGTTAAACAGTGGGCTATTCTCTTATCAACAGAATGGTATTTATGCGGCCAACAACATAGAAGCTTCGTCACAGCCTTATTGGACTACGCAGATTTCCAGCGTTGAAATTTTCCTCGGCAGCGATACCGCTTGCCCGATTAACGGTGTACTTCCGCCACCGAGCGGCGCAAAAGCGGTGCTTAGATTTGCGAAAGATATTTTGGGCATCCCGAGTGGAGCCGATCAAACTTCGTTTAAACTAAACGGCGGGACTGATCTTCCCAATTGGGCGCTGTTTTACGGCAGTTCGCCAAGTACCAATAAAATAACCCTAGTCTCCTACGCTGGCGACTTTTTTGAAATCGACATTTCCGGCCTGGGGCCGACTTGGAACGGTGTCCCGATCATGTGTGCGGCGTCGGTCGATAGCGCAGGAAATGTCTATGTTGCCAATCAAACATCGGCTCCGAACTCCTACCCTATTGACATTTACTACGGTTCGCTCAATACTCTACCCAACATTCCCCCCATTGTTTCCCGAAACCACCGGCCGCTCGGGAATTTCATGCACACTGCCGCAAACGTTTTGTACTCTTCCAATTCAGGAGCCTAAATAATGGCAACTCCCCAAGCGTCTAGCCTTTCGGGGCTTGTAAATTACCTAGTCCCTGCGAACGGGAATACGCACGGCGTCAGGCTGTACGGCACATTTTCGGCGACGCCTTATCTTTACGATTGGGCGAATTTCAGCGTTAACAACTTCAAGTTTTTGCCGCAGGGTGTTTTCGTTGACAACACGCAAGGCACCGGAGATTTGACGGTTACTATTTTGCCGATGAACTGGTCGTTCATTTGCAAGGCAGGCACCTCGTCACAGTTCCAATTCCCGGCTCCAGATCCGCAACAGGTCAGCATTACTGGCAATGGATACGCGTCGCTTATCTTCGTTGACTTCCCGGTATTGCCTTCGCAGGGCGAGGTCAACATTGGCAATCAGGTTTCCGTTTCGATTGCTTCGATCGCGTCGGGCGTCGTCGTTCCGGTTGTCCCCACTCCCGATTCGCAAGGCCTGCCGTATCAGGTCAGTGAACAACCGTTCTACCCTGGCGGCAACACCCAGCTTATGAATGTCGGAACGGCATCGAGCGCAAGCGCGGCGCTGCCCTCGGGTTCCACTTCCGTGCGCCTGATGAATTACGGCGGCGGATTGGTCTACACCAATTTCGGCGCAGCGGCATCTATCCCGACTTCCGGCGCATCCGCTGCCGGTTTCCCGCTGCTGCCGAATAGCTCTGAAACTTTCAGTGTCCCGAACGGCACGACGGTTAATGCTATCGCCGTCGCATCGGGAAGCATTCTTTATATCACGCCTGGGGAGGGTTCATAATGTTGCGCGCAACAGTAGGCGCTCCATTTGCGGGAAGTGGCACGACCGCCGCGCGGCCGGCCAATCCGCTGATGTGGGCGGTTTATTTCGATACGTCAATCGGTCAGCCTATTTGGTATCAAGGGGCCGGAGTTTGGATCAACGCTGCGGGGGTTTCGGTATGAAAAAGATTCTGCTAGCTCTGTTGTTCGTTTGCTCGGGGGCGTTTGGAGCGACGCCGTTTAGTGTATATAGTTTGAACTTCCCTGCACCTGCGGCTAGCGCGCCGACGAACGGGGTTTATTCGCCGAACACTAATCAGGTGGGGATTAGTACGGGTGGCTCGAATCGGTTGATTGTTGACGCATTGGGCAATGCCGGTTTAGGGGTGACGCCGGACGTGTGGACTTCCGCAGTTACCGCGTTGCAAGTTAAGGGGGCGGCGTCGGGGTTTCCGGCTCACTATATGAAGGGGGGATATCGAGTCAAAATGTCGGCGGTCTTTCATACAACGCATATTACAATGACATAAATTGGACATATGGCCAATCTTTTTTTTTTTTTTTTTGCGTCGCGCCTCGAACAAAATTCGGGCTCGTTTCAATTTTACACCGCACCGTCTGGAACGGCCGGAAGCGCAGTGGCGTTTACGCAAGCAATGGCATTAAATGCTGGGGAAGAAATGGCTTAGATGTTTTAGGCCCCGTCCGCGCCTCGCACGGTTACACCGTCGCCACGCTGCCCACTGGAACAATTGGCGATATGGCCTATGTAACCGACGCGCAAAGCTGCTCCTATAACGGCGCACTCAACGGCGGCGGAACCAATTTCTGCCCAGTGATTTACAACGGAACTGCCTGGGTCAGTCATTAAAAATGAACAATTACACCCGCCTATTCATCATCCTGATGCTTATCGCTCTAGCCTATCTTGCCGACATTTCCAAAGCGCACGCCGCTTGGACGCCGCAGGATACGCAACGCGAATTAACCTACGATTCGCTTTTGATGCTCGACGCCACACAAACGAAAGCGGCAATGAGCAAACCCGGTTTCCGTGAAACGAATCCCTTGCTAGGCTCGCATCCCAGCTCGGGTTCGATCAACAAACATTTCGCCGAAGCGGGTATTATTCATGCGGCGGTTTCGTACCTGTCGCCTACAATCTATCGCAAATCGTGGCAGTGGGGCTCGCTGTTTATCGAGGGTTTGGTTGTAGCCCATAACGCCTATCTAGGTGCCAGTTTGAAGTTCTAAAAAGGAAAGCAAATGTCCGCCTTGTCTAAAATGTTGGGTCTTGATGATGCGATGAAAAGCATCGACTTTGAAGCTGTCGGCAAGTCTTTTATTGAAGGTGCCGAACGGCAAGCCAAAATGGAAGCCGATATTGCATTGATTCTGCAAGCTGTGAGGCGCATCGAAACCCATTTGGGTTTAAGCGCTTCCCCGCAGGGGGTGGCGGATGTGGTCGATTTGAAACAAGGGGAGTGAAATGGACGTGGTAAGCAAAGAGGAACACGACCGCATCGTGTCGGAACTGCGCGGCGAAATCGAGGCGTTGAAAGCGCGCCCCGAACATAACCCGGAAGAAATGGCGGCCCTTCGCGCCAAGCTGGAAGAAATGGAGCGGGCGCAGTCTGAACGCGATGCGCAGGCGCAGCGGGCTATCGAGGAAGCCCAGGCGGTGGCGGCGGCGCAAGCCGAAGCGGCAGCGGTGGCCGAAGCTGAAGCCGCTGCGGCGACGGCGGCCGCTGCTGCGGTTGTCGCGGAAGTCGCGGCGGAAGAGGAAGCCGAAGAAGCGGCGGAAGCTTCGGAAGAGGCCGAACCCGAAGCCGAATCCGAGGGGGTGATTCAAATCGAACCCCCTGAAGGCGAAGAGGTCGCCGATGCGATCGAACAACGCCAGCGGCGCGGATTTTTTGTTTTCTAACCGGAGTACCATAAATGAATGCGATGTTGCCCCCCACCCAAAATGAACCCGTAGAACTGCCCGCGGCGGCAGCGCAACCCGGCGAAGCGCCGCGCCGTCGCGGGCGCCCGCCTGGAAGCAAAAACCGCGTACAGGAAAACATCGCGCCGCCTGGAGCTGGCGAGAGTGTGACGGTAGAAAAACGCCGCCCCGGCCGTCCTGCGGGTAGTGGCGCGGCGCCACGCAAAGTCAGCGTTGACCCTGGCGCGCTGGCGCAGCAGATGCTGTTTTTCCACGCGGTCGCGGCGAAGATGCTGCGTATTCCCGAACTGGAATTGGACAAGGGCGAATCGGAAATGCTCGCCAAGTCCATCGCTACAATGATGGCGGAATACGGCATTTCGTTTAGCGGCAAGACTGCGGCCATGCTCGGGTTGCTCGGGACTGCGGCGATTGTCTACGGCCCGCGTTTCGTGCTGATTAAGGAACGTGTGGACAAACAAAAGGCCATGGCAAATGTCGGACAATCTCCCGCTAATTGAACCCGGAAAACGGGCGCTGGTTATTGGCAAGACTGGCAGCGGCAAGACTGTCGGGGGAGCGTGGCTTTTGTCGCGCTCCCCTGGCAGGTGGGTTATTCTGAACTCCAAGTATGACACACTGCTCAGTCAGCTTGGGCCGTCGGTGGATTGGGAAGTGGGCGACATTATCAAGGGGCTTAAAAAATCCCGCGTGGTCGTCGCCCATCCCAAAACCTACGAACCCGAGCAATTGGACGGTGTGTTATTGGAGCTATGCGAATCGGGCCAACCAATCGGAGTGTTTGTCGATGAACTCCTGTATCTACACAAGGGAAATGGTCGCGCAGGGCCGGGACTTATGGGATTGCTTACCCGTGGTCGCTCTCGCAAACAGTCTTTTATCGGTTGCTCTCAGCGTCCAGCTTTTCTCAGTGGATTTTGTTATTCGGAGTCTGAATACTTCGCTGTATTCAATCTGACGCTGCCGAAGGACTGGACTAGGATCATCGAGTTTTCCGGGCATCCTGAAATCAAACAGAATCGTCCGAACCACCAATGGGGATGGATGGATATTGCGCAAGACAAATTGCGCGAGTTCGGCGCGGTGCCTCACAAAGACATTGTGCGCCGGTTCCAACCCTAGGCTATTGACAAATGGCCTTTTTTCTGTTAGTCTGCAACCGTGATTTTTTGTTTTACCCTTCTACCTGATCGGAGCGAGAAAAATGGAAGTCAAAGATTATGTGATGGTCGCTATCGTGGCCTGGATTGGCGTTTTCCTGATTAACAAGGGCCTCAAGGCGGCTGGCCTGGGCAAGTGGGCGGCGTAAGCAAAACCCCACACCATCCGAAATTGGAGCGATAAGACATGGCTACTGCTATGACCCCCGCGCAACAGCAAGCAATGGCGATTCAGCAAGATGCCATGTTGACCGCTGCGCTGATTCAAAACTCGACCGAGTATTATGTCAAGCAAGCGCCGGTGACGGTTAGCGCGCTCGGCGAGCAAATCAACCTCACGATGCCGAACGCCGGTATCATGCTGTCGATGGATTTGCATGTTCAAGTGCACATGAATATCACCGCGACGGCAACCGCGAACCCGATTGGCGCGGCCGGTGTTGTCACGAATCTGCAGACCTTCGACTGGTATGGTAACGTCCGCCACAATGTCAGCGCGTCGCGTCTGCAATCGCTGATTGGCTATCGCCAAGGGCGCCCGTACAACGATGTGCCGACTTCGTTCAATCGTGACACTGCAGGTCTGGAATACAACCTGCCTACCGCGATCGCGAACAATGTCAATCTGAATTTCCAGCTGCACGTTCCGATCGCGCAGGGCGGCGGGTCGCTGGTTGGTGCCTTGCTCACGCAAACGAGCAACGGCAGCGTCAATGTCGCGCTGCAAACGATTCAGGCGCTTGTCAGCAGCACGAATCCGCACGCGCCGTATTCGGCCGGTACGATCGTCGTCAACTCGGTGACGGTGACCCCGTACTATCGTTACCTGATGCCGCTGTCGTTCGCGCCGCAAGCGCTGCCGATTCTCTCGCTCTCGACCGCGTACAGCATCCAAGAAATCCGCTCCCCGGAAAACCTGACTGCCGGCGCGCAAAACCTGACGAACTTCCCGGCCGCGCGCGTAGTGCACTCGCAATTGCTGGATTTCGTCAACGGCTCTTCGGCCAATTTCGGGAGCGACTTGTCGCAGCTGGACATCATCATCAACGGCGCGACGCCCCTGAAGACTTGGACGCCGCGCGCAAAGCTGATCGAGCAGCGGAACATTCTGGGGGCCGATGATATTCCGGGGCGTTACTACTTCCCGTATCGTTCGCGCCCGGTGAACACCGCGACGTTCGGCAGCTATCAAATCCAGGTGACCCCGAGCACGGTTAATTCTGGCGCGTATCTGATCGTCGCGTCCGAAATGACCTACCCGATGGGCAACAGCCTGCCGGGCCTCACGGTCTAAGGGGAGGGGCAGACCATGGCGATCGGTACGGTTTCCACCGCCGCGAGCTATGGCCTGCCCCCGATTGCCATGCAAGACATGGCGGCGGGGGTTGGGCCTGCGACGCATCCTTTCGACCGCCCGTTTTTCAAGGGCGGATTTAGCATCTATGCAATCCTGCTAGTCGGGGTTGCGGTGCTGTACTTTTGGCGGGGCCGGAAATGAGCGATTATGCGCGTATGCTTTTTACCGCCGTTATCGGCGGTTTTGTGCTGTACGCGCTGATTCATGGTTCGCTGACGCAGTATGTTAAATTTGCGAAGGCGTAACCATGGCCCAATTGCTTTTGCTGGTGTTGAGTGTCTACGCGATCATGGTGGGGTATCGAGGCCATGGGCGGGAATTCTTCGCGCGGGCAGGCGTCGATTTGAAAGGGTTCATTCCTTGGCTTGTCGCGCTGATTTTGCTAGGCATCCTGGCCGCGAATAAGGACACTGAGAAATTGGGTAAACCGTTTTTGGGGCTCGTTGTTCTGGGCATCGTCGTTAAACAGTGGTCTGCTGTGTCGAAAAATTCAGCGGCCTTCATGCAGGAGATTAAGAAATGAGCGATATCATGCGCGACATTGTGGCGGTGCTGATGGCAGTTATCGGCCTCGCTATGCTGGCGGTTGTTATCAAATCGAACAACACCAGTCAAATTCTGTCTAGCGGCCTGGGCGGTTTCGGTTCGCTGCTCAAATCGGCCTCGGGGGGTTAACATGGCCCACACCGCACCGCTTCCCTTCGGACTGGCGCAATATGAGGTGGATTACGTGCCGCTCGCGGATGCGGTGCGGCACATCCCGGAAGCCTACGAACCCCCGTTTGCGATCGTGGCAAATGCTGTTATTCCTGGCAGCAACCCGGTCGCCAACGCATTCTATAACCCGAACGCCCTGCCGGTTCTGAACCAATTCCCGCTTGTTCCGCTTACGCCGAACATGCCGGAAAATATGTATCTCGGTTTCGTTCCGGGCATTTCGCGCGCGCCGCAGTATTGAAAGCCGAAAATGTCAACCATCAACGCGAGCACGGATAGCAACCCGGCCAACCCGATTGACTACGCTACCACGATGGGTAACATCGCGGCGAACTTGAACGCGGCCACTATGGCGAGCGTTTCCGGCGTGCTGGCCGGATTGCCTTCAAGTACAAGCATGGCGGCGGGTGCCTACGGTTTCGAACAAGGCGTGATTAACCAGACCCAGCAAAATCTGAACACCAGTCAGAATCAAGTCATCAACTATATGAATCAGGCGGGTAGCGTTATTCTGCCAACCGTGCAACAGGTCGCTAGTCTTGCGGCTGCCAATCAGGCGGCCGCTATCCAGGCATCTTCCCAACTTGCCGCATCGGCTGGTGGCGGGGGTAAAAAATGATTGACGGTGTGGAAATGCCTCACGGCAAAAAAGCGGTTATCGTCGTCGCCGTCGGTGTCGGTATTTCGCTACTCGCTGCCTGGATTTGGTCAAAGTTCGGCACCGGCGGCAGCAGTTCGGCCAGCTCCCGCGGCTCGGGTTCGCTCGCGCAGCTGTACGCGGCGCAGGCCCAATACTCGACGCAGCAGCAGCAAATGGCGCTCCAGGCCCAGCAACAGGCCGATGCTGTCAGCCTGCAACAAAGCCAAATCCAGGCGGCGACGACGCAAGCGGCGATGACGGCCGGTTCCACCATGGCGAATAGCGTCGCTTCCCTGGCCTCGAACGACACTCAAAGCGCGCTGCAAACCGTGCAAAATGCCTACGCCGCAAACTACGCCGCTGGAACCAGCATGGCTAATACCGCGCTTCAAGGAGCCGCACAGGTCGCAAGCGTCGACCTCGCCGGACAAACCGCACAACTCGCAAGCGCGAATCAAGCGGTTGGAAGCGCCATTGCCTCCATCGGCGGCATGGCTACCTCGATGAATCAATCGACCGGCCAAATTATCCAATCGACCAACCAAGCGGCCCCCGGAATCATCAAGGCAAACACCGCTGCAAATACGGCGGCGTTCAATAACACGATGACCGCAGTGGGCACGGTCGCCATGCTGGCCTAAGGAAAGAACATGAAATTCAGCGACAAGGCGGTTAAGGTGTTCGGATGGGCGGCGGTTATTCTAGCGATCGTGCTGTTTATCATGTATCGCCGGGGTAAGGCTATCCAGCAATCGAACGCCGCCGACCCGCTCGGGGCATTTGCTGGCCCCAGCGGTTTCCCTTTCACCGCTCCCCTGCAATATGGCGCTGCGGGTTCGCCGTTTCAAATGAACGTCACTGACCCCACTATGTCAATTCCGCAGTTCCATTATTCGGGGAACCAGACTATTTACATGCCGCTGTTTGGCTTCGTTGGCTACGGAGCGCAGGGGCTTTGATATGAGCACGCCCGCCGAATTTCTCACTGCCTACAATTCGCTCGGTATCCAATACGCGGCGGATTTTGCGAGCGCGTCAGCCGCTACGGGTATTCCGGCCAGCGTGCTGGCCGCACAGCTTTACCAAGAATCGACGTTCGGCACCCAACCCGGAAACGGCGGCGGTCCTGCGCAGTTTCTATCCAGCACGGCGCAAAGCCTGGGCTATACGCAAGCACAGTTGCAAAATCCTACGACTGCAATTGACGCTATGGCAAAGTACGATGCCCAACTGCAACAGCAAACGGGAAGCCTGACCGGCGCGCTGCAAGCCTATTCGGGTAATGCTTATCCGAACTACGCAAATACCATCGAGCAAAATGCGACCGCGCTGGACACCGCACAAGGGTCTAGCTCGACCGCCCTGCAATCCATCCCAGACGCACCCGTCGGCGCAGGCACCGCAAACCCTACCGTGTCAGACCAGACGGGCGCGCCGTCCTTCAGCATCACTGACCCAATCCCCTGGCTTAAATACGAAGGGCTAAATCTGCTGCTGATCTTCGGCGGTGTTGCCGGGGTCGCTATCGCTTTCGCCAGCATGTTTCATATGTCGCCGGTCGATGTGGTCGCGGCGAGCGCCGAATAAGGGCAGTTCCTCAGGGGTCTTACAATGGAGTGTCCAAAAATTGTTCAACCATTTATCTGGGGCATACCCGAGTTTAGTGTTGAAAACTTCGGAGTGCCCCGGAGTGGGTTTAGCAATAAGGGACAAAGGAAACAAAAATTCCTGCGCCTGTTTGTAGAATGCACGAAAAGCGGGGGCAAGAAATTGAGGGCGGGTAAAGCTGAGGCGCGCAACGTATACCCAATGTGACAGAGCTACCGGGATAAGTTCCCCGCCTATCCAGATGATCGGGACAAGTTGCATATAACCGATAGGCTCTTGGTTTCGGATGAACAAGTAATGATGGCCCGCTAACCATCGCTCGGGCTTAGGATAGATCAGATTCTCAAACGCTAAAATACGGGTATCATCCGGGACAACTCGCAAAACTTCAATCATGGCCGCTCCCCTTGACATTTTCGACCTAGGCCTTAAACTGGCTGACGTGCTGATTATACCGACGCTGGGCCTAGTCTTGAACATCGTCAGCCGCCTATCGAAAATAGAGGGCAAAATTGAACAATCTAGCACAAATTTTTCTCAACACATTGAATTGCTTAACGAGCGTTTTAACTCGCTCAAATAGCAAGCCCGCCGAAAGGCAACCAGCCGCAGGAGTACAGAAAATGGGATTCGATTTTTCAAGCTTTGAAAAGGATATGGGCGCTGTCGTCAATGCGCTGCCGTCGCTGTCCAGTCTGGTGAAGGCCTTCCAGATTGCCGCCCCGAACGCTTCCGGCCTCGCTACCGCGGGCATGGTGCTGGACGTGGCGCAGGCGCTGGAGCCGACCCTGGCCGGGGTCGCGGCCGCCCTGACCCCCGTCGTCAATGGGCTGGTCGCGGCGCATTCGAGCACGAGTCAGATGCCGCTGGCGACGAACGCGGCTCCGGTCGCCGCCGCTACCAAGTGAGGGCGCTATGATTAAACCTACCATTGGGCGCGTCGTTTACTTTTTTGCTGATTTCGACCAGCCAGAACCCTTCCCGGCGCTAATCACTTACGTCCATTCCGATGTGCTTATTAACGTCGCGGGATTCGACCATAACGGCAACCCGTTCAAAGCGACTAGCGTTACTTTGGAACAGCCGGAAGACGAGACCGCCGAGACAACTTCGCGCCGTGCTACTTGGATGCCTTACCAAGTTAAGGTGTCTGAGCAGCCGACGCCGCACCGTGGCCTGACGCGCTAACACAAGGCCCCGTAAGGGGCTTTGTTTTTTCTGAGGGTTCACGCCATGCCTAAGAAACTTGAACGGCAGTTGGAACAAGAGGCCAAAAAGAAACACCTAAGCGGCGAGCGCAAAAATGCTTATGTGTATGGCACCATGCGAAAACTGGGTTGGAAACCGAAGGCTAAAAAGAAATGAGCATTAAGTGGCATCCTGCAATTATGTTGTTTGTAACCGGCACGATTATTACGTATGCCGTTGCGGGATACTTGCTTGAGAAACGGAAACCCCTGGCAGCAGCAGCGGTTATATGGCGGTCGCCATTTCCGTGTCCGCCAGGGATACCATGCTAAAGATTATGGGCGGGCTTGGGGCTGTATGAAAATACGACCCCTTTTTTATGTGGGGTAATAATATGGGGTCGGTTATATCTCGCGCAAATACCCCTATAACCACC
>JAEHJW020008882.1_pt1 | contig 16414 bp, 28 predicted proteins | sample 9271431 | NCBI WGS metagenome assembly JAEHJW02 | reverse complement strand
GGGGGGGGGCCCCAAACCGAATTTTGAGATTTCACACAAAAATTATTTTTTCGCGCGACAAAAAATTTCAGCGCGAACTTTTGCGCGCGCATAAAAATGCACGCGAGATTTTCCGCTCACGGTTTTGGGAGCGTGTCAAATTTTATTTTGTAGGGAGGGCCAGGGAAGGATTTTGGGAGGCGGAAAAGCGAAGCGCCTAAAATGTGACCTGGTTCTTGTTTTGCAGAAAGTGAAATGGTAGGATGGCCCCACGGTCGAAATAGGAGTTTGATTCGAATGCGCGTTTTGGTAGCCTGCGAATTTTCCGGAATTGTGCGCGATGCTTTCGCAGCGCGAGGACACGATGCATGGAGTTGTGATCTTGAACCGACCGAGCGTCCAGGTAAGCATTACCAGCAAGACGTGCGAGATATCGGATCGCGCGGTTGGGACCTGATTATCGCCCATCCTCCCTGTCGATATTTGGCTGTTTCAGGCGCGCGATGGTGGTCTCAACGCCGTACGGAGCAGGCGGAGGCTTTGGAGTTCGTACGGTATTTCATGGCACTTGGCGAGCGCGGCATACCTACGGCGATTGAGAATCCGGTTGGGTGTATCAGCACGCGGCTGCGTCCACCGGACCAAATTATCCAGCCGTGGCAATTTAGTCATGGTGAGACCAAGGCGACGTGTCTGTGGCTTTATGGCCTTCCTAAACTTAAGCCGACCGATATTGTTCCCGGCCGAGAGCCGAGAATCCATCATATGCCACCATCAGCTCAGCGAGCTAGAGAACGTAGCCGTACATATCCAGGGATTGCACGCGCGATGGCTGAGCAGTGGAGCGATTACGTGATAATCCCGCACCCGGACAACCTGTAAAAGAACGCCCCAGCCCGCAGGAGTGACGGACCGGGGCGCTCACCGCTGCCGGGTTGTAGGGGGCCGGCAGGGCCCCGTACAGGTTATGTCAAGAGAACCGCGCCCGCAAGCCTTCTCCTGGCGCGCTCTCGTGCATCTGGCAATCTCAAACGTTTGACGGGTCTTTCCCTAAAGCAAAACGCGGCGTGGTGCGTTGTGAGAATGTCAAGGATTGTTCGGCGATGAAATAGCGAACGCATAACAGTCTCTCTTCTATTACGTTCCCAAAATCCTACACCAAAAAAGAGGCCCGCACAAAGCGGGCCTAAGTCGCGGTCGTCTACTGAGTGCGGGTTACGGCATTCCGGGCGGCATTTCCGGGTCGCGCTCCGGCTCCGACGCGCCGTAATGCGTCGGCTCGGGGCCGCCTGATGCCTCTACAACTGAGCGCACGTCCATCGGCAGATCGGTCGGATCGCGCTCCGCGCAGGCGGCGCGTGCGTCGGCAATCAGATCAATATCGCCAAGTTTCTCGTTCATCGCATCCCGCACCGCGCGAGCCGCTTCTAATGAGTCCAGTTCAGCCGCCCGACACATAAGCTCGGTCGCCTGCCGCGCGAGCTCGTACGCTGATTTCGGATCGGCATAGGCCGCATCGCGCGGCTTGACCGTCATACCGGCCACCGTAAAGCCTCGCTGCGGGTCCACACTGATCGGCTTGCCGACGGTGATGCCGCTCACGGTCTTACCCTGGGCCGTCGCAATGTCCGCCTCAGAGGCCGTATGGAGCCGCACCGGACCGCCACACTTGGCGCAATGCGGGGCGCGCAGAAGAAGATTTTCGGTGACGGCCGAATGACCGCACACCGCGCACACAATTTTAGTCCACATGATTATGTCAAACTCCTGAGATTGAAAAACGGGATGGACGCCATTCCAGTTGCGACGCCATTATAGCGCTCGCACCTGGAGTCAGTCTAGGAAGCGGAATAATCGACGGCTGCGCGATTTCCGCATTGATCCATGACGCGGCGGCGAGCTCGTCACAGAACCATGCGCTCTGCCGATTCCAATTCGTATCCCGCATTTGTCCCGTTACAAAATGCCAGATGCCTTGCACGTCATACTTTTTCCCGATTTGGGAAAACAGGAACGCATAAACCGCGTTCGCCTGTTTTTGCGTGCATTCAATATCGATCCAGCGGATAGTTTCGTGGCGCAGATAATCCACGGGTCGCTCTGCAACACCGCCCGAGAGTCGTGCATCGATGACGTGACAGTGATCCGGCAGAAGCGTAGTGACGTGAGAGTAATAACTTCCGCCGAACCATTCAATCGCGGACGAAAAGAGGCCGCTGCCCCGGCAGAATCCTACCGTGACAGCGGCATCATTCGCCGGGTTAGCCGGCAGTCTGTACACCGGCCTTCGCCGCCGCGTCTTGCAGGAGCTTCAGCATTTCGGAATTGACCAACTGCGCGAGCGCGGCGATGGCTTCCGACTTCAGATTAGGCACGGCCGCGAGCACCTGCACCTGAAAATTGGTCCATGCCGCCGCGATACCGAGCGCGCTGTTATTCTTCTGGATATTGGCCAGAAGCTGCGCGACCAGCGGAACGAGAACCACAAAAACATCGTATTCGAGAAGCGATAGAAATTTCTGGAGGTTCATACACCTAACTCTCATTTGATTGAATGTTGCAATGCAAGATCGCGTTTAGTGACAAATTCCTTATACATCAGCGTCTTTATTTCCGCAACCGCCACCCGAATGCGTAGCGCAATTATCATCATGGTGACTTGCGATCCGAGGATCAGAAGATCGATGACGTATCTGGCAGGCACACCTAACATCATACTTTCTTTTCGCGCATCTTTTTGCCGAGTCGTCTAAGTTTATCGCCCGTGTATCCGTGCGCATAAGCGCCTCGCGCCTGTTTCAATGCTTTTGCTCGCGCACCGGGGCCACGATAGATATGTCCGTGCTTGCCCCACCTATAACCGCCGTCTATTTCGCGGATCGGCATTTTTCACCCCACCATAGCCGCGCCTTTCGCGGCTGTGTCTCCGATTTTGACGATGGTTTCTTTTTGTGAGATCAGGAGTGCACCGATAGCGAGAATCACGCCAATAGCAATCAGCGTGAAATTGGCTATGGATTTATCGAATCCGGAAAACCACGCCGCAACCGGATTTTTACCCGCTAACATATCAATCAGGAGCTCTGCCATGCCGAACGTCCCGATTTTATTGATGTCGGATGCGACGCTCATGACTCAACCCCACCGCGTAGCCTGCGCCTCGCCGACAAATCCGAACAGCGGAATGTACTGATTCGATAGAAGATTGAAGCCCGGATTGCGGACATTGACGGACAAGCTGCCGATAGTCGGTGGTGAATAGGTGTTACCGGGAACTGACTCCATAGGCCAGTTGGTATTTTCCGGAAACGCGCCGCCCATCGAGGGCGTGACGGCTTGGGTCTGATGGCGACGCCACAAGTACCACGCGCCGAAGAGGAGTGCCACGATGACCGCGAAAATAGAGAATTGTTTATCACTCATCGCGTCACCTATGCAGCCAGCACCGCAGTCGTGGCTAGACTGCCGAGCAATTGATTGTTTGAAGCATTCTGAGTCGCAATCGATGAATTGGCACCCGCCGCCGCGCTCGATGCTGCACTCGAAGATTGGCCCAGAGATGTGGCCAGCGAATTGAACGCCTGAGCGCCACCGCTGCCGCCGACCGCCTGAGCCACCGCATCCCAAGGCTGTTGCGTCGCCGTGATCGCCTGGGCTGCGCCCTGCACCGATCCGGGCACCGCAGAGAGGCCCGCAGAAGCCACCTGAGCCGCTGCCTGCATCGCGGTCGCATTCTGCGCCGCCGCCGCATTGATCGCCGCTGCTGGAAGCGCCGATTCTGCACCGATTACACTGGAGAGCGCCGACCCTGCCGCCTGCACCCCCTGGACCGCCTGAGCTCCCTGAGTCGCCGCCAATTGCGCGGCAAGCTGATTTGACTGCTGAGTCGCCGCAATCTGCTGTGCATTCGCCTGAAGCGCATATTGGCCGGCCTGAGCCGAATACTGATTCTGCGCATTCAGCATGGCGGCATAATTGGACGCGGCCGAACTGGTTCCGCTCGATGTTCCGCCGCCGAGATATTTATAAACCAGATAAATGCCAACCAGACCGCCCACGATCCAGATACCGTATTTTTTCAGAAACTCTTTTCCATGCTCGCCCATTTTACGGATTCTCCGCGCGGACCGCATAGATCATATGGCGGTAATGTTTGAACGCCAGCGCCGGTTTGCCGTGCTCGATGGCCAGCAACGCGGGCATGATGAACCGCAAATGCAAGCGCCGGAAATATTCGACCGCATCGCATCGCGCGCGGATTTTCTCTACCAGCGCCGGGGCACTCGCGTAATACTCCGCGACGAACGCGCGCCCCACATTGCTGCGAATCAGGAAATCATCCCGGAATTGGCGCAGCGTTTGAAGGGTATAACAATCGTCCGGCAGCCCGAATGTTTCGCAAACCGCCGTCGTGATATAACATCCGCCGCCCGCGCTGGCCGCTGCCTGAGAACTGGCACGAGATGCTTGAATACTCGCTTGCGCCGTCTGTTGTTCGGCCTGGATTGCGCTCTGCCCGAGCGAAAAATTCTGATTCATCAGCGTTGAATAAATACCCGGCAGTTGAGTGTTATTCACCTGCATTTGAGTCAACGCACCCGAAATCAGCGGTGCAGTGAGATTTGTCACCAGTGAATTCGCCCCGACGATTGCACCGCCTAACAGATTCGCGTCATTCTGAAAAGAGTTATTCAGAAATTGTGCAGACTGCGCGGCAATGGTAGACACGCTCGGCCCAAGGTCATAATTGACATTGACGCCACCGAGATTCATGGAGAACGTATTGGCACCCGTCCCGCTGGTGCCCCCGACATTCACCGGACTTGGCGCGGGAGAGGCAACCGGCTGCAATGGATCGGACGTCGGAACCGATCCATAACCGTTCCCGTCAAACCCATAGGCACCATAAGGACTCAGCATTTTAACCCCCGAACGGCGATTTACCGAGGCCCGGAATCATGACGTTGTAGCCCGGCGCACCGCCCGCATAGGCATTATTGAATACCGGCATCGTCGGCCCCAGTCCGAAGACCGGCATCGCGCCGAGCCCCATCAGCCGAACGCCATACACCACCGGCCAGACGCGCGGGCAGTTCGCCTGATTTTCGAGATTCGTGCGCGGCCCGGCATCGCCGGGATTGAATACCTGTCCGGTCGCAATGAAGCGGCGCGGATTCGGCGGAATGAAGCCTAAGCCGTCCATGACGCCACCTTAACCGTACGAACCGCCATAGTTCGCCACCGGACCGGTAGCGCCGCCCATCGCGGTGGCCAGCACACCGGAGAATCCAGAAGACGCCGCGCCTAACACCTGCGAAGTGTTATTGCGGTTCGACACCAGGACCGCGACGATGGCGACGCCAATAATGGCCATGGCCACTGCGGTCAAATCTTTCATGGTCTCACTCATTGCTGCGAAGTCTCCGGTATTTGAACCGATGATGGAAGAATCTGATTCAGCTGTGATGTTACCTTATTCCAGTTGCGCAGCACAAACACAAGGACCGCGAGCGCAATGAAAGGCTTCACCATTGGACGCAAGGTATCGACGTTGTAGAGCGCACGTAAAACAATGATCGCCAGAATCCACGGCAAGAAATCGCGACCGTTAGATTCGACAAATGTAACCAGTTCGTCAGCGTTCCCGTGCACGCCGACCAGAATAAAATAAATCGCATACGCGCCGACTAATCCGTATGCCATTATTTTGTCACCGTCGCACCGGACAACTCGGCGGCAATATTCTGCGCTGTTATTCCGCCCGCGCTCAATTCCGAATTGATCTGCTTTTGCGCGCCAGTCGTACCCGTCGCCAGCTGCACAAACTCGGTTAGCTTGCCGCTGATCGCCAGATATAACAACCACCCAAAAAGAACGAGCGAAAAAGTGTTCATCACTCAACCCCGATCATTCCTTCAATCGAAATCTTGTGCGCCAGAATCAGGAGCACCAAAGCAAGAATGAAAACAATTTCCAGAAACTTTGGCGAGTTTCGGAGATTAGAGAAAAAATTTCCCATGACACCCTCAGATGAAAAGGGCCGGCCAGTCGCCCGGCCGGCCCCTTCGCTACAACGAGCTCACGCGCGGGTTATGCCTGGATGATGCCTGGCAGCGGCGTACCCGACAGATACGTGCTTTCAAACTGGGACTGAATGTACGTCCCGGCCGCTGCCGTGACAACATCCCATTTCGTCTGCACGTTGCCATACAGCTGAGTTGTGATCGGCTGCGTCCGGGCGCCCGCGTAGTAGACACCGGACGGCAGATCGAACCCGAGCATATCCCGCTGCATCAGGCGCATCAGCGCCGGTGACTGCTCGCGCACGTTCGTATTGCCGTTGACCAACATCGTGATACGCGAGAGATCGGTCCCGTTGAGCGTGCCGCCCGCGCCCGCCTGATTGAACACATGAAGCGCGGAGAAAATGGCGCGGTTGTTCGGCCAGTTGGTGTACTTCGGCAGCCCGGCCGCGATATTGGCGTTGTCGAACAAATTTCCCTGAATCTCGTAGATGGTCGAAAGATCGATCATTGGGATGTTGTTCGGCGCGACACCACCCTGCGGCATGATGTAGTGCTGAAACGCCGCGACGCTGATCGTGGTGCCCGCCTGGAGCGCCGCAGTACCTGCGGTGTAGGGAGCGACGAACGGGTCAGAGCCGACCAGGGCCGCTGCAAACGTCAGATTGAGATAATGCTCGCCGCGATCCGTCTGCGCGAGCACCGCGCCGCGAAGGTCGGAACTGGGCTCATACGCGAGCGGTACGTAAATGGCGAATGTCAGATTGCCATTGCCGACCGCCGTGGGCTGCGAGAGCAAATCCGTATCAATACCGGTCTCGCTTGCCACGTAACCGAACATTTTCTGCGAATTGCCGAGCGAACGGCGCGCCTTGATCGCATTCAGCGCGTGCAGCTGCCAGCCCGTGGTCTGAATGTGGCGCACCCCGGCAAAGTCCACGTATTCGAGACTGGAGAGGAGATTCCACGGCCCGAACTGCGATTGTGTCGCGGCTGCCGTAATATCGATAGGGGCGGTCACGATCAGCGTGACGCCCGTGGTGATGCCGATGCGATCGAGCGGCACCCGCACCTGCTGTCCGAGGATCGGGTTGCCCTGGGTGACACCGGGGAGGACTTTGGTAAAACGCAAACCCGTGGCGAGCAGCATTTGCCGCGCCATCATGTTTGCAACCTGCGGATTCTGCTGCGCTGCTGGGGCCATGTCGAATTGCTCCCTTACGCCTTGTACTGGCTCATGCCCGCAGCCGTAAGGCCGCGATTGATAACCCATACGCCGATAAAGGCAATGACGGCAATTTCTGCCCAACGGATAAGACGGTCCACGGCTTTACGCCTCCCACTTGGTGAGGCCCGCGTAGCGCAGTCCTCGGTTGATAATGAAAACACCGACAAACGCCACGAGCGAAATCGTGATGATGTTAGCCAGATCGATCCGAACCATCATTTTTGCGAAGTCTCCGATTGACTGACCGGCCCGTAAAGCGTTATGTCATCTGCGGCATCGTTATACCAAAGCCATTGGTGACCTTGCAAGCGATTTGCAAACTCGCGTCTCCCGGTCTCCTGCACCATGCGCTTCCGGTCATCCTCGCGTGTCAATTTCATTGATCCGACAAAATCCGCTTCAGAAAAAAGAAAACGCGAAATCCACGCGGGCCGTTGAGTGAGCCCCAAAAAAGACTGTTTCAATTCTCTGCCGCGTGTCAGCCATCCGATTAATCCATCACCGGCCCGACCGCTTGCAGAATGGAGCGTATACAATTCGTCCGCGCACAATCCTACGTTTTTAATATCATTGTGCAGCCAATCAATGACCGCATCTAAAAATTCCGGATCGGCTTCATCATTCGAAAAATTAAGCGACACATATTTGTAGCGCCGCAAAGCCGAACGAATTTTTCCCGCGTCAAATCTTCTGAAAATAATAGAATCCGGTAATCTTCTATACGCCGCTGTATGCTTCGGATTCAAAATGACCCACGATTGCGGGGACCGTTCCAGAAGCCACACCGCGAGTGTGGACTTTCCGGTTCCGGTTTTTCCCGCAATCGTGGCGCGGCGTCCAGGATCAATTGACGGAAGAGTGTCCATCGGTTTCCGGCTGTACGGGCGTCGCGGTTCCTTCAATCGGCTGCGCAGCGGCCCGCTTGGCTTTCATTTCCTGAATCCGCGCGATAATCAGCATGACACGCGGCACATAAATGACGCCCGCGACACCTATCAATTCCAGACCCGCGAGCAATTTCGGATTAGGCTCATATCCAAATTCGCGGGAAAAATTCACGCTCGCCTTGGCCAATTCCTCCGCCTCGGCGTCCGTTAAATTCAATTCTTTGAGCCCCGTCAGCATTGCCGCAAACCCGTGCAGGCCCTTCACCTGGCGCGCGATTGCCGACGGGTCAAGTTCAATGTGCGGTTTGCGAGGACGCCCGCGCCGCGCGGTGCTTTCCGGTCCGATAGGCTGCGCCGCGAGCGGATCGGGCGGCGCGCTCTTGGAACCAGGCGGACGACCGCGCTTTTTCGCCACTGGAGGCGCGGTCTTTCCGCTCACCTGAGGTCGGTCTGTTTCTTCTGCCATTGTCATACACTCCTGAAAGATGGATCAAACTTTGCCGAAGGTACGCTTCGGCTTTTTCTTTTCCGTCGATTCGGACGGAATCGACTCGGGCGGGATCGGAACTTCGGTCAGTGTCTTCTCTTCCTTGCGCGTTTCGGGCAATGTTTCTTCGACCGCTACGGTTTCGGTGTCGGGCGGCGTTTCGGTCGGCATATGCTCTTCCTCTTCCTCTTCCTCTTCCTCTTCCTCTTCCTCGGCAGATTCTGACGCCACGGCCTGAGCCGCCTCGGCGACCACGGCGGCAGCGGCGCTGACTTCTGCGGCGGCGGCGGTCACTTCTTCGGCGGCTTCTGCCGTTTCATCTTTTTCCAATTCCTCGATCCATTCGAGCAGTTGGCGATGCGACTCTGCTAGTTTCGCGTGCTCCGTTTCGAGCGCGGAAAGTTTCGCCAGTGCCTCGGTGACTTTGGCGTCGATGCCGGCGAGCATCGTTTGTGCGGAAGATAAAAATGCTTCCATTTGCGTCCCCATTTCCTGAATGCCGGGAAACATATCTAACAGACCCATGATTTTCGACTCCTGATTATCCGAAATAGGCGTTGATATCGAGCTCGCCCGTTGCGAGCGCAGTCCCGACCGTTACCACCAAAGAACCCGCCGCTCCTGCCGAGAGCCCCAGTTTCGAAAAATCTAGATCGCGGGACCACTCGATGGAAGTATCAGCCGCTGCGGCCGGAATGTAGACATTTTCGGAATATACGACAACGCCATTTAGCGTCGCAGTGATGAGATCGAGACCGGCCGCCGCGAGCGAGACATTCCCGGTCAGTGCCAAGGTCAGCTTACGCAAAAAGGTATTCGCCGCAGGCGTGATATTTCCGCTGGTCAGCGTCGCGCCTTTGATTGCGTTATTGAAAAATGGCGTTACCAGAACCGGGACTTCCGTGTTTTGATAGGGGATACCTGCGGAATTCACGCTCGGGACGGTCGGGAGCGGATTCGGCGAAACGATATCGACAGAGACCGTATTGCTGACCGTAACATCGGTGCCGCTCGGGAGTACCGGAAAATCGACGAAAATAACGCTGGCCTGTCCGTCTCCGGTAATGCTCGCGGCCTGTCCGTTCGGTGCCGGAAAACTCACCGCCTGGACCGCGCCGGCCGGGATGGTCACTGTCCAAAAAGTGACACCATTGATGCCGGTCAGAATGTCAATGACGAGCGCGCCCGCGCCTTGCGAGTTATCGACAAAGACACCTTGAGGCTGGAAGGGAAAATTATCGATGGAATATTGAGACCAATCGATAATTACCGCAACGCCGCCGAATACGCCCGTTACTGGAATAGCGTGCGTTGCACCGCCCGCCGGAACTAAATAGTTAGACGTAGTTTTTCCTGCGCCGATCATGATCGAAATCTCCCGTCGGGCGAAACCGCCCTGGTATTGTTAATCGAAAAATAACCCCGGCGATGCACGCTCGAACCGTTCGCAATACCCGGATTAGGGGTCACCGAAATAATCGTCGGAATGGTGCCGCCCTGATTGCCGGCATTATATTGTCCAAATAAATATTTTTTCGTTAATGCCATAGAATTAAAACTGGACCAATTACTATTCGGCACATAATTTGTCAGCCCCAAAAAGTATGCGTTATCGCCGTATAGAATAAACGGACCATTATGTAGCGGTGCTCCCCGCGTGTTTAAAAACATCAGTCCGGGAATTGACGTGTCCGAAGCATACACAAGCGTCGCAGTGTAAAACGGTAGAACGGGTGCCAGACCATACAGATAATCGGATGCGCGGGATCGAACATAAGCACCGTTCGGCGGCGGCGGAAAGCCCGAAACGTTCGGACACACAATCCCCGCTGCGCCGCCTGGAGTAACATCATAACTAGCGCGCGCGAGCGCGATATAGTCCTGCACCGGGCAACCGAATCCGCCCGTCACGCCGTTTGTCTGAATCCAATTCAGACCGATTCCAGCGCCACTACTCCCGGCCGTTTGGTCGAACGGATCGGGGGTGTTGGGAGGATCGGAATATCCCGCATATCCCGAGGCTAGCGGATTGAGATAACCGCTGGCGCTCACTCGATACGCCACCGAATTAATGAACGTTCCATATTGCCCTGCCGGATAATAATATCCGACAATTAGAATATTTTTGATCGGATCATAGAAAATATTATGAAAATTCTGACCACAGACAATTCCTAGAGCGCTACTGTTCGGAAAAACGGAAATTGGCGTTGAGTTATTGAGTTTCGCATTATTAGGCGTAAACCAAAAAGTGTCGCCGCTCGCAAATGTAATCAAAAACTTCGTTCGCCCGAATGGGATAATACTTGTGATTCTTTCGTCACCGCCCGCCAATCGATACCACGTCACCGCGCCGCTCGCATCGATGACAAAAATGTCCGTCCGAAAAAACTCTACGTTATTAATGTATGCGTAATTTGTAATCAGCGTACACGAATCATCGTCAGGACCGGCGTATAAATTTGATGCTTTGGATTCGAAAGCATTGTAATAACTTAAAATCGTGGCACACAAATCAAAATCGATTGTGCCGAGATTAATCATGCGCGCACCACAATAGATTCTCGATGCATCGCAGCGATGTATTCGGGAATATCCGCAGGGCCGTTATATACGTGCGCAAATTCTTCCATCATCGTTTGATCGGCCAGCATCTGCGACCATGAAAAATTGACACCATTCTTCACGATGAACGCATCATAAATTCTGCGCTGATCGGTCTGTGATTGCCAGAATTGTAGGATCGGGAGCTCGTAACCAAGCGAATAAATATTGAATCCCATTTCTTGCCACAAACCATAGGACGTGGAAAAAATGATTTTTGCGGTCTCAATGTCGCACGCATTGATTCCCGCAATCTTCTGGATCAGCGGCGCGTTGCTTTCGGCTTGCGCGAGCGATGCAAAAATGCCGGGTTCATAGCGGATCGCGGAGAGTCGGCAGCCACTCTCTACATTGCGAATGATCGCGGCCAAGGTGTTGTCAGTTGACGGGGGCGGTGGCGCGGGCATAGTCTCAACTCCCTGGTGAGTCGGGGCGCTCCGGTGAGAGCGCCCCGCTCGGTTGTGGCAAGGTCGAATGAATACCCCGCCGTGGCGAAACTGAATTTAACAAAGTTAAAAACCGCACGCAAGGCGACTTTTAAAAAAGCGCTGAAATACAAGGCAGCAAAAAAGGCGAAATTAAAAGCCGCTGCCCGTAAGCAATCGGATAAAGATTTACTGGAACAATGGCGTGCGCTGCGCCGTATCGGGGTTTATTCGACCAAAGAAACACCAGCGCTTTCGCGTCTTACTAAATCGCGGCGCGAGGAAATCCGGCGCAAATTTAATCGAGTACAGGAGTTAGCGCGTTATGAACAAGGTGAGGCATATCGGCCATTTCATAGAGAGATACACGAAAAGACGATTTACCGCGAAGATTCGTTCGGACGAAGGAAGAAAATCGGAACGCGAGAATACCTTAGATACGAATTGGATAAAGATCATTTCCAGTTGGTCAAGGGTAAAACGAAAGAATCCGTTCCCGATGCGCTGCGCGGATCAAAAGGAATCCTTGCCGCGAAAGGGGCAAATCAAAAAATCAAAATCAATAAATCGGGTCGCGTTGAAATCGTGGAAACCCAAGGTGCGGCAAAAACGGTATTCACAAAGGAGCCGATCAGCGGGCCGGTAGAATTGATCCGCTTGATGGAGGATATCAAAGCGGGGAAAATCAAACTCAGAAAAAACGAAGCATTGCAGCTGACGAATAACGGTCGAAAGAAAACCGTCTACACGAAAAACAAATTAATGAATCTCGCGCTGCTCATGGAACGATACATGACGCCCGGAGTATTGCTTCACGAGCGCGGAGGACGCGGAAATTTTGACGACTGGGCAAACAATGCTCAGGTGTACAAAATCAGGTATTACTAAAATGTTTTCAGGAGTGAAAAATTATGAAGATCGGAACACTCGATATAGAAACCGATCCATTCAAATACGAACGCCTTCCTATGCCATTCGCGTGCGGGTTTTATGATGGTGTCGAATACTTCCAGACCTGGGGCGATCATTGCGTTAAAGAAATGCTCGCGCATCTCTCGGCGTATCCTGAGCCGCTGGTTATTTACGCGCACAATGGCGGAAAATTCGATTATTGGTACTTGGCGCACGCATTGGAGGAGCCACTATTATTCATCGATTCCCGCCTCGCCAAGGCAAAATTGTTCCATCATGAAATCCGCGATTCCTACAAAATCCTGCCCGTTCCGCTCGCCGCGATCCAGAAAGATGAAATTGATTACAAACTAATGGAGCGCAATAGACGGGAGAAGCACAAGGAAAAAATATCCGCCTATCTGAAATCCGATTGCGTTTATCTGCACGAGGCCGTGACCGCATTCGTCATGCAATTCGGCGACGAGCTCACTATCGGCGGGGCGGCGATTAAAGACGTGGAAAAGGATTACAAGATTCCTCGCATCAGCCCGGAGGAAGATGCGATATATCGGCAATTCTTTCACGGAGGGCGGTGCGAATGTTTCGAAATGGGCGAAATAAAGTCTCGCAAGGGGTTTAAACTTTATGATGTTAATTCCCTATATCCGTTTTGCGAAGCAAGTTTCCAGCATCCTATCGGTCGCGCTGATTTTCTGGCCGATACTTTGCCTGATTGCGAGTTTTATTTGGCTCACGTATGCGCTCGCAGCCGTGGCGCGCTGCCGGTGCGCGATAAAGGCGGTCTCTCTTTTCCGCACGGCCACATTGAAACTTTCTGCACGTCTCACGAATTGCGCCTCGCGCAAAAGTTAGGATTAGCGGAAGTCACACAAGTAATCGAAGTCTACGGATGGAATGAAACTACAAACTTCGAAAAATTCGTTAATCGATGGAGTGACTATAAAATCCAGTGCGAAAAAGCGGGCGATATGAAGGGGCGCACCATCGGAAAATTGATACCTAATAATTTTTACGGTAAAACCGCCACTGATCCTAATCGGTTTAAGGAATACAAATTATTTGATAGTGCGGCAGCGTGCGAAGCGGACGGTCACGAAATTGCCGGATATCTTGGGAATCGTATCGTCGGAGAAAAACCGGCCAAGATTCTCCCGCGCATGTATAAGAATGTAGCTATTGGCGGAAGTGTCACCGGATCGGGCCGGTCCGTTTTTCTTCACGCATTCGCCAGCGCGGAGCGCCCCATATATGGCGACACCGATTCGCTATGGTGCGAGGCGCTGCCGCTCACGCTCGATCAATACAAACTCGGCGCATGGAAATTAGAGGCCGAGGCTGACCGTCTTTATATCGCCGGGAAGAAAATGTATGCGGCTTGGGTCCATAGATATAACGAACCGAATCACAAGTCGCGCGGGAAAGATAAATGGGTCGAGGGGTTTTATAAAATCGACAAATCGGGCAAACGAGCTCCACTCAAAATGGCGTCCAAAGGTGTGCGCATGAAACCTGAAGACGTGGCGCGCGTTGCTATGGGCGAAGTACTGAATATCCCGATTGACGCGCCGAGTCTGCGCGTAGGACGCGAAGAAAGATTTATCGCGCGGGATATTGCGCGTACGGCAAAATTGGCTTAATCTTTCCCGTGACGCAAAATTCTTTGCGTCCCTTTATTTAGGAGTTCTATCCGTGAGCAAAATCGCAAGCATCATTCCGAAAATCACGATGAAAACCGTTGACGCGCAGCCTGCGCCGCGCACGGTCACTGTCAAGGAGGATTTGGTTCATATCTTCGGGCGCGCCGAGCGCGTAAACGAAGGCAGCACGACGTATGGTATTTTTCACAAGTACAAGGGTACGTTCGAAGCGGTCAATCTGAAGACCGGCGAAGTTTACCGTTCATCTTCGCTGCTGCTGCCCGAAATCGCGGACGGCATTTTGCTGCCTGAAATGCTCGCGCGCGGTGCGACCCTGGGCAAGGAAAAGACCGCAAAATCGCCCGAGGAATCCGGCCAGCCAGTGAGCGCGGACGCGCAGCCGGTAGACTTTGCGCTGGCCATCGGCGTCGTTCCGCAGGAATCCAAAGACGAAAGCGGGCGCGGCTATCAGTACAGCGTACGACCACTGATGGAAGCCACTACCGCCGATCCGCTCGCCTCCCTGCGGGCCGTGTCCCAGGATGCGCAGCAGCTGGCGCTGCCAGCGCCGCAGACGGAAAAGCCGAGCGAACCGGCGAAGACGACGCACGGCGGAAAGAAGAAGTAGCGCGCCGCGTTGAGAAGGAAGGGCCGGGATAAATCCCGGCCCTTTTTATTTACTCGCGAGAACACAACGGACATTTATAAACCGCCATTCCGTGCCCACATTCTCGCGCCGCTTCCTGCGCGCGATCCTCTCGCAATTTAATCCGATAGAGCTCGTCGCGTATCGCGCGGACTTCCTGTAGCAGTTTCTCCCGAATATCCGCCCGAATCCATGACCGCGCCCGAGCGGAACCGAGAAATGTCTCGGTCCCGATCAGGCGGTTGTAGAGGGTGGAATATTCGGGGTCGGTCATAGAATTCGCATTAAAGCCGAGCCTACAGGATTAATAATTTCCACAATAGCAGGTTGTATATATACAGAAATAACAAAAAGAGGCGAAAGATATAAAATGAATGTTACAACATGCTTTATTCCAATTACGAAATCTCCATCTATATCGTCCACATTAGGTTTCCATGCCCGTAATTTATTGGCGATAATTATAAGTGCCGCGCATATGACGATGCCCGTAATAACGGACGTTATTCCGTTTGTCACCATGTATGCAGACAATTGATTTAAAGCCAATTGTCCCGCGTAACCCGTGGTAGATAGAATTTTATGAATTAAAGCAATTTCGTTTTGGTTCATTTGTCATTGCTCCTGTCATTGCTCCATACGTGGCGGCCGATATTCCAGCCGTGCTCAATCTGAGTGGACCAAAGATGGTAAACGTTATCCGTATCAAGCAAACGGGATTCGGATGGGTAGACTTCCACCATGTTGTGATCGGGCCCTAGCAGTTGGTTTTTAATCTCCTGAAAATCGCGCCAGTTGTGACACGGCGCATTGTCGTGGCGTCGGATGCTGATGCGGCAGGGAAACTCTTGCAATAGCGTGACTTTGTAAATGTCGTTTTCAAATGTTAGGACGTTGACGAATAAATCGCAAAATAAATCCAACAATTGGTAGCGTTCCTCTGGCGTAGGATAGCGGCCTTCATGCGCGATTGCTTTATTTCGAAACTCGACCCAATCGCCGAAGCTCGGAAAAGATGTTTTAATTTCGCGTAGGGGTTGCATGTTATTTCCTTCCTCTAGTTTTGTCACAGTAAACCCTTCATGTTAAAAATACTTGCTACGGCGTCAGGTCGCGTTCCGGCGCGGAAAGTCGCCATCCAGCATTCATGACCCGCAAGTGCGTCATTGGAAGAGTGGTACGCGGCGATAACTCTCCATTCGCCTCCGCGATATCTCACTGCGGTTTCATAAGGCCGAATGCCGTCGGGAACTTCAGCGGTCGATACCAGAATATCGACAGTGGCCCATTCTCGGGCAATTTTGCGCTCTGAGTACGGCGCGCAAATCAGATAATCTAAAATGCTCATATCAAACCTTCTAAAAGTTTCGGTAATGTCGTGCCAAGCGCGCGCGCGATCAGCGCGCCCCGGTAAATGCTCACGTCATTATGCCCCGTCTCGATGCGCGACATGGTGGCGCGCGATAATCCGATCAGGATCGCCAAATGCTGTAAGTCCATATCGGCTTGCTCGCGCTTTTCACGGATGCGGGCACCGAGGCGGATTAGGAAGTCGGAAGATTTTAGGAGCTCGTGAATTTGCA
>JAEHJW020002788.1_pt1 | contig 16427 bp, 21 predicted proteins | sample 9271431 | NCBI WGS metagenome assembly JAEHJW02 | reverse complement strand
ACGAGGCGAACGAGCCGTCCTGCACGGGGAAGTCGCACACGCTCCACTCGTTCTCGTTCGCGAGGTTCAGGATGGAGTCCGGCTGAATGACTAGATTTGAGTTTCTGTCGTAGACTCCCCACACGGCATTGTTCTGCGCCGCGCCCCACAGCACGCCAGAAATAGCCTCGCTGCCGAGCGTGATGGTGTTGTAGACCGCTCCCGGCAGACGCGGTATCGGCGGCACGCCAGGCAGGTCCGGTACGTTCGGGAAGTTCACGGCGTCACACCGTTATCGGCTTGGCCTGCCAGAAACTTTCGCTTGAGCGCGGCGTGCATATCGCGCGCGATGCCGCTTGCGTCCGTGGCTTTCGTGTTGATCGTCATCGAGCCGATCACGAGCGTGGACGAGCCCTTACCGATTGCGCCGGCGGCCGCCACGGTAGCTACCGCGTCGCCGGCGGCTTTGGTCGGCGAGATTTTCGAGTGGCCGTCCTCAAAGATTTTGCTGAGTATGTAGGTCACTGGACTCAGCGGACCCTGCGCGATAGCCATGGCACCGAGCGCAAGGCCCTCGAGCTTGTTCTTTTTGAATTCGGCCGCTGCTGGTTTCAGCGGGTTTTCGAGCATGTGCCATGCCGTCGTCAATGGCCCGTGACCAGTCTCCTTCTTGAACCAGTTGGATACCGCGTCGATATCTCCGGCCACGGTCTTGAACGCCTCCTCGACCATCGGCACGTAGACCTTGGCAAGCTCCTTGAACGCCTTGAATAGCTCCACGGTCCACTTATCAAGCGTTGGGAACGCCTTGGAAGCGATGTCCTGCACCTTGAATTTTAGATCGATCATCTCGTTGACGAGATGCTTGGCCGCCTCGGCCCGCGTCATCGTCACGCCTTTATTGGTGGCGGCGGACTTGCCCCACTCGCGCTCGAACGTCGCTAGATTGGATACCATGTACGCCATGCTCTGCGGCAGGCCGAATTGCACTTCGGCTGCGGTCGCGCGCATTTCCCGAGCTTGGGGTGTATTGCCAGGGTACACACGCGCCAGATACTGAGCCACCTCGAGCATCAGCGCATGCGGGTCTTTGGCGAGGCCGTTGGAAGACTGGAAGTCTATGCCGGCGCGCTCGAACCCCGTGAACAAAGACGACCACTGGCCGTTGTACCGCAACGCGAACAGGGACTTGTTCAGGTTGCCGATATAGTTCGCCATGTCGTTCGGGCCCCCGCCGGCGAGCTGGCTGGCTTCTTGCCACGATCGTAGTTCGTGCGCCGATACGCCGAGCACGCGCGATTGAATAGCGACCTCCTTGAGTCCTTCGGCTGTACTGGCGAGCAGGTCCACTACCCCGGCAAGCCCGGCGAATCCCAAGAACAGCATGCTGAGCTTGCCTGCCAGCATGCCGAACGAGTCGCCCATGGAGTCGGCTGCGCGGCCGAGCGCGTCCTTGGTGCGAGCGATTTCCGCGCGCGCTTTTTCCTGGCCTTCTGTGAATCCTTCAGATTTCAGACCAAGTGTGACGACTAAACTATCAACGACGGTATCGGCCATGGGCTACTGCTTTCGCGTGAGTCGGCGCTCGTTTTCTTTGTTCACCGCCAAAATCTCCAGGAGGTCCCAAGCGTCCTGCACGCCGTAGACTGTTTGCAGCTCGTACAGCGTAGCCATCTCGTGCATGACCAGCGTCCCTATGAGCTTCGGGACGTTTGCAAACTCGAGTAGGCCGACGGGGCTTGCGAAGGCACCGATGTTGAGGTCACGTCGGCCGGAGAAAAACCCAAGTGAAGTTTCAGCACCTCGATGCGCAATTGCGAGCGCGTCTTGATTTCCTCGATCTGACAAGCGTCTCCGGACAATATCGGCTGCGGCGGATGCTTGGGATTGTGTACGTACTTGATGCAATCCCAGAGGCTATCAAGGGACGGGTCTTGCAGCGCTCGAAGCTGCGCAACGTCGCTGAAGTTCACCCCGGCGGCTGCGAGCGCCGCCATGCCTTCGCCGGTTGCGGTGGTGCCGTTCGCCTGCGTCATGAGATAGAGCGCCTGCGTCGCCCACCGTTCGGCGGCGTCCGCGCTCATCTCCGTGATGAGGAAAACCTTGCCGTGGTCGCGCGAGCCCGGGTCGTCTATCTTGATTTCTTTGGTGCGTCTCATGGGATCGGCATTCCTTCCCAGGTCTCCCAGGAGATTTCATAGCTGACCGGTTGCAAGTACTTCTTCGCCGCAGCAATCGGCGTGATGCGCGTCAGCAGCCCCTTGGTGAGGCGATACAGCCGACCGACGCTGGGCAGCATGATGGTTGCGCTAGCGAAGTACGGCGTCTGCGCGGACTGCATGGCCAAAATCCACGGCTCCATCGTGTTGCCGATGGACACCGAGTCCGCTTGAAACGTCACGGTCTGGCTGGTGATGAACGGCACGAACGCACCCGAGAGCTTGCCGTCCACGCCCTTGACGGTCTCTGCGACCACGACTTCGGGCGTCGCGAAGGCATCGTCCGTTGCGTACTGCTGGAGCAGCTGCGGAACAGCGAACACGTCCGGAACGGTAAGCGTAAATATCGAGTTGGCACTAGTGATGTCTGACATGGCGTCTTACCTATTACTTATTGAACGTCAACGCTGTTGATGGTGATCTGCTGAATGCTGCCGCCATCGGTGTAGTAGAAGTTCACGATGGGGCTCTGGCGATTGGCCCGAGCGGTCGGCCCCGGGTCGCTCACCTGCAAGTAGTAGCCGTTCGCAGTGAGCTGCGGCGCGACGTTCGTACCGACCTGAGCGTTGATCGCCGCGATCTGAGTGCCAGACAGACTGACGCCGGTCACGTAGGCGCCGAAGTCGCCCATCTGCTTGATGGCCGACGATAACGATTCGGCCACCAGTGCGTAGCCCGCCGAGTTGTACGGCACCGCTCCAATCTGCGACAGGAACGCGAGCAGGTGGGCCGTGAACAGTGAGTTGAAGTAGATCTGATCGACATACGAGTCGATCCACTTCCCGTTGCCACTGATGCTTCCGGGTTGCAGGAACTGGAATTGCTGCGAGGACGTGGCATATTGTCCGTAGAAATTGTAGCCGTTCGCGATCAGGTTCTGCGCTGCCGTGGCCGTGGTCACATCTGGCACGAGCCCTGCTTGCCCCTTGAATGCATATGTGATGCGGCCGCCCTTGGCGTTGAAGTTTAACGACGCCGTGATGCCGGCAATCAGCGCCGCTACGAGTCCGCTCGGGTTGTATAGCGCGATGACGCCGTTATACGTCGCGACCTGAGCGCCGAATGACGATGGCGCGCTACCCTCGGTAGGCGCTGTGCTATTGTCGTAGCCGATGTAAACCCTGTTCGTGGTCGTATTGACCCACGCCGCGAACGCCAGCATGTCGGTCGGCGTTGCGTTGTAGTCCGTCGTGAACGTCGTCCAGTTCGAGTTGGCCTGAGCGGCTGCCGCCATAGTCGCCGCGGGGGTCGACGCTGCTGCGCCTGGCGAAAGCACCGCGCCCGTGGCCTGCGTGAAGAACAGGCTAGGCGAGAGGGAGGTATCCGTGCCATAGCCGACCGTGCTGCCGGCGCCAGTCGTTGACGAGGTGATAACAAACGCATTCTGGAGCGCGTCGTACGTGACGGTGGCGGTATTCGTCGGCGTGCCGGCCTGCAATCCAGCCTGGATCAGCGTCGCAGCATCCGAGAAGCTGGTAGCGCTCGACAGATTGATTGCTGCCGATGTGGTGGACGTGCCGTTGAGCGCAATCGTAATCGTGCCCGAGAGCAGTTGCAATTGCGCGAGCGTCAGGGTCGAAAGGCTCCCGCCACGCATGTAGCCTGCGACTGCGGTCGTGTTGTACTGCGTGAAGTAGAGCAGCCCAGGGACGGCAGTGCCGCCGAGGTAGCCGCCGAAGTAGACATTCGCGAGCGCAGCCTGATTGGACGTTGCGCCGAACCATGCCTGCACGGCTGCCGCGTCCGGGAACTCCTGCACCGTCCCGATGGGGATCGTGGTGTTGTTCGTCACGAACAAGCAGTTGGTCGATTGCGGCGTACCACCGACGCCAAGCACGCTCGGGATGGAATTGACAAGTTCCGAGGCGGGTATGCTGCTGGTCACGCTGGAAACTCCTCATCGACATTGTAGAGGGTCGCATCGAGAGCTTCCGCAAACTGCTGCGGAACCGTAACGACCGGGTTGTACTGGAATATGCCGTGGATCATCCACCGCTGCTCGTACTGCTGCTCTGCGTCGATCAGCGGGATCATGCGCGCATCGTCCGCATAGAGCGGCTGGACGTTAGGTTGCAGCTGCTCGCAGGCGTACGAGTCGCGCAGCAGCGTCACAAGAGTTGCGGCCCATGCAGCCGATGACGGCCCGTAACAGTCGATCTGTACGTCTATCATCGTGTCCATCTCGGATGACAGCACGATGGGATTTACAGACCCCCAGCTGTCATAATTCCACGCGAGCCGGCTCTGCGAGATTGCCGTCAACAGCACAAAGCCGCCCACCGGCATCGGCGTGCGGTTATTGATGCCCTGAACGACAGGCACAGTCGAGCCGAGCACGGTCTGGATAAACGCCACCAGCGCGGTGTAGACATCCGTCGGCGTCGGCGTGATGGTTGCGCTCACTGCGGCGGCCTATCGGTTTGCAGAGTCACATACAGCTTGGACCATCCGGTTTGGCCGACTGCCCACGTCTCGGCGACGTAGGTAACTAGCCAGTTATCGATGGGCGCGCCTGGGAACTGCGGGAATTGCAGCAGGTCGCCGCCCTGTGCATTCACGCGATTGATGCCTTGCGGGTTCGAGTACATGAACACCGTGCGGATGACGCCCTGCATGTTCAAGTATTCAATCTGCCTCAGATCGCGTCCGCTCGGCGGTTGCGCCTGAATCTGAACATCTACAGCGGGCGCATAACTCGGCACCTGCTGGCCGGCAGAGTTCACGGAGAACCCTGTCGATTGCAGGTAAGTCGCCGTGATGTCCTGGTTGATGGCCTGAGCCGCTTGCCGGACGACCGTGTGCAGATTAAGCGACATAGCACACCTCAATGGACGGGTGCTCAAGCAGCCAGCGCGACCACTCGTGCATCCCCATCTTCGCGGCATGCCTCACGCACGCGACCCACCATGGCGAGAATCCGACGGATATGCTCATGTCACATCCATCCCGACGGAGTTCTTCATCGTCCCGCGATCGATCAGCCCGTGGTCGAACTTCTTGATGTACACCGTGAGCGGTCGGTTATCGGCCGGCCAATGCTGAATCGTGTTGACGATCTGGTCCTTGATGCGGATGCCAATTTTCGTCAGCGCGGTCTTGGCGTCGTAGTCGCTCCCCTTGAGGTATCTCTTGAGATTTTCTCCCCACTCGCCTGAGTGCACGCGGATCGTCGTGCGCATGAACGGCCGTGCGCGCATGTTGATGGTGCCGTACTCGTTCCAGAATGCCACCTGAGCAACAGAGAGGTCGCGCGGATGCGTCGCCTCCCATGCTCCCCATCGGCCGAGCAGGCCTTCCCATTCCGGATGACCGTCTTTGGCGGCCGTCTTTGACCGCGCGGTGAGCCGCTTGCCGCCATCGCCAGGCGGGTAGGTCGCGCCTTCGAGAAATCCGACCCGCACCGTTTTCGCGGACGACAGCTTGGCCGAAAGCTCCCGGAGTTTTTCCTGGAGCTTGTCCCCGCCTGACATTGTGACCGATACGCTCAACGCAGCCTCTTGAGGTCACGGCCTGAGACGTATTCGCCCCGCGCCTGCTTCGAGCGGATTGCATCGCCACTCAGGACTTTGTTCGCCTTGCGGTCGATCTCAGATTTCTGCGCAGCCGTCAGGTTTCCTTTGCGCAGTTCCTCGCTTGCGCGTGCCTTGGCGTTCCGCGCGTGCGACTTGTCCGGCATCGGATACTTGCGCTCAGACGGCAAGCCGAAGGTTTTCTTCGACAAGTCGTTGCGTTTTGTTTCGGTAAGGTCGGCCATGATCGCCTCACTGCGGCCAGTCGTTCCACGCGCCAACGCCGTAGCCTGTGTTGCGCTGCGGCGGAACATATCGCGCGGTGCGATAGCTGACCGTGGACTGCCAGTACGTAGCGCCCCACTGCGTCTGGTTGTAGTAGGCGGCCGAGTTCGACACGGACGCCGCCCACTCAGCTGTCACGCTGATAGAGCCCTGCGTGGCGTTCGAGATGCGACCGACGACACCAGATGGAGCCTCGCCGTTGACGCCGTTCAGGAGCGCAGTGATGTGAGCGGTCAGCAGGTAAAGAAAATACTGCCGCGTCGGGGCATCTTGTACCACCGACGCGGCAGAGTTCTTCAACTGCAAGCACGCGAGATTGAAATTGCCTTGCAGCGCAGGCGTTGGCACAGTCGAAAAGCTCGGATACTGCGCCAGAAACTCCGAGGCGCTGAATACCACGTCCCCCGGAGTTATGGTCGGATAAGTGGCGGGTCCGAGTGCCATCAGATCCCCGTCGGCTCGGTGAGCTTCGGATCAGGATTGCGGCGCGTAAATCGCGGATCGACCGGCACGCCTGTCGAGCTGGTATCGCCGTTCAGCGGCTCGAGCCCGGTCGCCAAGTCGCGGCGCTCTTTAGCGATGCCTTCGGCGCGGTCCTGTTTGTCGGCGATGAACACGAAGCCGTTCTTGATGAAGTCGCGGTCCGAGTTGCGCTTGAACCATTCCTCGGCGAACGATTTCTCCACGGGAGTCAGCGCGTACTCGAACGTACTCACGGCCTTTTTCTGCCGCCGGTTGTAGAGGGAGGCCGCGCCGTTCAGCGTCACGCGATGACCGTGAGCGCGGGGCTTCATGAAGTCGTCTTTGTTCGGATTGGGCGGAAGTTCCATCACGATCCCGTGCGGGAGCTTGCATCCGATCAACAGCATCTCTGGCATAACTACCTCAATTTGTCAGTGGCGGCATTAGACTGGCTATTCTCAGGATCGAACACGCGCCGCCTGAACGCATGACGGTCCAGCCCGTTTGGAGATAAGTCGGAGATTCTTGAGAGCCGTACGGCAATCCGGTATCAGGATCAACCCAGACCGGTTGGCCGACCATCGCGCCGTTTGGGAACTTGCTGTTGAACGTGCCGAGCACTGCCGGGATGACGGGGTTTCCTGGCCGGATGACGTGCAGCGGAAACGGCGCGTTGTTCGTGTACGGGTCGGTGGGAAATCCTGAGATGTTCTCGCCGCTCGCGACCGGGAACGACGGATACACGCGCTGCCAGTTATACGAGTTCAGCACCGGCAGGATGAACGCCAAGATGCCGCTCGCAACGTACGTGTTCGTCGTCGTGCCATCAGGCGCTACCCAGCCAAAGATGCCGTGCGCTACGCCAGGCTGACCCGCAGTCGCAGCAAAGCCGCCGATTGCTAGGCACGCGAGCGGCGGACGCTCGTAGCCAATGGCGACGGGCCAATCAAACGGCGAGCCGGCTCCAAATCGCCTCGCTTGCAGCCCGACGCCATTCATAGCACCTCACGCGATCATCTGCACGCATGCGAAGCGGCGATACCAGATCGTGCCGTAGCCGCCGCTCCAGCGCTTCTGGCGCCAGCTGGTCAGGTCCACGATCATGTTGCCGGCCATGAGTTTGGTGGAGAAGGCGCACTCGACGCTGCGCTGGCCGTCGATCTCCTCGCAGATCAGCTGCACGAGCTCGCCGGTCGAGTTGTACGGCGTTCCGTATTCCGGCGCGGTCTCGAACCGGATGTTCGGGAAGTACTGCTCGAGCAGCGCCTTCACCGTCATGGTGTTGTACGGCGTGATCGCCATCAGGGCCGCGGACTGCTTCGGGCTCATCGCGAGCACCATCGGCGAGTCCATGCGGATCACGCCATCGGACTGCGCCTGCAGCTGGATGAACATCCGCACGATGTCCTGGTAGATGCTGGCCGCAGTGGCGCTCGCTCCGAGCCACGTGTTCGTTGCCGTGAGCGCCGGCGGCAGGTATGGATCGTTGATGAGGCCGTAGTTCTGCAAGCCCGCGACGCCGTAGAAATACACGTTATTCAGCGCCTTGTTCAGGGTGAAGGCGTTCGACTCCTGCTGCTTCGCGGCCCAGTCGATCTTCGCCAAGCCCATGCGCCCGACTTCCATCTGGCCGTACTGCAAGATGGACTGGAACAGGTAGTTCTGCCGTTGCGGAAAGTTCGCGTTGACCTGCGTCGAGCCCGATTGGCTGTAGTCGCCGTAGCTCGCGACCTCGCCGACCGGCTCGATGGTGGCGAACATCGCCGTATTGGTGAGCCAGTCGCCCTTCATCGACTCGCCGGCGATGACCGCCGCCATCATCGGCGCGAAAATGATCGGGATCAGCTTTGGGTCAAACCAGTTCGCGAGGAACCACGGGATGCCTCCGCTCGCTGTGGTGATGGTCGGCGACTGCACGTCGTCCATGGCCATCGCCTGGTCTTTGGTGACGAGCTTGACGGGTCCGAGCGACGAGTCGAACGCGACGCCCTTGGACTTCAGCCACGTCAGAATCTCGGCGGACCGACCGGCGCGGATCGACTTCTCGACCTTGGAGAGGACCGCGCGAGAGTCGTATGCAAGTGATGCTGATGCCATGGTTATCCCACTCAGTTAGCCGCAGTGACGATGCTCGAGATCTTGCCGACAGCGCCCGTGACGGCCTGGAAGCTCGAGGTCGAGGCAATCGTGTAGTACGTATTTGTCGTCAGGTAGTCGCCGGCGCCGCCGGGGGTGCCGCTCGTCTGCTCGAGGATCTCCGTGTTCGAGTGCGCCGGGAGTCCGGTCGCGCTGATCCACTGTCCCGGCACGATGGTGCCGCTCGCCACAGCAGTGACGGTGAGGACGCCGAACGCAGCGCCGCTCGCCGGCTGAGCCAGGGACGCGGTGAACGTCGCCGGACTTGGTACGTTCTGCAGGACGGTGAACGGCGTGGCCTGCTGGCCGTAGGCCGTGAAGGTCGTGGCGGTCGAGACGGCCGGGATGGTCGCCGAGTCCGCATTGGCAAGCGTGATCGTGTCGCCGACCGCGCTCCCGGTTACGGCGGTCGCGTAGGTCCCAGGCGGCAAACCCGCCATAGACACGATCTGGCCGACCGCGTACGCCCCACTGGTCGGCGCCGTGGTGAGCGTGAGAACACCGCCCGACACCGTGCCAGCGCCGCCGCTGACCGTGACAGACTGGCCGCTGGCGCCACCTGAGAGCGCGCCGGTGACGGGATTCGCGTAGACCACGTTCCCGATGCTCGCGCCACCCTCGAACAGGCCCCAGAACTCGCCAAAGTTCATAACGGTGACCATATCGCCGGACGGAATCTGCTGGCCGTAGAAGGCCAGGAACGGCGTGATGATGGCCTGACCTTCCCGGTGGACGAATCCCTGGAAGGAAGACGGCTGGAAGTAGTTAGTCGCATAGCCCGTAGCCGGGTTTGCGTAGGCCATGACACCGATCAGCGTGCCAGAGGGAGGTGCAACCCACGCCCCAGGACCACCGATAACGTTGGCCTTGATGTTCGCGCCGGCGAAATCCCCCGGCACGCCGGGTGCCGGCATGCGGACGACGGTGGTCTGGAATCCATCCGGCGAAGTGACTGCTGACATGTTGTATTACCTCAGGCTCGACGCTTCGAGCCGAAAAACTCAGTGTCAAAATCGACGACGTTCGAGCCGTCCATCGCGTGTGCCGGCGCGCTCGAGCGCTTCGATGCGTTCTGGTGCACCTCGAACAGCGCCGCATAGGCCGACGGCGTGACACCCTGGACGTTTATGCCGAGATGGTCGAGGGCGAACTTGTACACGTCCTCGGCCGAGTCGAGCGCCATCGACACCTGGCCCACGACCGGACGCACGGCCTGCCGCGCAACGTCGAGTTCGTGAAACTGCTTCGTCAGCTCGCGCTTGATGTCCTCTCGCATCGCGTCCACCGCCTTCGGGTCGAAATCTTTGCGGTGATCGTCCTGGCCGCCGAACTTGCCGCGCGCGTCTTTGCCTTTGACCTTGCCGATCATGCGGTGCGTCGCGTCCTTCGCCGGCCGACGATCCTCGCCCGCTTTCTTGCGCTCCTCGTCGCGCGCGCCACGGCGAGCGTCCCGAGCAGCCTTGCGCGCATCCCGAGCGCCTGCACGGCGATCGCGAGCACGGCGCCGAGAGTCCCGGGCGCGGCGTGCAGCGTCCGCTGACTTATCATCACGCTCTGCATCCTCGCCTTCGTCGCGCTCGTCGTCATCCTCTTCCTTCGCGTCCTGCGCGGCTTCTTCCTCGTCGCGCTCTTCCTCCTCATCGTCGTCCTCGTCGGCCTTGTCGCGAGCTTTCTTCGCGTCCATGGCGGCATCTTTGGCCTTGGCTTTCTTGTCGCGCGCGCGCTGATAAGCTTCCTCGCGCTCCTCGTCGGTAAGCTCGGCGTCCTCGCCTTCGCGCTCGCGTTTCTCCGCGACGGCCTCATCCTCTGCGGCCTTCTTCTCATCCTTCGAGAGCGTCATGACGGACTTCGCCGGCACCTGGCCCAGGATCTCGTCCAGGGCGAAAACGTCGGCTCCAGGCTTGATGAAGCCACGCAGTTTTTCGATAAGGGTTGCGTTACGCATCTGTTTGATTACCTTGGGAAGTTCGTCAGCAACGTGCACGTCCGGACCTGCACGACCTTCTGGGACGATAGCGGCATGATTTCCTCGGATGTTGACCATCCGCCCGTCATATTTTTGGCCGTCGACAACGCCCGGCACCATGAGGGCGTCGTATCGATAGGCGCTCGACAGCTCGCGCTGCTCCTCGGACTCGATGAGGTCGATGGCCTCTTTCGTGAGAACCACGAGGGGTCGCGCGATGAGGTATGGGTGCTCGTACGTGACTTTGCCGATGGTTCCGACCCACAACTCTTTGTGGGCGTCCACGGCGTCGATAGGGCAATGCCGGATGAGCAGCGGCTTGCCCTCGAATGTGCGCGCTGCCTTCTGCAGCTCGTCGGGGTCGCGGTAGAGGTAATAGATCTTGTTGGGGTCAAGACCTAATTCCTCCCAGCGCGGTATCTCGGAGCCCTTGTACGGGCAGACGTTGGCCTTCGAGATGCGCGATTCCTCGACGCGCATGTGCCCATCGGCATCGATACTGCGCAGCGAGCGGTCCTGAGCCAATTGCTGTCGGTTTTTCCAAGTTCCCATGCGCGTTTTCTGGGGCACATGGGATACGCTAGGGACGTTAGCGTTAGCGAATCAAATCTTTTCGGCGTGTCGCTCCGCTGTCGCCGGCTTGAGCGCCGCATCCTGAGCTATCGCGTGGCGCGCCTTCCACGTCGTCCATCGCACGAGTTCGGCGCTAACGCCGAGTCTCTCGCCGATCTGCGGTGAGGTTAATCCCTTGGCTTTGAGCTGTAGGATTTTCTCGAATCTGCTCAGTGTGTTTTGTTTCACGGGATGATGGCCATGCTGCTGCACCTGCAATTTATGGCCGTGCCCGGCCACACCCACTCTTGATCGACTTCGCTCCACATGCCCTTCTTGATGTCGTAGCGTTTTTTCTCGCGGCCCCACGCCAAGTGCTCGGGTCTTGGAACCTCGCCGGCGTGGCTGTGCACCCAGATGGCCTCGGTGATTCCGACCTCTGACCGCCTAGCCTCCTCCATGATCGCGTGAGCCTTGTGCGTCTGGTCACGAGCGATGAGCGATGCGCGCCTCCACGTCACGCCGTAGTTCTTGTGAATGGCACGCGCCAAGCCGTTCATGTCGTGACCTTTCATGACGTGCACCCAGACTGAGCTTTCAACGTCGGTCAGAAACTTCTGCGGGATCGAACGGATCAGGTTAACGTTCTCTGCGACTACTGACTTGTACGCCTCGCGCATGCGTTCAGTGGGCTTGAATTTCACCGTAAAGCCAGCGTCTCGCAATATCTTGCGAAAGCGCGCGTCGAAGTCCTTGCCGCTGCGGGCGGCGAATTCCTCGCTGATCTGCTTGGCCATCGCGTCGAACTTGTCAATCCACACGTCGCCCCACTTGCGCATCGCACGCTTGAGGTCGAGAACAGCGCTTTCGTCAGACGCGAACCCTATCGCCGGATCGTCTCGGTTGAGCGCCGCACGCACGTGGTAGAGCATCGAGCGCGCCATTGCTTCGATCATCGTTTGCAGCTCTCGCCGATACCATTCCTGCAACCCCGCGTTCGGGCGCAGCGGCTTGAGTATGAGTTCAGGCACGTCCGCAGTTCTCCTCGCCCTATCCCGAACGTTAACCCCGGATCATCATCTCTCCGCGCATGTTCCCTTGGCTGAGGAGATCTGGCGCGTCGATCTTCTTGTTCACGTCGAGATTGTCCCAGCCACTGTCTTTGTCTGAGGCCAGGAACTGGCGGCACTCCTGCTCGTCCACGACACCCTCGGCGTGTAGCGCTACGAGGTTCTGCACCTTGCCGTTTTGGACGTCCCAGATGCCCTTGCCGGTAACCTCGGCCAGCGGCTCGAAGTCGAATGTGATATCCGGCTCTACTTTGCCCCAGAGGTTCAGTTCGATGAGCTTGAGTACCCGTTCGAGGTTCGGTCGGTAAATCTGCTCCTGTAGCGAGTGCACCCAGTTGTGCCAAATCTGAATCTGCCCCTCGCTCGAGGTGTTGAGTCCAGACGGCTCGGTGCCGGTCAGTATCACCAGAGGCTCGTGCGTCGGGTAGGCCATGTGCTCGAGCGCCTGCTGTTGCAGTTCGGCGAGGCCGGATATGGCGACTTGGATATTGCTCAATTCCTCGCTGTTTTTGTCGAGCAGGAACAGGCCCTGGTTGTCGCGATGCTGGAGGAACAGCTTCATGCGGTCGAGGAAACTCTGCGCTGCCGCAGCGTCACCGCCGGACAGCACCGTGGCCATGTCGGTGGCCAGCGTGATGATGGAGAAATTGTTGATGAGCGTGTTGACTGAACCGACCGTCTTGAGCCACCGCTGCACGTACGGGTCGATGAGCTGCGTCAGCGAGATGCCGCCAAAGTTGTATGCCGGCTTGATGATGTCCGGGACTTCGCGCGAGATGAACTTGAGCAGCCGCGTGTGATGGACTTCCATGCCGAGCACGACCCACTTCTCTGGGTTGTAGAACGTCGGCTCTGTCGGATCGATTGAGTTCCACACGAGCGGCGTTATCCACATCGGCTCGACGGTGTTGAAGCCAATCAGGTCGCCTTTCTGGATCGAGCGTTCGTCCACCACCAGCGGCTCGTTTCGATGCGTCGAGTCGCCCTTGACCTTGATGTAGATCATCCCGAGGCCATAGTAGCCGTCGTGCTCCGTGACCTTGCGGAACAGGAGTTGGATATTGAATCTCTCGAACTCTTCCTCGAGCTGAGAGATTTTGTCCTTGAGGTCGTCCTTGCCTTTGCTCTTGAACTTGATCCAGCGGCGCGTCATCTCTTTGGCCAGCGTCTCGACCGGCTGTCGATACTCGGTGCGCTGCGCGAGTTCGGCGAGGTAGGGGTAGCCTGGGAAGTAGAGGCCGAACTGGAGCTGCCCCGCGACGGTCTGGGTATTGAGGTAGCCGCCATAGGGGTACGGCCCGGCGTCGTCCATGGCGATGTTTTCGACGCTGCCGTCCTGTGCCATGACCTGCGTGCTGCGCTTCGAGCCGAACGGCGTGCTCGGCAGCCGCAGCTCGTGGCGGAACGTGTCGCGCTCGCGCGGGAGCTGGTCCATCATCGCGCGCAGTGCCGCCATCGTCTCAGGAGGCGCGCCGTTGCGCTTTGGGGTAACGGTAGCTGGCCGCTGATGCTTGCTCATCGCGCTCTCGAGGTCAGCTTTTTGCGGTCCCGGCCCGGGACGCTCTCGCCCCGCAGCAATCGCATCGCCTGCTGCTGCGATTCGGCTTCGTGCTGGCCCGAGATGATAGCTTTGCGTAGGATGTCGGCGCTGCGCTTATCAGAGGCGCTCTTGTCTGGTGCCCACTTGCGCGGGATCACGCGGTTCGGTGTCGATGTGTTCGTGCTCACGATTCCGCCTCGGGTTGTCATAGGGTCACGCCATTTCGAGCAGCGCGGGATTGATCTTCATCGGTAGTCGGCGCGCGCCGAAGAGCATCATGATTGCATCCGCTCTGTTGGGGGACGCCGCGCCGTCTGGTACCTTATCCACCTGGAGCTTGCCGGTTGGCGAGTATTTCCACTGCGGCTGCGCCAGCTCGTTCACGAGCGCGGTCAGATTCGCAATGCCGGGGCTCAGGCTGATGATGGCGTCTGGGTCGTACTTCTTGCCGGTGATGGCGGTGTGCGTCTCGGCGAACCGGCGCCTGAGCGACCACCAGCTCTGCGCCTTGAGATTCTGGAACATATCGAGGTTTGTTCTGTCTGTCCCCTCGACCTTGCGCTCGGGGTCGAGCACGCCGGCGGACCCGCGAAACGCCACCACAGAGAGCGGCTTCAGGCGCTGGTCCTTGCGCCGCGCCTGTATGCGCGTAGCATCTCCGCGAATGCCGGCGCCGAGTCCGTCAGCGTCGTAGTCGTAGCCTTCGAGCTGTAGGTTGTCGCAGAGCATGAATGCCTGCTCGGCTGTGGCGAACAAGTCGGACCCTGCGCCAGACCACGTTGAGCAGTGCGTCACCTCGATGCCGTAGCGAGCGGCAAATGCGTTGACATCACGCCCCTGGTCGGCCACGTCGAGCGCGCCACGCTTGACGCCGCTCGGCTTGATGTTGAGCTTTTGCGCAGCTCCGATGGAGTCCTGAATCCACTGGAACGGGATGATGGTGCCTTCGGCGGCCGCCATGTAGTTGAGTTCGTATTCGGAGTTCCAGATGGCCGGATCTGTGGTCTCGCGCTTCTTCTCGGCCCACGCTTCGTTTTTGCGCAGGTCGTCGCGCCAGTGCATCGTGAACACATCGACCTGTCCGCTGTGCCGCTTCTGCGCGAAGTGATTGGCCATTCCCTCGATGCTGACGCTCGACATGTCGATGCGGCAGTCGGTGGTGGCGATGAGTGAGCCGTCTACCAGCATGGGGTGCGATAGGTGCGCCGCCTCATCCACGAAGTAGATTGCCTTGCGGCCACCGCGGCCGAGGTTGTCGCCGGCTTCGCCGGTGATGCTCGAGGATGTGTCGTGCACAAAGAGGCGCATGTACGGCGAGTGCCTGTCTGGGTCAAACTTGCCGCGAAACTCAGACGGCAAATGCGTCATGAACATGCGCGCCTTGTAGAACAGCGTATCGGGGTCGCCTGACCTGTCTAGCTTGTCCTCCGTCGCACTCCCCACGCCGATCATCATGCTGTCGTGGAATATGCAGAGCGTGCAGGAGAGCGCCATCGCAATCCAGCTCGCGCCGCAGTCGCGGCTTTTCTCGACGAGCCCAGATCGATTGCCGCGCCAGTGCTCGATGATCCAGTTGATGAGTTCGCGCTGTTTGGGCATCAGGACGAACGGCAGGAACGACGGCAGTCCGCGCGCAACGTTACGCGGATCTACCGTGCAGCCCCAGTCGGAGATGAAGTCCGCCGGGTTGTCGCGGTAGTACGCCCACAGCGCCGGCATGCATGACGGGTTTTTGCGGATACGGTTCAGCCGGTCGATGCGTGCCTGGAGAATGCTGACGTAATCGGGTGCCGACCAGTCGAAGGCGTCCTCAACGCGGCAGGCGCTGGACGCGGCCATTATTTTCCAGCGATGAGTTCTTGGTAGACGCGGGACGCTTCCACCGGATTTGTCGTGTTTAGGTTGACGCTGGCGAGAGGCGCGCGGTCAGGGCCTGAGAGTTCGACCGACTTGCGCTCGCCGTACTCCCTGGGCCGGAGCTTCATGGCGCGCCACTGGAAGGCGGAAATCTTTACGCTGGCGGCTCTGAAATTACTAGGGTCGCACTCGTAGGCCGTCTCGAGGATCAGGTCGTCCATGTAGTCGCCCTGCATCTGCCGGGCGGCTGCATATTCCTCGGCAAAATCACCGTTTGCGCGTATCCACCGAAACACGCTCATGCGCGCCGGCATCCCCGGCTCTGAGCATATCTTGCGCAGGCTTTCGCCGTTCGCAATGCGTTCGCAGATTTTCCGACCTAATTCAGGGCTGTACGGGACGTACTCTGACATGCGCCGAGAATATCGCCGTAGCCGTTAGCGTTTCAAATGGGGCATGGCCACTCAAGCCCCACACCCCTCCGTCACGCCACGCTCGGCCGTGTCGGTTTCGTCGGCGGCGGACGCGGTCACGGCTCGCCTCCAAAGAAAGTCTCCGCGCTCACCCCAGGAGAGCGCTGCGCCCACTCCTCTGCGTCGCTGTAGCCCTCGTGATACCCGTCCTGAAACCGCCGCTCCGACCACCACACCGCGAACACCAGCGTGCCGGACCACCACAAGAAGCAGAGGATGATGGCGAGGGTCATGGGGAGTCCTCCGGCAACGCCTTGTTGAGCCAGTCGCGGAGCTGGCGGGCTTGGCTGACGGTAAGGGCTGGCGCTAGGTTGCCAATATACAAACATAGGCGCACCCGGCTCTCGCTGTAGACGATAGCGCCGATCTCATCAGGTAC
>JAEHJW020002722.1_pt1 | contig 16427 bp, 19 predicted proteins | sample 9271431 | NCBI WGS metagenome assembly JAEHJW02 | reverse complement strand
GGCATTTGAAATTGAGGAATTACTTACGACTGAGTGGGTTGATCGGCGCAGAGTAGCGCAGTCAGGGGAAAAGGATTAATGGTGGCACAATTGGCGAAGCGGGCGTTGCGCGGGGAACGCATTACGCCGAAAAACGAATTAGGAACCTCGTTGGACAAGTGAAGGGCTTCATCAAATAGTTACGGCGCAGTCGTTGACGTTATGAGAGGAGGATACCCTGTGGAACTTCGGTCAGAATTATGATTCGCCATAGCCAGGGCAATCGGGCCAAAATGACTGTCCGGTGTCCGCATTGTGGATTCGAGAAAATGGAAATAAAATCCCCCCGCCGAATCAAGCGCGGGGGGCTTTATGCCAAGCATTAACGAAGCAGGAAAGTCAACGTGTGGGCGTTGGAATTCCCCGCTCTTTAAGCGTGAAGAGTATCAATTATCAATCAATACATAATTAGGGAACCACACAAAATCCGCAGAAACCTGTTTTCCTGAATTAAGTTCCATCTCACTATAAGGCCCGTCCCATACCGGGAAAAAAGGGATGTGCTCGGGGGTGCTTCTAGCCCAATTCCCATAGCGACCACATCGTTCAAAAATCTGCTCAGCTTTCGCATGATGATTTTCTTGGGGTAAATCCAAAAAACAAAAATGGGCCAAAATTTTAGGATTAGAAAAGACAGTGATTACTGTAGATTCCCAGCGGTCTATCTCCCCACAAGAATTTTTAATTGGGTAACGCACTTTGAGTGCAACAGCCACGGTGTATTTGCTCCTTTCAATTGTCTGCGCAGAAGACACAGGTTGCAGCTTTCCGTACAATTCGTGATGCCCCGAAGCCGTTGGGGTGGTCGGCTCTTTTTGCCAGGGAAACCTCTACAGGCTACAAAAAAGTAGGGGGATCTTTTTGCCATAAATGCGGATAAAAAAGAATGACCCGCATTCCGTAGGGGGGATCCCCCCGCCGATCACAGAGTACATACCGGGTGAGGCGGGGAGGATCTTGTACATTCAAATACCCCCAGACACGCCAATGCCGTAGTTGTTGTTGCCATGTGGCATCGGTCCATTGCGGGGGATGAAAGGTGGGACGAATGCCCCGCCGAGACCAATGTCCCCATGCCTCCGCGACGGAGGTGTAGGGCCAAAAGTGTTGTCGATGCTGTTCCATCCACTCCCAGACCAATTGAAGTTTGGGATCAAGCGCGGGGGGTTCTCCCCAACACGCATCGCAAATCCATTGACCTTCCCACCAATGCCATTGATGTTGCTCGGTGTGACAACGGGGACAAATCCCGGTGGCGGGGGAGAGGAGAATCCCCACGTCGGTCACCGTCCAGTGGAGATCTCCTTTGGGCAATATGTCTTGAAAGGCGGTGGGAAACCATCGTCGCCACGCAGCCGGGAGATGTCCTGTTACTGGGGCCATTGACGATTCACCTCAATAGCTTCATAGATTAAATCCAACGGGATGCGCCAGGGCCATCGGTTGTTTTTCCGGTTGTTACATGCAGCACACACTACCGCAAGATTGGTGAGTCGGGATGTCCCCCCTTGCGAACGGGGCATCCGGTGGTCTAAAGTGGGACGATGCCGAACATTCCATTCCCGGATGGGCATAGTAGCAGGAGGAGTTTCAAACAGATTCTTCCCACAATACTCACACGTCGTTTGATGCCGCGAGTGGAGTAAATGCCGAGTGAGTGGTTTGACTGGGATAGGTTTGGGATTCTCTTTAAAATTTGGAGTCTGCCCCGTATTAATGGGGATGGTCTCCCACCCCAAAGCCTTGGCCGCTTCGAACCATGTCCAATATTTCCAAATGCGATATGTTTTGGGGAAGACACGAATAGCAGGACAGCAGGTGGGGTCTTCGGTGAGTTGAGTCATGTGTTGGGTAATCGTGTGTTGAATTTCGGGATCCCCAAGTTGGATACGAAAGCGGTTAGGCACACTCAATTGGGAAAGGGGAACCCATTGTGTCATGCGCGGACGATCAGCGTGGGGCAGCGGAAGTGCGGTCTCATCCCCGGCTGGCCCAGATAACGGTATCGAGGTCATTGGCTTGGCTCCCTTTATAAAGAATGATGGTAAATCCCGCCGCTTTGAGTAAGGCTTCAATGAGATCGGAGGGATAGGGCCGAATATGAGTAGGATCTTCCCAAAATAAATCCTTCTGCGTGGGATGATGCCAATTTGGTGTAATAATCCCCCATTGGGTGACAGGAGCCGTCCAAAACCAGTGAAAGGCGACGGAAGGGGGGACATGTTCAATCACGTGAAAAGCCGTGGCGACCGTAATTCCCGCCGGATAGGGATCTGGACGATCTTGGGTGATGATCGGATAGGGAGAGGTTTTGGCACGGGCCGGATCGGGATCCATGCCAATCCCGGTGTGCCCGGCGGCCACACAACAATCCAACCACGCCCCATCCCCACAGCCAATATCGTAGACGACGGACTGCGGGGGAAGAAATGCCACCCATTGTTGATAGAGGGCCACCCGTTGGGCGTAGGATCCCTCTTTATGATGCATCGCTTGGGTAAAGGCTTCGGTTTCGGTCATACAACGAACCCCCTTTAATACATGATTTGGAATCCCTTTCATTATACGCGAATGGGGGATGTAAGGGAAGATCTGTCTATATTTAGGATAGATAGTGTCCCTAGATCACAAAGGAGCCTCCATGACCGAAGAAACGAATCCTGAAATTGTGAAACAAATGATTCAAGATTTGCGAGCGCAATATCTGACGACCACAGACTTTGCTATGAAGTTTGAGCTCTCCAACCTGCTCCAGAAGTGGTTGACGTTGGCGCAACGGTACGAGAAAGGGTCGGTGTTTACCCAACAGGATTTGATGGGGTTAATTCGGGCCATTCAATCGTTGCCCCAAGACGTACAAGATCAAGTGTTTGATGCGATTGCAGCGGAGTTGGGGGATAAGTTTTCCCCCGCGTTGATGGATGAGTCGTGGCATGAGTAATCCGCGGGGGTCCAAATCGGCGGGGGCAAATCCTGTCCTTGATACTATTTTTCAAAAGCTCCAAGAAAGCAAAACGGCTCCCGATGCTACGACTTTGCGCCAGTATATGGAACGGTACCTGATGATTATCCCCAAAGGCCAAGGGGGGAGTCGCCGTCCGGTGAAACTGCGCTTAAATGCGATTCAGGATCAATTGAACCGGATGCCGTATGACCGGCTCTATATTCTGAAAGCCCGACAGGTCGGGAGTAGTACGTATCAAACCGCCCGTCTTTTCGCCAAAGCTGCGCTGATTCCCGGCACCAATGCGTTGATTCTGGCCCATACCGATGGAAGTGCTCGAACCCTGTTCCGCATGATCCAAACTTATTTTAATCAATTGCCTACATATGAAAAACGGCGGTTGAATGGTGCGGCGGGGGAACCCTTCATCTCCAACATGCGCGAAATTGTCTTTGCCGCCAATGGGAGTCGCATAGCCTGTCAAACGGCGGGGAGTAAAGCGGGAGCCCGTGGGTCCACCTTGACCGATATTCTCTTATCCGAGGTCGCCTTCTATGGGGAATGGGCGGGCGATGTGGTGGCCAGCTTAGAGGGGGCTTTGGTCCCCGGCGGCTCCGTGGTGTTGGAAACCACCCCCGAACCAGCGGGAACCTGGGCGTATGAAATGTGGCGCAAATGCCTCGAAGATAGTGACCATGCGCCCTATCATCCGGTGTTTTTTCCGTGGTGGGAATCCGAAGAATATACCGATGACCCGGCGGGGGGTGACGAACCTTATTCCGCTGAGGAATGGAATGGGATTCAACAGCACGGCTGGACCAAAGAGCAGATTGCGTGGCGACGCAAACGCCGGGCGCAATTTGCTGATCCCCGCTTGTTTGACCAAGAATACCCCAACGATCCGTTGTCCGCCTGGGTCAGTCGCGGACGGACGGTCTTTCCCATGGAACATGTGACGGCGGCGTATGGGGGATCCCCGCCGGTGACGGTGGATAATCAAGGGGGCTATCGCCAATATGTGTCCCCCGATCCCCTCCAGAATTATGTGATTGGCGTGGACCCCGCCGAAGGCGTGCGAGGCGGGGACTATACCGCGATTCAGATCTTTTCCGAGAGCGGCGAACAATGCGCCGAACGCTTGGATTATATCCCCATTCACCAATTAGCCGAATGGCTTTTGCAACTGCCCTATCATGGGGTGGTGGCCATTGAGCGCAACAACCACGGTCACGCTCTCATTGAATTGCTGATTGGACGGGGCTTAAAATTGGAACTCGATAAGGACAATCGGTTCGGATTATTGGCCAATCGTCAAAGCAAAGCCCGGTGGATTAGTCGGGCGATGCACGGATTTCATCAACGCCAGTTTCGTCTCCATAGCTATCGGCTCTATCAGCAATTAGTCCAGTATGTCTATGATGATCAGGGCCGGGCGGGGGGACCCGAAAAGGGCGGTGATAAAGTGCTCGCCCACGATGACGCGGTATCCGCCTTTTTACTCGTGGCCCAAACCCTTGTCGATGACCGCGGGGGGGTCAAAGAATCCCCCTTCACCGTGCATGTCACCACCCCCAAGAAACGCCGTCCCTCAACTGACGCGCAGGCAGAATCCTTTTTTACTGCAACGTATACCCCTGATTCCGAAGGGTTGTATTTACCTCCTGATACTGATTTCCGGTTACCTGCAGGCGTCTGTTCCACGTGTTATCAACCCCTCGTGCGGGGACGCCCCAATACAGCGTATAGTTTGACGCATTTACTGACGCACGCCATTTGTCCAGCGTGTGGTCAACCGTTAGATTCGGCGGGATAGAGGAGGGATTGCCATCGCACGCACATCATCCACAGCGCGGAAACGAGCGAAACCGACCTCATTTGCCGAACGCTTGTGGTTTGCTCAACAAAAAGAACGCCGCATTGAATATTTGCATGACCCGGCCCTCACGCATAAGCGCGGACGGGATCGGGATCCATTTGCGTCGGGGTTAGCAGATAATAGTTTTAATGGACAGCTGTTGGCTCCGTATATTCTGCTCCCCGAAACCAAAATTTACATGGCTCGGCGATCCCCGACCGTCAATACGCTTTTGATGATGCGGATGAACACGATTGCCGATTTTGCCCATCCCCCGCAGTTTGATGGGGATACGGGGTTTGCTATTGTTCCGTTGGATAATAAGAACCATCGCATGACGGCGGTGGAAGAACGCGAAGCGGAGCGGATTCGGGACTTTTTGTTGTATACCGGACGGAAAGAAAGTCGCTGGGCGCGGGATTCGTTTCGTACTGCGTTACTGAGTTTGTTTTATAACACCTTCGTTTTTGATGCCATGCCTGTGGAGCTCGTCTATGACGAGGAAGGTCGCTTAGCCGAATGGTACGTTCTTGACGGGGGGAGTATTCGGCGGACTGACCCCCGCGTGTATATTCCCCAAACTCCCGAAGGCAAGAAAGTCGCGCCCATTTCTTTTGTCCAAACCATTCTGGATATGATTATTGCTGAATGGAATCAATGGGAAATGATTTTTGGGGTGCGGAATCCCAGTCCAGTCTTAAACCAGAACGGTTATGGTATGCCGGAATTGGAATCCCTCGTGGAAATGGTTACGATTGAGATTGAAGGGATTACGTATGCACACCGACAACTCTCCCAAGGGAGTCTCCCCGCAGGATTATTAGCCATTACCACGCAACGGCAAGAAGAAATCTTTCCCGAAATCGGCGGCGAAACCACTGGGCAGGGCACAGAAGACTTTGCCCGGGCATGGCGGAATAACTTTAGTGGCCCCGAAAACGCGGGGCGTATGGCCTATTTAAAGCTCGAACCGGGGGAAGACATTAAATTCTTTCCCACACCGTCCCCCAAAGAGATGCCGTTTATGCAACTTCTCGAAATGGCCCATAACACCATTTGTATGACGTATGGTGCCAATCCCGCCGAAATTCCGACCATCTATGGCACAATGCAATCCGGTTTTTCGGTGCAAGGTCCGAAAGGCACTGAGCGGCGTGAGAGCCATTCGGATGGGGTGCGGCGATTCCTGCGAGCGATTTCCTCATGTGTCTTGAATCCGATCACTACCCGCCTCAACCCCGATTTTGAAGTGCAATGGATGGGGATTGACCAGGTGGAAGAGCATGATCGGTTGAATTATGAGGTAGAACTGACCAAGAATGGCTTTGCCACCTTGAATGAGATGCGGGTTATTCGTAACCAACCAACCTTTGACCAATGGTGGGCTGATGTGCCGGTGATTGATGGCATCCTCAAGTATGAAGCGGCTCAACGGGGTGTCCCGCTTGGTGGTAGCGGCGGGGGACCTCCCGGGGAATCGCCGCACCCCGCTTCCGTCGTCGGACATAACCGCGAGGGGGACAATCAATGGAGTTAGGGAATCCATGGCCTGTGGCTAACCGATTGAACGGGATTCTGTTACCGATTGCGGAGGATGGTTCACCTCATACACCGGATGCCTTGCCCCTCCCCTTGAAAGGGCCGTGGGAACAGTGGCGCAATTTGCCGGAAAACACATGGCAGATGGCCCCCCGCACTATTTGGTTACCTCCGATTGTGGGATATCGCCCCCCGCGGGGGGATTCCCCCCTTCCCATCCTCCACGCCTTGACGGCGACCCTCTCCGCGTGGAGTCGGTGGGTGATTGTGGCCCCTCTCCTCGAACCGTGGCAGGGGCCTCCACCATGGTGGGGAGATTGGCTCGCGTGGGGAGATCAGATAACCACACAACAGAAACTCCGATTCCATTGGGTGACCCAACAACCAGCGATGTTGGGGTATCGAGGGGCGTCCACGCACTGGCGGCGCGGATGGGATCCTGAATAGGGGGCGTATAACATGGAATACCCAACCGGGACGTTGGTTCGATGGTTACTCCACCGAACTCCCTTAGATGAGGAGGATCCCGAAAATGGGCCATTGGACGCCGCAGAAGACGAAGGGCGGGGGAATCCCCCGACACTCGGAGCGGCATTTAGTCAGAAAGGACGAAGGCTTATGCGTATGAAAGAGGCGATTCAAGTGGCGTTATCCGCCACGAGCCCCCGTGATTTGAATTTAGATGGATTGATGGTCCACATGTTAGCGGTGCAATATGCGGATCCCAAAGATCACGCGTTTCCAATTGATCGGGAACATATTCATGCCGCAATTGATTACTTTGGCAAATACGCCCATCGTTATCCCAAAGACCTTCAACGGGAAATGGCGAAACGGATTCTGCGGGCAGCACTGCGGTATCATGTAGAAGTATCTCCCCAATCCAAAGTCCGGCAAATTGCCGAAGGTCATGTCACCGAACACGGTGACAAACACCCCGGTACCTCCAAAGTGGCCGATGAGGCTCACAAAGAAGGGGGGATTGAAAGCTCTAATGGTCCCTCCGGTCCTCATCCCTTCCCACAAGAAGTTCCTCCCCAACGAGAAGCTGATCACCGAGATGTGGGCAACCTCGATTTATTTCATATGATTCGGGAACTTCAAGATCACAAGATTGAAAAGCCGGATATGGCCGCTTCAGCGGAGTTACTGGCCCTCGTAAATGAAATGGGCCACGTGATTGAGTCCTCTCACTAATTCGCGGGGGAATCCCCCCCATGTTCAAAAATTCCTTTCTATATTTTAGATGAAGAGTGAATACCCCCCTCCGGTGTCGTGATGAGGTTTTAAGTGAATCCTTTCGACACCGATCCAAAGGAGTGCCCCATGGCTTTTCCTGTGGTTTTAGAAGCCCCGGTGGCGACGAATCCATGGTCTCATCGGTGGGGGTTGAGTCCCTTTCGCATTACCGGCACGGTCACCTCTCGCACCGAAGATGCGGAGGGGAATCAATTTACCCCCGACCGGATGAATTGGAGTCAATTCCTCCGGGAAGGGTATCTCGATATTGATCATGCCTATTTTAATAACAATATCGAAGCTGCCATTATTGGCGTCCCCGAAACGGTTATTATTTGGGCGGATCGTGTCGAAGTAACCTTCCGATTGGTGAACCGTCCGGATACCGAAGCCATTTATCAATATATTCATGATCATCCCAATCTCTTGGGCTACTCGATTGCCGGACCCTTGCAAAAATCTCTCTTTGAGACGAATGGAACGTGGCCTGCCATTGTCAGTGTGGCGTTAACGCACGCTCCGATTAATGCCGATACCAATGCGGTGGCGTTGAGTAGTGTTTCGCGTTTCTTTGCCTTGTATGCCACAGCCCAACGGATTGTGCAAGATCGGGTCCGATTTGCGTCGGCCCCCGAATGGCGACGGTTTTTCCTGGAAGAAGGATGGTCGCTGAGTGAGGCTCATGCGCTTAGTCAATGGGCCATGACTCATGAAATGCTTCATCGGTTAGATAGTGCCCCCATCCGGCCCTCCCAGTTGTTGGAGAACTTATTGGTCCCCCCCGATGCATTAGAACCCCTGTTGCAATCCATTCGGGATGAACTGGATGCCTATTGGCACACCCACGCGGGGGATCCCCATTTTACCCGTGATGGCCGATTTAATTCGGTTAAAGAGGCTGTCCAACATTTGAAGTATTGTCAACATCTTACCAAAGAGCAAGTGGCCCATATTGTGGGGGCCATTCGTATGCGCCCTGAATTTATCGTGCATCCGCCGGGGAACCCCCCCACTGTCGCACGAAAGGAGTCCTAATTTGGCTGCTGAAAATATGGAAGAACTTTTGCGCCGGATTGCGGAGCTCGTGAAAGGCGAAGACACCGGTATGTACCGGGGTTGGAGTCCCGATCAAGAAGCTCTGCGGCGTGAAATTACGGAAGCAGGGTTGTATCCCGAACCCTATACCCGCACGGCGGGGATTTCCGACAAACAAAATGAATGGCTGTTACGTCGGGTGTTTGAATTATTTGGCATGTTGGATGACAACCGCAGGGATGGCTTCAAAGACGTGAAAGCCCAGCAAAACGCAGGGGACGATCCTGCCGATATAACCAAGAATGTCGAAGGCAAATACCGCACATCCTTCCAAGAACAAATCTCGGGTGTGGGCTTCGAAGGTTTAGCTCGGAATATCCAAAAACTCGTCTTGCAAGAAGCCCGAGCGTTAGCTGCCAAAATGCGGGAAGACGAAAAAACAGAAGAAGAGCGGAAACGTCGCGAGGATGAAGAACGCGAACGCCGGGAAAAAGAAGAGGCCGAAAAGAAAGAACGGGAAGAAAAAGAACGTCGTGAGAAAGAGGAATCGGAGAAAAAAGACCGCGAAGAGAAAGACAAGAAAATCGCGGAATTGAGCGCTCAGGTGGAATCTCTCATGGCCGAACTACAGACCGTGAAAAATCAAGCCCTCGCCAATCCCATTGGATCACGGGTAGGACAATCCCAGCCCGTTTCGGCCGATGGTGTCGCGGGGATCCTCAGCCCGATGAATTTTAACCCCGCTGAAGCCAAAGCCGCTCACGCGCTTAGCGCATTCATGGATCGAGGCAAGATAATCCTCGCCCAGTATGAAACCGAAAAAGGGGATCGGGCGAAAGCCACCCGTATTCGGAAAGAGTTAATTGACGCTCAGTTGGCTTACAAAAACGGGGGCGTCGCTCGACTGCATGAACCGGAACTGCAAGTGGCCGCCAAGGAACTTGGATTGCCCTTTGGCTTTGGAATGCAAGAATTCACTGCCACGCAGCCCGCACCGGGAAACGGAGGGGTAGCGTAATCCTATGATTAATCCCATTTATAATCAAACGACCACCTCGCAATCCCTCTTTATGCAAGAATCGGTCATGGAACTCCAAAACGCGCTGGCCAACCAATACTTGGGCGCGTTAGGACAATTCCCCGGTCCAGGACAAGTTGGCGTTCAGTCCTTGGAATCGGAATTCTACATCCTGACCTACGGGGATTCGGAATTCAAAGGGTTAGCAGATATTGAAGCGGTCCCAGTTGCCAACTTGGTCCACTTCTTCCAACTGTTAACCGATTACGGCTCGGATGTGCCTGCTGCCGTAGGCCCTGCCGCCTTACCGCCGATTAACCAGTCTGAATATCAGCGTGGATTTGCGGAAGTGCGATTCTTCGCTGATCTCCGCCAAATTCCGTTGCCCATGCTCCAGATTGAATCCAGCGTGGGGAACTTAACCGCTCGGTACACGGGTGACTCTTTGTATGCCTTAGCTGGTAAAGTCGAACACGAAATCTGGCAAGGGAACTCTAGCGTCAATCAATGGACGATGGATGGATTATCCGTGCAAATGGACAAAAGCCAGTACGCTTCGTCCAATGTTATCGACTTGCGGGGAGCCCAACTGTCTCCCAGTTACATTGAACAATCCGTGGAAGTCATTCGCATGAATTGGGGTCCCACGGAAGATTTGGCCCTGCATGCTTCTCCAGCGGCCATCCAACCGTTAGCCACCAACTTCCTCAGCAACCAGCGCGTGATTGAATCGCTCTGGAATGGGGGAGCGGGTAACCGGTTCAGCCGTTGGGACGCCCAGTTTGGCACGATCTTGTTCCGGGACAACCGGTTTACGGAAAAAGACCCGTTTTCCCCCGCTCCGAAACAATCCGGGCAGAACTTGGGCATTGGGCAGAATGCCCCGCCCAACCCGACGGCGGCTCCCACTTTGACGGTGAACTCTACCGACTCTGCATCATTGTTTGTAAACGGCACCAATGTTGCAGCTCCTGGCTACTATGCCTACTGCTACGAATACATCAACGCTGCAGGAAAATCCTTAGTTTCACCAATTAGTGCGTTGGTAGACATTTCGGCGGGGGGATCCGTCACCTTGTCAATTCCGATTAGTGTCTCCCCCGCAGTCACAGGGATTCGGATTTTCCGCAACCAAAATCCGTACAGCTCGGCTTCGGCCACACCCCAGTATAAAGACATGCAAATCATGGGGGACTACTCTGTGGGATCGCAGGTTGGTACTTTCACCTACACAGATGAAAATGCCGACATCCCAGGGACGTATGATGCCTTTATTCTGAACCGGAACAAAGGTGCAGTACATTTGGGACGGTTAGGAGAAGTCAAGAAATACGACTTGGCCCCAATCTCCATGGCGCAATGGTTCTTTACGGCCTTCTTCGGGATGTTGATTGTCCCGGCCCCGCAGTTCCATGTTCGGCTCAAGAACGTACTCGGTGGCGTGTTGCCGACCCAAGCTGTCCCAGCGGCATATAGCTAATTAATCCCTCGCAACGGTAATCGTCGAAGGCGGGGCCTCACCCCGCCTTTTTTAGGAGGACCATAACTGTTCTGGATCAGGAATTTGAACATGTTTATCCATGTTTAGAAAGGCAGACTGCTATGTACCAGCAAGGGACGATTACGTTACTCAATAGCACGAATGCAGTGGTCTATGTGGGCGGATTAGCCATTCAACCGGGGGCAACTGCGTCCCTCGCTTTGAATGCCGTTCAGACCTCGACCAGTCTGCTCCAAAATTTACTGACGGGTGCATTGCAAGTTGTCAATCAAGTCCCGGGGTATGAGTGGGGGGCGACTCCCACCTATCAAGCGCCAGTGGTGACCCCATGGATCAGTGATCAGCAAGTGAGCGGGGAATACACTATTCCCACGCAACCCTACTGGGGCCTGTTTTCAGGTGGGCGCGTCTGGGTGAATCCCCACGGCGGGAAAGTCACCTTGACCTTGAATACTTCTCCCGATAATGGGCTGACATGGTATCCCTTGACTGATTGGGCGACGCAAGGCCAATGGACGGTCTCTGAGACGCCGCAACAACTACCGCTTCCGGCGGGGATTCCCCAACTTCAAGGGATTCTCACCCCCGCGAGTGGCACCACTCCAACCGTCAGCGTTGCATTGAGTGCATATTAAGAAAGGTGGCCCGCAATGGCAAATACGGGAATTGTATCGAACACGACAGAACCGTTATATTCCCAAAACACCGTCTCGGTGCACGCACCGGGCACGGCGATTCCGTTTAACTTAAACCCTGGCACCGTCATTAACAACCCCAACATGTTTGGATCCGCATCGGTTAGGTCTGCAATCCTAAATTGCGATATTACGGCAACAGGGACCCAACAATCCTTTGCCCACAATTTGACGGATGCCGATGGGAACCCTGTGGCTCCGCGTCCATACAGCATCTTGTCCCAGCAAGGCGACGTGTGGATTACGCAAGAAGCCGATACCAAGAATGTGTATTTGACTTCCCCCGCGTTAGCCCCCAACACGGTGGTCTTGTATCTCCAGTACTAATCCGCGGGGGAAAAGGATGGGCTGTTCATGAACTTGTATCAAGCTGCCCAACATCCCCAAAACCGCTTTCGATCCCTCCCGAACGCAGACCCACAGACCCGCGACCAAACTTCCTATAATGCTTATCCCGCACTCTTCGGGCAAACCACCGAAGGCTTCCGCCAAGTGGAAGCGTGGGGGGCGCAATACCGGAATCTGTGGGCCGTCGAACCCGTGACAGGCACGTTAGTCGTATCGGGCACCGCACCCATTACGCTAACATGGAGCTATGCAGCTAATGTGCTTCCCGGGATGGGGTATGCACTCCTGTGGAACGGGAGTGATGTCAGCGCGAAGTTTACGCCGAGTTGGACGGTCACCGTGGATAATACGGCGTATACGATTCCCCTGACCGATATTGGGACGATTAATATATCGGCGAAGAATGGGGCTCGCGTGGCGATGAATGCCCCGATTGGCGGTGATGGCCAAACGATTGGCGATTGTGTCTGGACGGTTACCCCCTCCAGTGCCCCCAGTGCCACCGCGACCGTTTGGACGGGCTTATTATTCTGGTAAGGTTGTGCCCCCGCTCGGGTGGGATCCCCGGCGGGGGTTTTTTCTCAAAGGAGGGCAATATCATGAGTTTTTCGCCAGAAGATTGGGCGAAAGAGCGGTTAGGTCCCCAAGCCCTGCAACCACGCCCGATGCCGTTGCCTCCGATTACGGGGGATCAACGAAGTTGGGCCATTGAAACCGTGAAAGCGCGATACCCCAAAGAGCAACTTCGGGCCACGCTCACGGGGGGGATTCAAACCGGGCAATTGCCGCAAGTCGGCTTTGTCAATGCCCAAAATGCGCCACTGTATAACGAGAGTTATCCGATGCCCCCGCGGGGGGATGGGGAACCCGTCAGTATGACCGGCGCGACGGCAGAGTATGTAGATCAACAAACGGGTCATGTTGCCGATGTGGGTACTGGGTTTGTGACAGCGAGTAACGATCCTCTTACTGCCACGCCTACGCAACCCATTCAGCAACAGATTATTCAAGGGTACAGGAATGGCCCCTTCGTCGCGTAAGCGGCGTCGATCACTCCTTAACGTCGGGGAACCCTGCGATGGGAATCCCGAGCCAAGCCTGAGATCTCAGGAAGGTGTAACGACTCGACAGGGAGGATCCCCCGCGGGGGATCAAGAGAGAGTCTCAACATTCCGGGAAGAGGAACCGGAAGGTCCCTTGGGGGCGGACCCCGCATAACGCGGGGGAAGACATCGCATTCTTTCAATTTCCCGAAAGCCCCGATCCCGCGGGGGAACTCTGGGGATCCATCGGGGAAGGCCCCAACGGGTATAACTGGAATATTAACGGGAGCCCGCTCGTCAACCCCTATGTCCCGGGCTGGTTTGCCGACCAACCCCCCGTCCTCCAGTTTCCCCCTGCGTTTACCGAATCTCAGTTTCGAGCACGGCACCTCTTTGGCTTTGAATCCCTGATTTCCCATTGGCCGAACTGGCTGGAGGTCTTTCAATCCTTCTATGGCCAAGCGTTGGATGCCGTCGAGGCGGATTTCGGGGGATATATTTATCCCCGGTTGATTCTCACCGATGGCTTAGAACGAGGGTTTACACCAGGGGTGGACTTTGAACACGAGACGGAGTCCTTAAATGTGGCTATATCGGCGGAACTCTGTGGGTAACCAAGACAAGACAACGCCGAGGAAAGACCCCGCGAGAACATTCGCGGGGAATCCGTAGAGACTATACGCCACACTCGCGGGGGAAAACCCCTCTCCGTGAGAAGACATAGTCCGATCTGCACCTATCGGCCCAGAAAAGTGCAGAGTGTGACAGAAATGATCACACCCTCTCGGTCTGTGAGAGAGTCACAAATTATGGACCTCGAAGAGCGTATGACAATAAAAGGAAATAAATAATACTGTTTTGTAGTGGGTAGGGTTGCATATTAACTGAGGATGTAATATAATTTATCCTGTTATTATTTAATAAGGGGGATAAATTTGATTGTCACACAGTCCTTTAATTCATCAAGATTATTTAACAGATGATGAGCTTTCTATTATTGTTGCATCTTTGTTGGGGGATGGGTATCTTACTCCGATAACATCAGCAGGGACTTCTTATTTTCGTGTACATCATGCACCTAAACAACAAAATTATATGGATTGGCTTTATCATCAGCTTCAACGAATTTGGACGAGTTCTCCACGAACGTATACAGAAAAAAATCCATATAAACGCGGGGAGTTTCGGAAAAAAATCGTATTACAATCACATGCAATGCGAAGTCTAGGAATACTCCGAGAAGAATTTTACTCTAATCGCACAGAATTCCCTACGAAATATTTACCCTATCTAACCCCGCTTGCTCTTGCGTGCTGGTTTATGGATGATGGAGTATTAGGTCGTTCGAGTAATACGTATTATGGTGTTATTTCAAGTTGTGCATTAAATGATAATTCCCTTTCAATATTAGTGTCTTTTTTACAGGATCAATACAATAGTCGAATTCATCTTACTAAACAAAGTAATGGCACTACAGTTTATTCTAAAATTTACATTCCTGGTAAAGATCCTTTTTTCTCTTTAATTGCCCCAATCTTACAAACAGTAATGCCTAATAAACTTCCTTTGTACTTGCGCTCCGAGCCTGTGAGGGCTCTGTGAAAAATCGGGTGAACTCAAGGAACCCTAACCCAGATCATGGTATGGAAATCTTGAGCCAAGCTACATGGGGCTTTGGTCATGTAGACGGTGCAGAGACTAGCGGGTGAGTCCCAACAATAATCCCGCCACGAGCGCCCGACGCTGATAGCGGCAACTATCAGATGATGAAATAGTCCGACCCTCTAAGAAATTAGAGACAAATGTAGGAGTACGATTTTAACGCTTCCAATTTCTATCAATGGGGTTGGATGAATCTCCGGTATGGCCCATTGATGGCTATTTTGAATATGAATATGGTGTATCCCACGGGGCAAATGATTTTACAATTTCCTCCAGCGTGGATTAAGCCACAAATGCTTAGTGGTTGAGAATTTGGCCACTCCGTTTGGTAACAAACGTGCACAAAGCTCGGAAATTCGGGGAACCCTGCGATGGGAATCCCGAGCCAACAGAAGTATTACATCCCTTCTAATACAACTCCCAGTTATATTGACACGTAATCAGAGGTATTTTAATATGAATAGGGGTTCGTTGTATTTGTAATACTTTTACGGTGTAGAGACTTGATACGAGCCACCGCGATTTTAGGAGGGAATAGCGGTTGAAGGGAAAGTCCGATCTTGCTGAAAAAGGAACAGCAAGCAGTATTGATCAGTTCAATACTCTATTAGAGATTCAATCTTCTAATAGTAACAAACATGCAAATTCGGTTGATCCCCCCGCAAGGCGCGATTTCTGAAGTTGTGTTAGGTCCCGGTGGCTACATGGTAATGTTGGTCGGCGGCACATTGACTGACATGCCTGCATTAATCTTCGTTAGTCATGGCGTCCCTTAATGGAAACATTAAGTGGAGAATCGGGTGAAAAGGGGAATCCTTTGCGATGCTTCAATATAAGGCAACCCCTTGCCAAGTCTTCCAAACGGGGAAGAAAGGCTTAACGACTAGACAGTGACCCGCTTTAGTGTCCGCTAAAGCCCAATAATCTGTCCACGAGCGCCCGATACCCCCCCAAAGGGTAATGAGATAGTCTCATCCTTCCCAACACCGCAGAAGGGAAGGTCTCGGATAAAGAGCCGAGACAGAAGATCATGCGATTACATTGCAGGCATGTGGCCGATCCCCGCGCAATTGGTCCGCGCCATCGAGTTACGGCTGGCCCTGATGATTTTCCCGGTCTTATCGGACGCGATTGCGAAAGGTCGCGCCGATGTGATGACGACGGTAGACAATGTGCATTACAAGCAATTGTTTACCACGCGGTCGGATGTCCAAGGGTTGACGGGCCGGATGACACGGTATATTCAAGAGTACAGTCAGATCCTTCGGAATGCCCGAGTACGGTATTTAGGCGCGGCACAAGCACACAAGGTGACGGCGTTGTAAGATAGTGACCCAAAGGTTTTAACCAGTACAACAGTTGAGGAGAGTGGATTGGGTGAGCACAGACATAACTGACCATAGTAGACGAACCTTGCGTTCACGAAAATTAAACATGGTTATGGGCTCTCCCGAGGGCTGCTCTTAGTGTTTGCTTTGCCCCCCGCGGGAGATGCCGAGGGGGGCATTT
>JAEHJW020003554.1_pt1 | contig 16430 bp, 10 predicted proteins | sample 9271431 | NCBI WGS metagenome assembly JAEHJW02 | reverse complement strand
AACTGGCGCTCCAGGGGTGCGGTGATCGCCGAGGCCATGACTTCGGGGCCTGCACCGGGGTAGAGGGTGGTGACTTCGATGGTGGGATAATCCACTTCCGGCAGGGCGGAAAGAGGCAGGAAGCGCCAGGAAATGAAGCCCGCCAGCAGCACGGCGACCATGAGGAGCGAGGTCGCCACCGGACGTTCGATGAATAATCTTGAAATGTTCAAGGCGTGGTCTGGGCTTTTCCGTGGCCAGATATTTCGACGGTCACGCCTTCTCGCAAGCGGTCGACACCATCCGTGACAACGTGCTCACCTGGGGCGATGCCTTCGGTAACCGCCACCTGCTCCCCGTCCGACGGGCCAAGCTTGAGTCTGTGCACGGACACCACATGCTGGTCATTGACCACGTAGGCATAAGGACCGCCAGATCCCTGTTGCACTCCGGACACGGGGATGACCACGACGTTCCGGAGGATGTCCACCAAAAGGCGGGCATTCACGAACTGGTTGGGGAAAAGGCTGTAGTCCGCATTCTTGAACTCGGAACGAAGCTTAACCATGCCGGTGGTGACGTCCACCTCGTTGTCCACGGTGAGCAACCGGCCTTCCGCCAGGCGTGTCTTGTTGGCACGGTCCCAGGCTTCCACGCGCATCGGTTCGCGCTGTTTCATGCCGTTGAGGATGGCCGGCAGCGCATCCTGCGGCAGGGGAAAAATCACGGTGATGGGCGAGAGCTGGGTGAGCGTCACAAGGCCCGTGGTGTCCGTGGTGTGGACGATGTTGCCCGGATCCACCAGGCGCAAGCCGAGCCGCCCGGAAAAGGGGGCCGTGATACGCGAATAGACGAGCTGCAGTTTGGCATTGTCCACCTGGGCCTGATCGGAAACAATGGACGCTTCGTACTGCGCTACCAAGGCCACCTGGGTATCGTATTGTTGCCGGGGAACGGAGCCGTTCACCACCAGGATCTTGTAGCGCGCCAGATCCAGATTTGCGTTGTCGAGGAGGGCACGGTCATGGGCAAGCTGTCCCAACGCCTGGTCGAGCTGCACCTGGAACGGTCTGGGGTCGATTTCAACCAGAAGTTCGCCCGCCTTGACGATCTGCCCTTCCTTGAAATGGACCTGCATCAGTTCGCCGTCCACCATGGAATGCAGGGAAACGGTGTAGACCGGCGTGACGGTTCCCAGGCCGGTCAACCAGACCTGGAAATCCTCCTTGCGGGCCACCGCCACGCTGACCGGGGCAAGGGGCGCTTTGCGGGCACCTTCCGGGGAGCCATGCGCGGCGTTGCCGTGCAACTTGTGATATGCGAAGGCGACGATGATGGCCAAGAGGACCAGCAGGGCGCCCACCAGGCGGCCCCGGGGCGTACGCAACCAGGCGACGATGCGCGCTTTCACGGATGAATGTCCGGCCGCGTGAATCGGAAATCGGTTGCCAGCGGGGGGGCTGGCTGCTGGAAGGCCACTGGACCGTCGGGTTCCGCGTGAATGAACTGGCGGGCGTAGGCATTTCCTGCCTGAGACAGGGCCACCGGATCCCCGTGGCTGACCACCACCCCCTCCGACAGCAGGAAAATGTCGTCCACGACCTTCAGGGATTCGCTGACATCATAGGTCACGACAATCGAAGTGGTGCCGATGGAGTCGTTCAGATCCCGGATCAATTTGGCCACGGCATGCAACGAAATGGGGTCAAGTCCGGCGAAGGGTTCGTCGTAAACGGCCAGGGCAGGGTCCATGGCAATGGCACGAGCCAGGCAGACCCGCCGGTTCATGCCTCCGGACAATTCCGTCGGGAACAGGTCACGGGCTCCCCGCAGTCCGACAGCCTCGAGCTTCATCAGGACCAGGTCACGAATCAGGCGTTCGGGCAGTCGTGTGTGTTCGCGCATGGGAAATGCCACGTTGTCAAACACCGAAAGGTCGCTGAACAGCCCGCCCTGTTGAAACATCATTCCGATGTCGCGGCGCATCCGGTAGAGTTGACCGGTGTTCATTTCATGGACGACCTGCCCACGGTAACGGACCGCACCGCGTTCCGGGCGCAGCTGACCGCCGATCAGTTTGAGGAGCGTGGTCTTGCCACACCCGCTCGTGCCGAGAATGGCCGTTACCTTGCCCTCAGGCAATACCAGGCTCACGCCATTCAACACACGACGTGACCCATAACTAAAATGAAGATCATCCAGCTCAACCAGGGGCGTGCTCATAGATTTCCGGATCAGAGAGAAGTGGCAGCCTGCAATCCTAACGGTGCCAAAAAACCAAGGCAAGAGAATCCGTTCAAGCCACGCAAACTTTCTCGTGGCAGTATCCACAGTATCCCCGTTAATCGCCGTAAGCCGTCGTAAACCTTTGTAAGGGCGGGGAATGCCCCTGCCAGGCACGGCGCCCGGAAACCTTGCCAATAATCAGGCCCTTGGCAGCCGACAGGCGAACCCGTAGAATCGAAAGCTTGGTCTGTGCTCATTTTTTTTCGAACCATTTTGAGTAAGGTAAATGGGGACTTCTGCCGTCCAAGCGACATTGCCTGAAGGGGGAACCGCGTCCGTGGCGTTTTCCGGATACCAGCTGGAGCTGCTCCAGATGGTATCGCTCGCGTATTTGCCTGTCACGAAAAACCAGTTGTTGCAGTGCCTGGAGATGGCCCAATCGGTTGATGCCGAAGGACAGCCCTGGACACTGACCACCCTCGCAACTGCCACGGAAGCCCTGGTGGCACAAGGCGCCCTCTCCCTGCAAGGGTCTCGCCTCAGCTGCAATCCGCTGCTGGCGGAGCAGGTGGCGCGTTTGCTGACGGGTTCGGTGCGTTGCGACGCCATGGTGGAGGCCATCCGCATCGTTTTCAAGATTGCCGATTACCGCTATGGCTATTTTGTGCGCCAGTTTGTGGAGGGCGTCCGTGACTTGAGGCTTGCACTCTATGCACGGCGGTTCGAGGATTTCACAAAACTGGCCCAAACCATCCAGAGCTATTTTTCTGCGGAATGGCGGAGCAAGAACCCTTACGTTTCCATTTTCGACAATCCGTTCCAACCGGAACAGTTCGACACCCTCCCGTCGGAAATCAGCCTGCCCGTGGCCGCCACATTGCTGGCCGTACGCTTGAGCCGCCTGGATTCCTGCGCGGCCCCCCTGTCCTGGTTGCGCGACCGGGCCAAAACGGCCCGTGACGAGCAAAAAAACTGGTTTGCCACGGTGTTGTGTGAGCCCATGGTGTTACGCGGCCACATCGATGATGCCATCCAGCTTGCGCGCGGAAAGTCGGGAAATGCTGCAACCCCGTTGGTGGGCCTTGCCCTGGTGCTGCGGGGGCAGATGGAAGAGGGCCTTAAGATTTTTGAAACGGTCCTCAAGGAAGGCAAAAAGGTACAGGACCTGCGCAAGGCGGGCATGGCTGGTCTGAGTGGGGCCGCCTATGTGATCGCCCTCATCGCCAATGGAGATCCCAAGAGCCTGGAAAAGGCTTCCGCGCATATCGCGGCGGCCATGAAGGGGGGGTCCTCCATGCTTTCCGTGTTTGCCTGCCTGGGCCATGTGGCCCGCGCCACGCAATCCGTGGACATATTGCCGGCCGAAGAACGATCCGAACCCGTGGAGCGGGACCCTTTCGGCGCACTGTTTCGTGCACTGGCCAACTGGTGGATCGACGGGGCAGGCGAACGGATTGACCGGGAACGGTTACGGGATCTGGCTGCCAAGGCGGAATCACAAGGGTATCGATGGGTTGCGGCAGAAGCCAACGAATTGCTGGGGCGCATGGACAATCCGAGCGCCAGCCGCCGCGCCGAGGCATTGCATTACGAACTGGGCACCCAGTCGCTGGCTGGGGTCATTCGCCGGCAACCGCTGTGGGAACGTGCCCTCGGTGCCCTTGACCGGCTGGGCAACGAGTTTTCCAGCACCACGCCGCCTCCCAAGCACATCCGTTTCGCCTGGTACCTGACTTATACGTCCGAAACCGGTCAATGCCTGCTGGAAGGGAGGGAACAGCGTCGAACGCCTGGCAACCCCTGGGGACAGGGAAAAACCGTCACCGTCAATCGCATGTTGACGGCGCAACAGGATCTGGAAGGGCTCACCGAACAGGATCGTGCCACCATTGCGGTGATCCGTCAGGCCGATCTTGCCAAAAAGAGCAGCGAAAAACGTGTGGATTGCCTCGCCGCCCTTTCGCCGCTGGTCAATCACCCGCTGCTGTTCTGGTCTCAGGAGCCCGAACAACCCCTTCAGCTTGTCCGGGGGGAACCGGAAATCGTGATATCCCGGGAACGCCACCAGCTGCGCCTGGCCCTGCACCCGGATTTTGCCGAAGGTTCACGCTTCCACCTCGAACGCGAGCAACGCCATCGGCTTCGCCTCTTCGAACTGACCGCCGATCAGGAACGTGCCTTGAAGCTGCTGGGGCAGGAAGGCCTGCTGTTGCCAAAAAACGCCGAAGAGCGCCTGAAAAAAACCATTCAGGCCCTTTCGCTGCGTTTTCGCATCCGCTCCGACATCGGAGACGGCAATGTGGAAGTCTCTCCTGCCGATTCCCAGATTTACGCACTGCTCTCACCATCCCCCACCGGGCTGCAACTGGAACTGGTGGTCTATCCCGAGGGAGATCGCGGGCAGCCGTTTACCCCTGGTGCCGGACCGGAGTGTGTGGGCTTTTCTGCGGGTGATGAACCGGTTCAGCATGCGTTCCTGCGCGCACTGCGCCAGGAACGCAGCGCAGCAGACACCGTTTTCGCTGCCTGTCGCCAGTGGCTCAAGCCTTCTGAATATCCCTACTATGGGCATAGCCTGAATCCGGCCACCGCCTGTGAATTATTGCTGGTGTTGCGTGCGCGGGAGGATGTGAAGCTGCGCTGGCCTGAAGGCGAAACCCTGAAGATTCGCGGGGAAGTGGATGCGAGCCAGCTCACCCTCCAGGTGTCTTCCCAGGGAGACTGGCTGGGCGTCACGGGAAGCGTTGCGGTGGATGAGGAAACGGTGGTGGAGCTCAAGGCCCTGTTGGAAGCAGCCTCCACTCCGGGTACCCGCTTCGTGGCCCTGAAGGACGGGCAGTACCTGGCGTTGAGCGAACAGTTGCTCAAACGCGTGAGGGAACTGGGTGGGTTGTCCGAGCAACACGCCGACCTCCTGCGCATTCATGCCCTTGCGGCAGCCCAGCTTTCCCACGTGGTGGATCAAAACGTGGAAACCCACAGCGACCCGGGATGGCGCGAGCTTCTGGAACGTCGTGATGCCTTGTCCGCGTGGCAACCTGAGTTGCCACAGGGATTGCATGCCGAACTGCGCGATTACCAGCTCCAGGGCTTCGAATGGCTGGTACGGCATGCCAGTGCCGGAGCCGGAGCCTGCCTAGCCGATGACATGGGGCTGGGCAAGACCCTGCAGACCCTGGCGCTGTTGCTATACCGGGCCAACCTTGGGCCGGCCCTGGTGGTGGCACCCACTTCCGTTTGCGGCAACTGGGATAACGAGACGCAGCGTTTTGCGCCTTCGCTGCGCATTCGCTGGCTCAGCAATGGCACACGTGAGCGGATCTTTGCCGAGGCGGCACCTGGCGACCTGGTGATCATGAGTTATACGCTGTTCCAGCAGGAGACCGAAGCCCTGGCCGGCATCGACTGGGCAACCGTGGTGCTGGACGAGGCCCAGGCCATCAAGAATGCCGGCACCAAGCGTTCCCAGGCAGCCATGAAATTGAATGCGCGCTTCCGGATGATTACCACGGGGACTCCCATCGAAAACCATCTGGGGGAATTGTGGAACCTGTTCCGTTTCATCAATCCGGGATTGCTGGGCTCGCTGGATTCCTTCACGGAACGGTTCGCTGCCCCCATCGAAAAAAACAATGATGCCGAGGCACGTGAACGGTTACGACGGCTGATCCAGCCCTTCGTGCTGCGCCGGACCAAATCCCAGGTGCTGACCGAATTGCCCCAGCGCACCGAAGTCACACTGACCCTGGATCTGAGTTCCGATGAGCGTGCCATGTACGAAGCCGTTCGCCAGGAAGCGCTGAAGAGCGTGACCGTGGAAGGGGAGGACCAACCCAACCGGATTCGCGTTCTGGCTGGCATCATGAAACTGCGCCGGGCCTGCTGCCATGGCTCGCTGATCCTCCCCGACCGGGAGTGGGCATCCGGAAAAATCACTGCGCTCATGGAAATCGTGGAAGAGTTGCTGGAAAGCGACCATCGGGCCCTGGTATTCAGCCAGTTCGTGGATTACCTGGAAATCATCCGGGAAGCCCTCAATGAACGCAACGTTCCCTATCAGTACCTGGACGGCTCAACCCCATCTGCGGAGCGGACCCGTCGGGTCAAGGCATTCCAGGAAGGGGAGGGGGACGTGTTCCTCATCAGCCTGAAGGCAGGGGGTGTGGGACTCAACCTGACAGCAGCTGATTACGTCGTTCACATGGACCCTTGGTGGAATCCCGCCGTGGAAGACCAGGCCTCCGACCGTGCCCACCGCATCGGCCAGACACGCCCCGTGACCGTCTACCGACTGATTTCCCGCGACACGATCGAAGAAAAGATCGTGGCCCTGCACGAGCGCAAACGCCACTTGGCGGACAGCCTGCTGGAAGGGGCGGGGGATGTCAGTTCCATTTCCACGGAAGAACTGATCAGCCTGCTGCAGGAAGCTGCTCCCACCGCAGCACCCCCGGCCCCGACCCGCAATACGAGCTAGGCATGCAGGGGCTTGTAGCGCAGGCGCTTGGGCCGCGCACCTTCCTCCCCCAGTCGCTTGCGCTTGTCCGCCTCGTATTCCTGGTAGTTCCCGGCAAAGAACACGACCTGCGAATCCCCCTCGAATGCCAGGATGTGGGTCGCGATCCGGTCCAGGAACCAGCGGTCGTGGGAAATCACCATGACGCATCCGGCAAACTCCAGCAAGGCATCTTCCAGCGCACGCAAGGTTTCCACATCAAGGTCGTTGGAAGGTTCGTCGAGGAGGAGGACATTGCCCCCCTGGATCAGGGTGCTGGCCAGGTGTAGCCGCCCCCGTTCGCCCCCCGAGAGATTTCCCACAACTTTCTGCTGGTCGGCGCCCTTGAAGTTGAAGCGTCCGATATAGGCACGCGAAGGTGTTTCGAACTTGCCCACGGTCAAAAGATCGGCGCCGCCAGAAATGGCTTCCCATACGGTTTTCCGGTTATCCAGGGCATCGCGGGACTGGTCCACGTTGGAAAGATGGACCGAGGGACCGATGCGGATGGTTCCCGCATCGGGTTTGTCCTGGCCGGTGATCATGCGAAACAGGGTGGATTTCCCGGCCCCGTTGGGGCCGATGATGCCCACAATGGCGCCAGGGGGAATGGAAAAACTGGCGCGGTCCAACAGCAGGCGTTCGCCGAAACCCTTACTGACTTCGGAGAACTCGATCACCTGGTCACCCAGGCGTTCGGCCACCGGAATGAAAATTTCCTGTGTCTCGTTGCGTTTCTGGTATTCCTGTGAACTTAGTTCATCAAACCGCGACAACCGCGCCTTGGACTTTGCCTGGCGTCCCTTGGGGTTCTGCCGTACCCACTCCAGTTCCTTCTGGATGGCCTTTTGGCGGGCCGACTCCTGGGATTCTTCCTGCTTGAGGCGCGTTTCCTTCTGGGCGAGCCAGGAACTGTAGTTACCCTTCCAGGGAATGCCCTGTCCACGGTCAAGCTCCAGAATCCATTCCGCAGCGTTGTCCAAAAAATACCGGTCATGGGTGACGGCCACCACAGTTCCGGGAAACCGTTGCAGGAACTGCTCCAGCCAGTCCACGCTTTCCGCATCCAGGTGGTTGGTGGGTTCGTCCAGCAGCAACATGTCGGGCTTGGAGATCAGGAGGCGGCACAAGGCGACGCGCCGCTTTTCACCCCCCGAAAGCTGGGCGATCTTCGCATCCCAGGGGGGGAGGCGGAGGGCATCGGCCGCAATTTCCATCTGCAATTCGGTACTATGGCCATCCGCAGCGTTCAGGATGGCTTCCAGGCGTGCCTGCTCGGTGGCCAGGGCGTCAAAATCGGCCTCGGGTTCCGCATAGGCGGCGTACACGGCTTCCAGCGCCTTGCGTGCCTCCAGGATATTCCCGAGCCCCTGTTCCACGGCTTCGCGTACCGTGATGCCGGGGTCGATTTGCGGCTCCTGGGCCAGATAGCCGATGGACATGCCGGGCATGGGTACCGCTTCCCCTTCATATTCCGTGTCGACGCCTGCCATGATGCGAAGCAGGGTGGATTTTCCAGACCCGTTGAGTCCCAACACGCCGATTTTGGCACCGGGGAAAAAGCTGAGGGAGATGTCCTTCAGGATTTGTCTTTTCGGCGGAACAATCTTGCCCAGGCGGTTCATGGTGAAAACGTATTGCGCCATAACGAATGCATCCGAAATATTGAAAGCAGCGAGGAGGGTACCACAGTGAAGCCGGCGTCACGCCAGAGTGGGGATTTTTGCAGATGATTTGCAGAGATTTACAGAAGTGATCTCCACGGGAACCCTCGGGCTGCGGTATGCTCCAATTCAACACAGACACTGGAGGCGTTTCCGCCAATATCCGGAACATGTTGGCCGCTTGATTTTAATAAAATGTTTTATTACAATTTGTTATGAGATTATTTTGGAGAACCACATGAAAATTAAATCTGTCGCTGCAGTGGCCATGATCGTCGCAGGTTCGTGGGGTCTGGCGGGATGCACCACGCCGGGCGTGGGCGGTTCCGACTACACCTACAGCCAGGTCCGTGGCGAACAGTCCGTGCGCATCGGGACCGTGGAAAGCATTCGCCGTGTGAAGATTGAGGACAGCGATCCCGGCATCCTGGGTGCCCTGGGCGGCGCTGTCGCAGGCGCTGCGTTGGGCCATACCATGGGGCAAGGCAACGGCAATGCGGCGGCAACCATCCTGGGAACCCTGGCGGGCGGTGCTGCAGGAGAAGCGGCACAAGGGTCGCTTTCCACTCACGAGGGCGTCGAGGTCACGATCCGCCTGGATAGCGGTTACGTCATTGCCGTGACCCAAGGGCTGGATGAGGAATTCAAGGTGGGTGAACGTGTCCAGGTTCTGGGAGGGGCTGGGGCCACCCGGGTGACAGCCCTGGATCCGTCATCGAACCTCAACTATGCCCGGCCGGCGGCCCCGCCTGCCATGGCAATGCCCCCGCGCAATGCGCCTCCGCCTGGGGCAGCGACAGCAGGGCCACCTCCAGCGCCCAGTGGCCCACCGCCCGGTAATGCAGCACCGCCAGCAGCCGGACAGATCATGTTCTACTGCCCGGATAGCAATGCTTATTATCCTGCCGTTCCGAACTGCAATTCGGCCTGGATGCGCGTCGTCAAATAGGAAGGTGACAGGGGCCCTGCATTGCAGGGCTTTTGTTTGTCCGGCTATTTAACATAATACAAATTATACGCAATTACATGCCAGCAGAATCCTGCTAAGATGGCACCGCCCGCATAACCTGACTGGACGACCCCTTCTCATGATCATCGTCACCGGCGGTGCTGGATTCATTGGCGCCAATTTTGTCCTGGACTGGAGTGCGACCAGTGACGAACCCGTCCTTACCCTCGACAAGTTTACCTACGCCGGCAATCGGGAAAACCTGGCGGCCCTGGAAAATCACCCGCGCCACCAACTGGTGCAAGGCGACATCGGCGACCAAGCGCTCGTGGAACAACTGCTCGCCCACCACCAGCCCCGCGCCATCGTCAATTTTGCGGCAGAAAGCCATGTGGATCGCTCGATCCATGGCCCCGGCGATTTCATTGCCACCAATGTGGTGGGGTCTTTTCGCCTCCTCGAAGCCGTGCGCGGCTACTGGAATGCCCTGGAGGAACCGCGCAAGGCCGCATTCCGCTTCCTGCACGTTTCCACGGACGAGGTCTATGGCAGCCTGGCGCCCGCGGATCCTGCCTTCAGCGAAACCACGGCCTATGCGCCCAACAGTCCCTATTCGGCCTCCAAAGCGGCTTCCGACCACCTGGTCCGGGCATGGCACCATACCTACGGACTCCCCGTACTGACCACTAACTGTTCCAACAATTACGGACCCTACCAGTTTCCTGAAAAGCTCATTCCCCTGATGATCCACAATGCCCTGCAGGGAAAACCCCTGCCCGTCTACGGCGATGGGCAGAATATTCGTGACTGGCTTTATGTGACGGATCACTGCAGCGCCATCCGCACCGTGCTGGACAAGGGGCGCGTGGGCGAAACGTATAACATCGGAGGCGACAGTGAGCGCACCAACCTGCAGGTGGTCCATGCCCTCTGCGACGTGCTTGACCGTCTGGTGGAAAATCCCCCTGCAGGCGGGCATCGTTCCCTCGTCCGTTTCGTGATGGATCGCCCGGGCCACGATCGACGCTATGCCATCGATGCGCGCAAGATTCGCACCGAACTGGGCTGGCAGCCTGGGGAAAACTTCGAATCCGGCCTGGAAAAAACGGTGGCCTGGTACCTGCAACACCTGGAATGGGTGCAACACATCACCAGTGGCGCCTATCGCGACTGGATCGCACAACACTATACGCAACAGGTCATGGCGTCATGAGAAAAGGCATCATTCTGGCCGGAGGTTCGGGTACCCGGCTCTATCCGGTCACCCAGGTGATCTCCAAGCAGCTCCTGCCGGTCTACGACAAGCCGATGGTGTACTACCCGCTGACCACCCTGATGCTGGCCGGCATTCAGGACATCCTCCTCATTTCAACACCTCAGGATACCCCTCGCTTCCAGGAGCTTCTGGGGGATGGGAGCCAGTGGGGCCTGCATGTGCGCTATGCCGTGCAACCCAGCCCGGATGGGCTGGCACAGGCCTTTTTGATCGGCCGCGCCTTCATCGGCAATGATCCCAGCGCCCTGGTGCTGGGCGACAACATTTTTTATGGGCACGATTTTTCGCGCATGCTGGACCATGCCCACCAACAGGTGTCAGGCGCCACCGTTTTCGCCTATGCCGTCAACGACCCCGAACGCTATGGGGTGGCCGAGTTCGATGCCGCAGGACGCGTCCTGAGCCTGGAGGAGAAACCGGCCAATCCCCGTTCCCGATATGCCGTGACGGGCCTGTATTTCTACGACAATCAAGTCTGCGATTTTGCCGCCGGACTGAAGCCTTCTTTGCGCGGTGAGCTGGAAATCACGGATCTCAATCGCTGCTATCTGGAACGGCAGCAACTGCATGTGCAAAAAATGGGGCGTGGCTTTGCCTGGCTCGATACCGGCACGCACGAGTCGCTGCTTGAAGCGGCCCAGTACATTGAAACCGTCGAGAAGCGTCAGGGCCTCAAAATTGCCTGTCCGGAAGAAATCGCTTACCGCAGGGGACTGATCACGGCAGAAGCCCTTGAAAGCATTGCGGCGCGCATGAAGAACAACGGATACGGGCAGTACCTCCTGCGCATCCTGAGCGAACCTTTGTACTGAAGGCGTGTTATTTTCAACCTTCCCGTTCCACCCGTGCGCCAAAGCAGTAACCCACCCCCCGAATCGACTTGATCAAGGCTTCTCCGGGATTGTGAGCCTTCAGCTTGCGCCGGAGGCAGGACACCATGACATCCACGGATCGGTCCCCCGCATGCCAGCGCCGGCCGCACACGAGGTTGGCCAGGATTTCCCGATTCACCACATGGTTATCGCCTTCCACCAGGCAAATCAGCAAATCCATCTCCCGTCCCGTGAGGGGCACGGTGTCTTGATCCTGCCAGAGCAGCAGGCGCCGCGTCTTGTCGAGGGTGAATCCACTGAAACGGAACAGTGCCTTGCGTTCCGCAGTGACCCCGGTGTCCAGGCGCTGGATGAGGCGGCGTGCACGTACCACCAGTTCCCTGCCGTCGAAAGGCTTGGTCAGGTAGTCGTCGGCCCCCATCTGGAGGCCCAGGATGCGGTCATTGACCTGATTGCGGCCACTGATCACCATGACACCCATCCTGGGGCACTGCACAGAGGCAAACCGCACGAAATCCAGTCCGTTGTCTTCGGGCCCCAACATGATATCCACCAGGGCCAGGCGGAACCGGGAAGACCTGGCCAACAGGGACTTCGCCTGGGAAACTGCCCGGCAGTGGGTCATTTCAAAACCTTCCCGTTGCAAATGTTGCCGGATCTGGGACACCGTCACGGCATCATCTTCCAGAACCAGTACCTGTATTGACGTCGTTCTCAATTAACCTGTCCCCTGCACTGCTGCTCCAAGGCAATCGGGAATTGATATTAAAAGATACAAATATATTGATGTTTGTCGTTTTGTGAGGAATTTTGCGATGATTCCCGTGACAGACTTGTGAAGGCGCGATGCTGGCAGCATACTGGCGATCTGATGGGCATGGTGACCCGATCCGGAGTGTGTCCTGAAAACTTTTGACGTGATCATCGTGGGCAGCGGCCTTGCCGGCGCCACCGCGGCATTGCATCTGGCTCCACACGCACGGGTTGCGCTGCTTACCAAACGTTCCCTGGAAGACGGTGCCAGTCGCTGGGCCCAGGGCGGCATTGCCGCAGTGCAAGGCCAGGACGACAGCTTTGCCTCCCATGTTCAGGATACCTTGACGGCAGGCGCAGGCCTGTGCGAGCCCGAGACAACCCGCTACATCGTGGAACATGCGCCTGCTGCCATTGCCTGGCTGAGCAGCCTCGGTGTGCCCTTCACTTCCGAGGACGGCCACCTGCACCTGACCCGGGAAGGCGGCCACAGCCACCGGCGCATCGTGCATGCCGCCGATGCCACCGGCGCTGCCGTGCAACACCAGCTCTCCCCCAAACTCAGGGAACACCCCAACATCACCCTGTTTGACCATCATATGCTGGTGGACCTCATTACCACCGGCAAACTCAAACAGATGGGCAGGCGTTGCCTGGGGGTCTATGCCCTCAATGAATTGACGGGGGAGGTGGAAACCTTTTCGGCCGGGCATACGGTTCTTGCCACGGGAGGCGCCGGCAAGGTGTATCTGTACACCACCAATCCGGACACGGCCACGGGGGATGGCATCGCGGCTGCCTGGCGGGCCGGATGCCGCATCGGCAACATGGAATTCATCCAGTTCCACCCCACCTGCCTGTACCATCCCCATGCCAAGTCATTCCTGATCTCCGAAGCCGTGCGTGGCGAAGGGGGCCTGCTGCGCTTGCCGGATGGCACCCGTTTCATGCCCGACCACGACGCACGGGCGGAATTGGCACCCCGGGACATCGTGGCACGCGCCATCGACTACGAAATGAAGCGCCATGGGGTCGATTGCGTTTACCTGGACATTCGCCACAAGGGGCAGGCGTTCGTGCAGGAACACTTTCCCACCATCTATGCCCGGTGCCTCGAGCTCGGGATCGACATGGCGCGCGACCCCATCCCGGTGGTTCCGGCTGCGCACTACACCTGCGGTGGGGTCGTGACCGACCTGCACGGGCAAACCGACCTCGACCAGCTCTATGCCATCGGGGAAACCGCCTACACCGGACTGCACGGTGCCAACCGCCTGGCCAGCAATTCCCTGCTGGAATGTGTCGTCATGGGAACGGCTGCCAGCCGGCATATCCTCGCCCACCCTGCCATTCCCGCAACCCGGCTCCCGGCCTGGGATGCCAGCCAGGTGACCGACGCTGACGAGGAAGTGGTCATTTCCCACAATTGGGACGAACTGCGCCGCTTCATGTGGGACTACGTGGGGATCGTGCGCACCGACAAGCGACTGGAGCGCGCGGCCCACCGCCTGCGTTTGTTGAACGAGGAGATTCGCGAGTTTTATGCCAATTTCCACGTGAGCCGCGATTTGCTGGAGCTGCGCAATCTGGTCGCGGTTTCCGAGCTCATCGTGCGCTCGGCCCAGTCGCGCCACGAAAGCCGTGGCCTGCACTACAGCCGGGACTATCCCTTCACCCTGGAGCAGGCCCTGCCGACCATTTGTCAGGGCATGGAGAACAGCCGTTAGTGCCCGGCTCCGTAGCGATACGTCAGTGTGGCGATGAGGCTCTGGCTGTTCTGGCCAAACAGGTCTCCCACACGGCGTTGCGCCAGGTCATGAATGTAGGCAACGTCCAGCTTGCAGGACGCCCAATTGTAGGTGAAGCCTGCGCCGGGAGAGCTTTCATCCAGGCCGAAACGGACGGCCATGTGGTTTCCCAAGCCCTGTTCGAACCCCAGGTTGGGGGCATAGTAAGTCGTGTTGACCTGGCTCAGGGCATTTTCGCGATGCAGCCGGGTACGCCCCACGTCCAGTAGGGCGTCACTCCAGATGGCGTATGAAACCCCCATCCGGTATTCGCTGGTACGGGCACTTCCGCTTTCAGTCCCGTTCAGGTCCGTGCGTTGTTCCAGGTCACGGTTGATGAGGGCACGAAACCCCACAAGCCAATCCGTAGACGGGCTTTGCCACACGACGCCGTACCCGCCCGAGGGGCGCCACTGGGTCTGGTAATGAACGGATTTGGTGGGATCGCTCTGGGAGGTCGTGGAAAACTGCGATACTTCATGGGACAGCAATATTCCTGCAGAAAACCCGTAATCCAGCGGCATGGCCATTTTCGTGAAAAATGCGTCGTTGCTGCCCTGGCCCATGGCAGGGCTCTTAACCGCACTCTCACCCGGAAACGTGGTCATGTAATTGACATTGCGCGCATCCTGCTTGAGCACGATGGCATAAATGGCCAGGTTGTGCCAGAGCAGGGGCGAAGTGGCCCCGGCGGCTGCGAAATGGAAGTCGTTTCCGTTGTCGTACTGCGTGTCTCCCCCATCCAGAAGTCCACTGCTCGCGTCCTTCCATACCAACGCATAGTTGCCCCAGGTGGCGCCGTCCCCGCCAAATCCGATGGAACGCACGCCTTTCTTGATCTGCCCTGAAGCAAATTCACGCATGGCCAGCTCGGGAGAATCTGCCCATCCCGGGATTGGCACGGATAGTATGCCGGCCAGGAAAAAGGCTTTGGAAGCGGATGGCAAGGGTGGAAGTCTCTGCATGATTTGTTACGTTTGCTCAAAATGACGCACATTATATGCGGTATATTCGAGGTCCCCATTCGCAGCTATCAAAAACATGGTATCTACCGCCCCCGGTGAGGGAAATCAGCCCCCACCTGCCCTTTCCGATACGCTGTCGCATTTGCAGGTCGATCCGGAAACCGGACTTTCGGCGTCTGAGGCGCTCAAACGCTCTGCCCGGGACGGTCCGAACGATCTCCCGGAAAAACCTCGCCATCGCCTGCGCCAGTTTCTGAGCAAGTTCTGGAATCTTTCCGCGTGGATGATCGAGTTGATTGCCGTGCTCTCCTTCCTCATTCACAAACCCCTGGACATGGGGATTGCGCTCGCGCTGCTGGTGGTCAACGCCATCCTGAGTTACCGCCAGGAGCAACGGGCCACCGCAGCAGTCGCGGCCCTGCGGCAGCGCCTGCAGGTCATGGCGCGCGTGCGGCGTGACGGCGCCTGGATAACCCTGTCGGCACGCGACCTGGTCGCCGGTGACATCCTGCGCGTGCGCGCCGGGGATTTCGTGCCTGCCGACCTCCAGGTCATGGAAGGCGTACTGCAGGCGGACCAGTCCACCCTGACCGGCGAATCACGGGCCGTAGAAAAATCGCCGGGATCCCTGCTGTATTCAGGATCTGTGCTGCACAGCGGTGAAGCCACTGCCGTGGTGACGGCCACCGGGGTGCGCACCTGGTATGGAAAAACAGCACAGCTGGTGGAATCGGCGCACCCGAAATTGCATGTGGAAGCCGTCATTGCCCAGGTGGTGCGCTGGCTCCTGGCACTGGTGGCCGTGCTGGTGGGCATTGTGCTGCTGAGTGCCCTCCTGCGCCAGCAACCGCTGCTGCACCTGTTGCCGGTTGCCTTGGCCGTGCTGATGAACGCAGTGCCTGTGGCACTGCCCGTCATGTTCACCGTGAGCATGGCCCTGGGTTCGCTGGAGCTCGCGGGCAAGGGCGTCCTGATCACCCAGCTCTCGGCCATCGAGGATGCCGCCACCATGGATGTGCTCTGTGCCGACAAAACCGGCACGCTCACGGCCAATCGCCTCACGGTGTCGGGAATCACCCCCTTTTCCCCCTGGTCCCGGGAGCAATTATTGCAGGCAGGGGTATGGGCCTCCAATACGGCCAACAACGACCCCATCGACCTGGCCTTCCTGGGGGCTGCCCAGGCGCAAGACATTCCCATGCCCACAGCGCAGGTCCGGTCATTCCTGCCTTTTTCTGCCGCCACCCGTCGCACGGAAAGCGTGGTGGAGGTCGCCGGCAAGCAGTTGCGCTGCCTGAAGGGCGCCTGGCGCACCATTGGGGAACTGGCTGCCCTGCCCCAGGAGCAACTGGCGGCGCTGGAGCGGCAGGCAGACGAGGGTGCGGCGCGGGGCATGCGTACCCTGGCAGTCGCGTGCGCGGAAAACGATGGCCCTGTGCAATTGATGGGAGTTGTTTTTCTCCGTGATGCCCCACGACCGGATTCGGTTGGGCTGATTGGAAG
>JAEHJW020002338.1_pt1 | contig 16431 bp, 18 predicted proteins | sample 9271431 | NCBI WGS metagenome assembly JAEHJW02 | reverse complement strand
ATTGTTCTGGTAGGAAGCGATGCTCACCAGGTATTTGACTGGGCACAACAGGTGTATGTGGTCAAAATCCGTAAAATGTTAACGAAAGGAGTGCACTTTTGTGAGTGACCAAAAGGAAATATGGCTTGGTATGAGCCACCCAGATGTCCATGTTAATAAGTCTGATGGTCGAGCGTGGTGTCTACAATGTAGCGAGTGGTGTTATCCAGATGGCGATCCTGAGTTTTATTGTGCGGGTTGCCGTCTTCACTGGTTGGAAGAACATCCCCATACGTCATATTTTAATGATGTGTGCAGCTTCCATAAGGTATGTTCGCTGCCCGTTGAGAGCACACCGAAGATTCCCTCTGATGACCGCGTTACTCTTCGACAAAGACTCATTAAGGAAGAGCACGAGGAACTGATCGAAGCGCTGGATGAGCAGGACTTGGCACACATAGCGAAAGAAGCCGCCGATGTCATTGTGGTCGTCCTTGGCACGATGGCCGAGTATGGCATTCCATTCGATGAGGTTTGGGACGCAGTACATAAATCCAATATGGCAAAGGTTGGAGAGGATGGAATGGTGGCACGTCGAGAGGACGGAAAGGTATTAAAGCCTGATGGCTGGGAGCCACCTGATGTTGAGAAGATTATTAGTGAGGCACAGGAGCAGTGAGCATACATCCGGTTCAATGCACCAGGGACACCTGTAAGCATGACACGAGCATTAAGGAAAGGTGGAGATAGCGATGTATAGCAATCGCGCATTTATTGTAGCTGTCTGTGGCACAAAGCAGATCGTAGACTATGATATCATTGATGCGGAGCTTAGCAGGCTGAGTCCTGATGTGATTATCACTAGTGGTCGATCTGGAGTGTGTCGCCAAGCAGAATTGTGGGGAAAAGATCACAATGTGGAGGTGAGTGCCATAGCTACAGATGCGCCCGATCTGGTGGTCGTATTTGTGGATGGAACAGAGATTGACGACACGGCAAGGCGTGCAAGGGATGCTGGTATTAGTGTGCGGGTCGTGGAGGTTGGAGCTAAATATGTCTACACTTGATGAAGAATCCACCTGGTCGGTAACCAGACGAATCATGAAGCAGATGGACAGGATGGACTTTCCGCGTCAAGCCGCATTGTTTGCTCCCGCTGGGTATCGTATGGCAGTAGCAAACCAGATATGCAAAGAACAGGGTGAGACGAGTCGTTTTCATGCAATAGGTCTTGTCTTTGGAATGGTTGGTACCACCTCAATGGAGCTTGCCAGCTATCTCTCGCATTTATCCTATATGCCATTGGCCAGGCAGTTCCTGTCAGATGTGTTGGAACTTGCAAAGGCAGAGGAACGTGGGTATGTCTACGAGTACAATGAGCCGTCACCTGGTGTTGAGTACGACTGGTTGGGGAGTGCAGCGGATTATGAAAACTACGACGAGAACGGGGAATACCATTACGAAGGCGAGGAAGAAATGAGAAGTCAGGTATTAGCCGCAGTTGAGGCAGAGATGGCAGCAGGACGTGTCCCAGAGAAAAAGATATTGGGGGATGATTACTTTGACGATCAACTCGGTAAAATGGAGAGTGCAGTCCAACCACTGGAACCAGCAGCGATAACAGATGAAGTAAGGCATGGTGAGATGCGGATACGAGTTGCCACGGCTATCGAGGTAGCAGAGGTCCTACCTGGATCAGACTGTTTATTGGAGGAGGTAATGCGTGGATGGGCACGGTACCAGGCAGACGACGTGGGCCTGACGATGCTCATGGACGGTAAAGAGGTGAATGAGACCAAATTTCTTGGTTTTCTCTCTGCATATGGAGCAACAGGGGTGTATCCAGATGATGAGACAGTAGCAGCAATGACCGATAAATACCGACAGATGGGCATTGGGAGGCTACGGCTTCCTGCCACCAAGGACGATATAATTGAGGCAGTGCTGGCATCACCACAGGCACTCCAACCTGTTCACAGATTTCATGGTAGGACGCTATGAACAAGCAGAAAATGCCGTTCACTCTAAACGATAACGGGAAAGCCCTGAACCTGGCTCTTGTGAAGTTCGTGACCAATAATGTATTGGATTTGGGAATACTAGCTATGTTGAAGAATCGGGATATAGATAGACGATGGGTGTCACTGGATGACGATGACAGCAAAATGGGGGAGTATGGTCCCGATCCTGGTATAGAGAACAGTGAGGATTGGTTGTATTCTCTGGAATCGTTACAGGAACTTCCAATCACTACGCTAATTTCAAGCTCTCTGAGTGTTGTTGACCCCGATCTTGTGATACCTACAGCGCAGGTAGTTGATTTCTTCTCTGGCCTCATCCTATATGCACTGGGCGCTGATAGTACGACTCATGATTTTTTGGATTTGGCACTATATGTGGCAATGACCAAGAACTCGGCAGGGGATATAGCATTGTTTCGTCCTGATCTTCACGTTACGTCCATGGCACAGAGGCAGGTGGTCTTTCTCATAGAGTTGATGACCTACCTGTTATCATTTGAGTTTGCACCACTTGCTGATCACAGTATGAGGGAGCTTAGTGCAAAGATCAGCGCTGTTATGTACGGCATGGACTATCACTTTGCTCGTATGTCGTTTCAGATGACAAAGGCGATTCATCTCATAGATGATGCAAGGACGGTCTTTGAGAAGCGAATAAAGACACATCCGGTAATCGTTGGGCTAAAGCGCTCAGGGGAGCTGCCACCAGAGAGTGGACTGTGGAGGGAGTACCTAACTAGTTGCGCATCGCATGTAGATGCAAATTGGCAAGTACCAGACGAGGTCATAACATTTGGGCTTACACCAACAAACAAAATAGAGTTGGTAAAAGCAGTCCTGGCTGCTACTTTGAGCTAGGCACCCCCGTGTGCGTATCGTCGCTCTGCGATGCGCCAGCAAGTAGCTCGCCGACTCCAAGATCGGCACGCACCACTTGCCGAACGTCCAGCCGCTTTGTGCATGCCGTTTCATGGTGCCGTTGCGCACTGTTTCTGCGAATACCATGAAACGGGCTGTTGGTCAAGCTTACTCGGATTGTCTACGCCTGCGAAGCCGACGACTATGCCGTTTTCTCAGTTTGGCGTGCTTTCGTTCGGTGACTTCCTCGTCACGCCAATACCACATCTTGGTGCCATCTGACTTGATCACGGCCGGGCCATCGTCTCGATGTCGCTGGTCATGTTGATACCAGATTTGTGTGCCATTCATCCAGATTATGGCAGGGCCGCCATCCCGATGCTGCTCACCATGTTGATACCAAAATTGCGTACCATCGCGCCAAATCTCGGCTGGCCCATCATCGCGATGTAGCCATCCGTCCTCATCTTCCCAGTATACGTCGTCCTGTAAACAGCATCGCGGCGTCTTTCCGTCGCGCTGGCACAGTGCCTGATAGGCTGGGCTATTGTGAACCAAACAATAAACGTCATTTGGCTCACCGGCCCAGACATGTAATTTGCCGCGCTTCCGATACACAACCGGATTCGGTCCAAGCTGGTCTGCGGATAACTCGCATCCATGCCGCCCGCAGTTTGGTTCACCATCCGCTATCGATTGTGTACAGCGCTCGTCTTTGGATATCGGGAAATTGCAAATCCTCATCAGCTGTTACTATCCACCTGTGTCCCCACCTAGTCATTATATCACGCACTTCGTGGTTATTTTTATAGTAATGCCACACAACGGGAGATCAACGAAAATACCCATTCTCAGGAACACGGAATAGGTTATTCTAGCCGTTATTATAAAAGAAAAACCACAAAGACGAGATCAGACGCCCTGAGACTGTGCCCGCAATCTGGCGTGCTTCTCTTTGGCGACTTGCTTACCGTGCCAATACCAGAGTTGCGTACCATTCGCCTCGATTATTGCGGGCCCGTCCTCTCGGTGCAGTTCACCATGTTGATACCAAGCCTGTGCACCATCTGGCCTAGTCACGGCTGGCCCATCTTCCCGATGTAGCTCGTTATGCTGGTGCCAAAGCTGCGTACCATCGGCTTCAATCACGGCTGGGCCACCGTCGCGATGTAGCTCATCATACTGGTACCACCGTTCCTGTGTACCGTCGGCACTAATCATGGCTGGGCCACCGTCCCTGTGTAATTTGTCATGCTGCCACCAGGACCGTATGCCGTCTGCGTTAATCATAGCAGGGTCATCGTCGCGGTGTCGCTCGTTGCGCTGATACCACCACCGCGTGCCATCTGGGAAAATCACAGCCGGTCCGTCGTCACGATGCATTTCGCCGTTCTGGAACCATACTTGCGTGCCATCCGTCTCAATCACGGCCGGCCCACCATCCCGATGCGGCTCACCTTGCTTGTTTCTCCAGTATATGTTTTCTTGCAAACAACACGGTGGTACCTCTCTGGCTAATTGGCACAATACTTGATAGGCTGGGTCACCATGGATCAGGCAATAAACGTTATCTGGCTCGCCAGCCCAGATATGCAATTTGCCATCTTTCCTGTATATGGTCGGGCTCTGCCCTAATTGATCTGCCGATATACTGGTCTTGTGCCTCCCACAGTTCGGGCGATCATCTGCTATTCGTTGTTTGCAGCGCTTAACCTCGGATATCGGGAAATTACAGACCTTTGTCATTATTTTCTATGTTCCGCGGATCTTTTTATAATAGTGCCACACAGCGGAAGATCAACGGAAATACCCATTCTCGGGAACACGGAAAATATTATTTTGACCGTTGTCATAAAAGAAACACCATAAAGATAAAATCAGACGCCCCGAGACTGCTTGCGTAGTTCTGCGTGCTCCTCCTCGGTAACCCGCTCTCCGCGCCAGTACCAGACTTGTGTACCATTTGCATAAATTACGGCCGGACCGTCACTGCGATGCATCTCGTTGTGTTGATACCAAAATTGCGTACCATCAGATAAGGTCACGGCAGGTCCATCATCCCGGTGCTTCTCGGCGTACTGGTACCATTCTTGCTTGCCATCCGCTTCGACCACAGCCGGTCCATCGTCCCGGTGACGATCATCATGTTGATACCAATACTGTGTGCCATCCGACCAAATCAATGCCGGTCCATCATCCCGGTGACGATCACCATGTTGGTACCACTCTTGTGTACCATCCGCCCCGATTACGGCCGGTCCATCATCGCGATGCCGCTTGCCATGTTGATACCAGAGCTGCGAGCCATCTGGATGGATCATGGCCGGTCCGCCGTCCCGGTGCAATCTGCCGCGTTGCCACCACTCGCGGGTACCATCCGCCTCGATTACGGCCGGTTCATCGTCCCGGTGCCGCCTACCGTGCCAGTACCATTTAACCGAGCCATCTGGACTTATAACAGCCGGCCCGTCGCCTCGATGCTTTTCGCCATGTTGATACCACTCATGGGTGCCATCCAGCCGAATCCAGGCTGGACCATCATCGCGATGTAGCCTGCCACCCTCGTCTTTATACTCTACATCGGCTTTCAGGCAGTATTGCGGTGCTTCTCCGGCCAGTTGGCACAACGCCTGATAAGCCGGGTCGCCATGGATCAAGCAATACAGGCCATCTGGATCGCCTGCCCAGACATGCAATTCGCCGGCCTTCTGGTATACAGCCGGATTTTGTCCCAGTTGCTCTGCCGATAAATTGGTTTTGTGTCTTCCACAATTTGGCTTGCCGTCGGCTACTGGCTGTTTACATCGTTTGCTCTTGGATATCGGAAAATTACAAACCTTGCTCATTGTTTTTTGTGTTCCGTGGTTGTTTTTATGATAATGCCACACAACGGGAGATCAACGAAAATACCTATTTCGGGGAACACGGAACGTGTCATTCTGATCATTGCCATAAAAGAAACACCATAAAAATAAAATCAAGTGCCAGCAGACTGCTTGCGCAGCGCACTATGCTCCTCCTCGGTAATCTCCTCGCCATACCAGTACCACTCTTGCGTACCATCGGATCTGATTACGGCGGGACCATCATCGCGATGCCGTTTATCATGTTGATACCATTCTTGGGAGCCATCAGGCCAAACCACAGCTGGGCCATCTTTTCTGTGCAACTCGCCACGCCAATACCACCGCTGCTCGCCGTTCAGCTGCGCCCAGGCCGGACCGCCGTCACGATGTCGCTTGCCACGCTGCCACCAGACTTGTGTACCGTCGGGCCAAATCCAAGCCGGGCCATCATCGCGGTGTCGCTCACCATATTGATACCATTGCTGCGTGCCGTCGGCCCTAGCCACGGCGGGCCCATCGTCTCGATGCAGCTTGCCATATTGATACCATTCTTGTGTGCCATCGGCTTTGACCACGGCTGGGCCGTCGTCCCGATGTAGCTCGCCATAGCAATGCCATTCCTGCGTGCCACTTGACCTAATCATAGCCGGCCCACCATCGCGATGCAGCTTACCATGCCAATACCACCATTGTGTACCGCCCGCCTCAATCAGAGCTGGGCCATCGTCGCGATGCAGCCGATCACTCTCGTCCCTCCATTCTACGTTTTCCTTTAAACAGCATGGCGGCGTTTCTCCGGCCACCTGGTACAGGACTTGGTGGGCTGGGTCATTGTGGATCATGCAATAGACATCGTCTGGTTCCCCGGCCCAGACATGCAATTCGCCGGCCTTCTGGTATATGGTCGGATTTTGCCCAAGCTGATCTGCCGATAAATCGATCCTGTGCCTGCCGCAATTTGGCTTATCATCGGTTATCGGTTGTTTACAGCGTCTTGTTTTGGTTATTGGGAAATTGCAAATCTTCGTCATTGTCTTCTGTGTTCCATGGTTGCTTTTATAATAATGCATCACAACGGGAGATCAACAAAAATACCCATTCTCAGGAACACGGAAAATATTATTTTAGCCGTTGTTATAAGAAAAACGTCATAAAGATGAGATCAGACGCCCAGGAATCGTACTTGTAGCTCGGCGTGCTCTTCCTCGGTAACCTGCTCGCCATGCCACCACCACTCTTGTGTACCGTTAGCCTCGATTACGGCGGGGCCATCGTCGCGGTGCAGCTCGTCGTATTGATACCATCTTTGTGTGCCGTCTGCCTTAGTCACGGCTGGACCATCTTTTCTGTATATTTCGCCGCGCCGATACCAGCGCTGCGTACCGTCCGCCTCGATCTCAGCTGGTCCGTCGTCGCGATGGAGCCTGCCATACTGACGCCACTCCTGCTTGCCATCTGACCAGGTCACAGCCGGACCATCATCCCTATGCAGATCGTCATGCCAGTACCACTTTTGCGTGCCGTCTGGCCAGATCAGGGCTGGACCATCCTCACGATGTAGCTTGTCGTACCAATACCAGTATTGTGCGCCATCAGGCTTGATTATGGCGGGCCCATCGTCCCTGTGTTGTTTGCCACGCCAATACCACTCCTGTGTACCATCCGACCTGATCACAGCCGGTCCACCATCCCTGTGTAGCTTGCCATACTGATACCAATGTTGTGCACCATCAGGCCAAATCTGGGCTGGGGCATCGTCCCGGTGCAGCTCGCCATGGCAGTACCACTCTTGCGCACCATCAGGCCAAATCTGGGCTGGGCCATCCTCTCGGTGCAGTCGGCCATCCTTATCTGTCCACTTTATTGGACCCATCAGGCAGCTTGGCGATGGCTCTCCAGCTAGCTGGTACAGGACTTGATAGGCTGGGTCGTTATGAATCAGACAATATGGGCCATCTGGCTTGCCTGCCCAGACGTGCAATTCGCCGCCCTTCCTGTATATGGCTGGGTTCTGCCCAAGTTGATCCGCAGCCAAATTGGTCTTATGCCTGCCGCAATTCGGCTTGGCGTCGGCCATCGGTTGCTTGCAGCGCCTATCCGGGGATATTGGGAAATTGCAGATCTTTGTCATTGTTCTCTGTGTTCCATGGTTATTTCTATAATAACGCATCACAACGGGAGATCAACGAAAATAACTATTTTCGGGAACACGGGATAGGTTATTTGGACCCCCGTAACCATAATAGCACTCCTAGAAATACCCAAGTAAGCCCTAGACGGCATTCTCGTGTCCTCTCCGTGGCCTCTCCTGTCCCTTCCCTTGGCCTTTGCAATATTTTGGCTGTCTTGATACCCCCCAAAACAAAGAAAAGGCACCGAGATGGCCTTTTGTGTGTGTTCAGGTCAACGGGAGATCAACGAAAATACCCATTCTCAGGAACACGAAAAACATTATTTTAGCCGTTATTATGAAAGAAAAACCGCAAAGATTAAATCAGACCGCTCTTAGATCGCTCTCGCAGCTTGGCGTGTCCCTCCTCAGTGACCCTCTTGCCGCGCCACCACCACTCTTGTGTGCCATCAGGCTTGATCACGGCTGGTCCATCCTCTCGATGTTGTTTGTTATGTCGATACCAAGCTCGCGTGCCATCTGCGCCAACTATGGCTGGTCCGTCGTCCCGATGCAGCTTGCCATGTTGGAGCCACCATTGCGTGCCGTCTGACAAGATCTGAGCTGGGCCGTCATCCCGGTGCCATTGGCCATGCTGGCACCAGATCTGCTCGCCATTCGCTCTAATCAAAGCCGGCCCGTCGTCCCGATGTAGCTCGCCATACTGGTACCACTCTTGTGCGCCACTCGGCCAAACCCAGGCGGGACCATCATCGCGGTGCAACTGACCATGTTGATACCACCACTGTGTACCATCGGGACTGATCTGGGCAGGCCCATCATCCCTGTGAAGCTTGCCATGCTCATCACGCCACTCAACGATCTCCAGCAGGCAGCACGGTGGTGTTTCTCCAGTCAGTTGACACAGCACTTGGTAGGCTGGGTCACTATGGATCAAGCAATAAAAACCGTCTGGCCTCCCGTCCCAGACGTGCAGCTGGCCGTCCTTCCTGTACGCTGTTGGGCTTTGCCCGAACTGATCTGCCGATAAATTAGTTGAGTGTCTGCCGCAATTTGGCTTGCCATCGGCCACTGGCTGCTTGCAACGTTTATTCTGGGGTATCGGAAAGTTACAAATCTTCGTCATTATCTTCTATGTTCCGTGATCATTTTTATAATAGCGCGTCACAACGGGAGATCAATGAAAATACCCATTTTCGGGAGGCACGAAAAATATTATTTTGACCGTCATTATAAAGGAAAAACCGCAAAAATGAAATTAAATGCCCCGAGACTGCTCACGCAGCCTGGCGTGCCCTTGCTCAGTAACCTTCTCGCCATGCCAGTACCAGTCCCGTTTACCGTCTGCCCACAGGATGGCCGGGCCATCATCACGGTGCAGCTTGTCGTGCCAATACCAGATCTGGGTGCCATCTGCGTGAATCACGGCCGGCCCATCATCTCGATGGCACTCGCCATGCAAAAACCAAGACCGCGTACCATTTGGCCAGACCGCGGCGGGCCCGTCCTCTCGGTGTAGTTCACCATGTTGGCACCAGTGTTGCATGCCATTCGGTTCTATCCAGGCCGGGCCGTCATCGCGATGTGTTCGGCCATGCTCATCTTTCCATCGGGCCTCCTCTATTAAGCAACATGGTGGCACTTCTCCAGCCACCTGATACAGGGCTTGATGGGCTGGGTCGCTGTGAATCAGACAGTACAGGCCATCTGGCTTACCGGCCCAGACATGCAACTCGTTATCTTTCTTATATATGGTTGGATTCTGTCCGAGTTGATCTGCCGATAGACTGGTCTTATGTCTGCCGCAGTTGGGCTTGTCATCGGCCACCGGTTGCCTACAGCGCTTGTTCTGGGCTATCGGGAAATTGCAAATCTTCGTCATTGTCTTTTATGTTCCGCTATTTCTTCTATAATAGTGCCGCACAACAGGAGATCAACAAAAATAGCCATTCTCAGGAACACAGAATGGGTTATTCTGGACCGTTATCATGAAAAAGAACACCACACGAACGAAATCGGACGCCCCCAGACTGTTCGTGCTCCTCCTCGGTGACCTTCTTGCCATGCTGCCACCACTCTTGGGTACCATCCGCCCAAATAATAGCAGGTCCATCCTCTCGGTGCAGCCTACTGTGTTGATACCATTTTTGCGTACCGTCTGGCAAGATTCTGGCTGGACCGTCATCCCGGTGCCATTTGTCATGCTGAAACCACTCTCGGGTACCATCGGCCTTAATCACAGCTGGTCCATCGTCGCGGTGCACCCTGCCATGTTGACACCACCATTGTGTACCGTCTGCTTCGATTACTGCGGGGCCATCGTCTCGGTGCCGTTGACCATTTTGCCACCATTCCTGCGAGCCATCTGGACCTATCCAAGCGGGGCCATCGTCGCGGTGCAAATTGTCATTTTGCCGCCACTCCTGGGTGCCATCCGGCCGGATTACAGCAGGCTCTCCATCTCGGTGTAGATAGCCGTGCTGATACCACTCTTGTGTGCCGTCCGCTCTAATCACAGCTGGCCCATCATCTCGGTGCCACTTGCCGTCTTTGTCTCGCCATGCGATGTCCTTCAACAGGCAGCACGGCTGCTTTTCTCCTGCCACCTGATATAGCGCTTGATAGGCTGGGTCGCTGTGGATTAAGCAATGTAGGCCATCTGGCTCACCGGCCCAGACATGCAACTCGTCATCTTTCTTGTATACGGTCGGGTTCTGTCCGAGTTGATCCGCCGACAGGTCAATCCTATGTCTGCCACAATTTGGTTTATCTTCGGTCACCGGCTGCTTACAACGCCTATCCTGGGCTATCGGAAAATTACAAATCTTTGTCATAATCTTCTGTGTTCCGCGGTTATTCCTGTAATAGTGCATCGCAACGCCAGATCAATGAAAATGCCTATTTTCGGGAACACGAAAAATATTGTTTTGGTTATCTCTATGAAAAAGAACGCCACAAAGATAAAGTCAGGTACTCTCAGATTGTTCGCGCAGCCTGGCGTGCTCCTCTTCGGTAACCTGCTTGCCTTGCCAGTACCAGAGCTGCGTACCATCCGCCCAAATCTCGGCAGGACCATCGCCTCGGTGCAGCCGACCGCGCCTATCTCGCCATGCGGCATTTTCCCTTAGGCAGCATGGCAGCGTTTCTCCGGCCAATTGACATAGGGTTTGATAAGTTGGATCACTGTGAATCATGCAGTAAACATCATTCGGTTTCCCCGCCCAAGCGTACCATTCGCCGTCCTTCTCGTATACGGTTGGATTCTGACCGAGTTGATCTGCCGATAGATCAATCCTGTGTCTACCTTTCTTTAGCAAGAGTGCTCCATCCGCGAGGCTGGGGATGAATTGCCAGATATTACAAACCGGATATCCACATTGGTAATACTCCAGTGTGATAAACTGGTAATTAGTGGGCAAGGGTTGGAAAAAGAGAGACGAAAATAACGAACGGGGGTATGTTGCCATCCGCTATCGAGCCTATCCAACCAGCGAACAAAACCAGAAAGCCGTACAGATTGATGGTTGCTGCAGACAAATAAAGAACTTGGCTAAGGAGCAACGCGACTTGGCCTACAGATTAACAAGAAAATCGCCAAGCTATACAGTGCAGGCTAAAAACTTGAAAGAGCTCCGGGATGACCCCGATCTTGCGCCCTGGTTGTCTAATGTTCCATCTCAGATCCTCCAACAGGCACTTCGAGATCGAGATGCTGGTTATCAACGGTTCTTCTCTGGTAAGGCCAAATACCCGACATGGGCAAGAAAGAGTTCTAGAATTAGTTTTCGCGACCCGCAAGGCGTGAAAGTAGAGCGTATCTCTCGTAGGTGGGCTGAGGTGAAGCTCAAGGGTGTGGGGCGGATAAAGATACGAATGCATAGACCACTGGTTGGAAACCGAATTTGTTCTGCCACCTATACCAGAGAGCCAGATGGCAAGACATTTGTCTCAATTTTGTGTGAGCGCCATAAGCATCAACCGACCAAACCTCTCGACAAAGATAATACGATCGTTGGAGTTGACAGGGGCGTGGCGGTAGCTGTTGCAACAAGTGACGGTGATCTCATCAATAGAGAGAACTGGACCCAGAAAGAGCGTGAACGACTGGTACGACTGGAACGTACACGAGAACGCAAGAAAAGAGCAAGAGCAAAAGCGAAAGGAGAGATATCGCATAAATCGAAGAGACAGGTAAAGACAGAACTGGCAATAGCCGCCTTACATGCCCGGGCACGTCGGCGCAGAAACGACTTTGTAGAACAGATAAGCTACGACCTAAGCAAGAACCACGCTGTGGTCGTGTTTGAAGATCTGCATTTGACTGCAATGACCCGTTCGGCCAAAGGCACTATTGATAATCCAGGAAAGAACGTGAGACAAAAGTCGGGACTTAATCGAGTAATCCTTGACAAAGCCTTAGGGGCAATACTTACCCGTACAGACGATAAGGCACATAACCATGGTCATTTGGTCTTGTGTGTACCAGCTCCTGGAACCTCGATCACCTGTCCCAAGTGTGGCCATGAAGATGTGGATAATCGAGCTTCGAGATCGGTTTTCGTTTGCAGACACTGTGGGCACAGAGCTCATGCGGACGTAAATGCCGCAATTAATATCCGTGAGCGGGGGATTAAACTCGCTCTCGCCGGTGGAACGCCGGTGGCAGCCTACCAGGGCACAAACCTGGAACCGACTCTGATCGGTGCTGAGCCTGGAGCAGTAAGAGATGGGCTAGGAAGCGGGAATAAAAAGACGGGCTACATCACCGAGCGGGTTGTTGCGTGAAAGCGGGACTCGACGGCAGAGGTCCGGAAGCCTTATCCGTGAGGGCTAGGTAGTTCATAATGATGTTGATGGCCAGTGCCTCAGTCAACAAAACCGTATTCGTGCCGCCCGGGCTCAACCGACGTGCCGGCGATCTGCGTGCCGAACAAGTCGAGGCGATACGCAAGGCATTACAGGTACGGCGTGCTGGTTACGGTTTATTGTTAGCCGACGATATGGCTATGGGCAAGACGCTCACCTCATTGTCGATTGCTGCGGTTCTGCAAGTACGTCGCATTTTGGTTATTTGTCCGGCTATCGCCAAAGCACACACCTGGGTGCCAGAGATAGCCAAGTGGTTTCCCGGGTGGCGCATATTGCAGATAGATGGGCGCAACGAGGCCGAATTACTTTGGGATAACTCCGAGATATGCGTACATGTGGTGAACTATGACGTGCTTGTAAATCACCTGGACGCATTGAAGAGATGGGTACCGCAGTGCGTGATTATAGACGAAAGCCACTATATAAAGAACGTGGGTTATAAGCCATTCAAGCAGACAGGCCGCTCCAAGGCGATCACGGGCTCTCAGCGCACCTGGGCAGCCTTACAGATCGCAGAGACGTGCCGCAAAGCTGGCGGCATGGTAATCGCTGCGAGCGGTACGCCCATGGTGAATCGTACCGCCGAATTGATACCGCAGCTTAAGGCCATAGGGGCATTGAATCCGGTGTTCGGGTCATGGCGCAGCTTTACGGAGACCTATTGCGGCGGGCATTACCAAAAAATACGAGGTAAGTCAATCTGGATATACGATTCCTCTACTAATGGTTCCCAGCTGAACACAAAATTACTAAACAGCTGCATGCTCAGGCGCACCAAGCAGCAACTTATGCCGGACATACAGTCTGCCGATCCAATTTACAAACCAGCCCCGATCTTGGATGAGGAGATCATGAAAGACTACAGAAAGGCCGAACAAGACATAGTGGCCTATATGGTGGAGTCAGCTACAATCAAAGCCCGTAACCTGGGGCAGAATGATCGACGTGCCGCAATCATAGCCGAGTTCAAAGCCAATTCGGCCAAGAGCCTGGTGCGCTTGAACGTTATGCGTGAACATATTGGGAGAGCCAAGATACCGGGCGTGCAGCAATTTACGGACGACCTATTAACAAAGGGGCATAGCTCCATGCACATATTAGACCAGGATGCACAAGATGACCAGCAACCGTTTAAGGTCATAGTATTTGCACATCACAGAGCCATCGTGCAACAATTGGCAGAATACTGGAATTGTCCATCGATCCAGGGCAACCAGGATCAGGCGGATCGCCGAGATGCCGTAGAGTCATTTCAGCATGACGACTCTGTGCGCGTCATGGTATGCAGTATACAAGCAGCTGGTGTATCCATAGACCTGCACAAGGGGGCGGCGGCTGTGTTCGCTGAATATCATTGGTCTCCGGCCGCCCATCAGCAGGCCATTGATCGTTTATGCCGTCCCGGCCGTCGTGGCATAGCTGTGCCGTACTTTCTATATGCACCGAACAGCATAGACTATGTGATATCGCAACTGGTTGGCAGCAAGGCGACCAAGGTAGATCAAGCGATCGATGGACGGCAACACAAAGATACCGCCGATAGCCAGGTCAGGGAAGCTGTATTCGGGTACCTGGCGGACAAGGCTATTGATCAGGGCTAGAGTGGTATCAGCGTACGAGTGACTCTAGTGGCTCTGCCCAACCACTCGATATGATCTGCATCAGGTCCTCTCCACTCAACAAGATTACCTGCTGGCCGTCCTTTATCTTTCCGGCGGTATCCCTGCTGCCCTTGGTAAACTCTGATGTGGTCATGACCAGGGCGTACTTTGCCCGTCTGGAGTTCATGGTGTACTCTATGTTCTGGATCGTCTCTGCGCCGACTCGACGTTCTGGCGCGTAGCGCTTACACTGTACGACACATCGGTCGCCGTAGGGGGTTGTGCATTGCACGTCGCATCCCCCGTCCCCGCTGCCGCCGGTCTGCTCTACATTCCTGAAGCCAGCCACCTCAAGTATTGTTGCGCAGGCATATTCAAACTCGTCTGGGTCTAGTGCTAACAGATCGCCGATACGCTCTACGCACCCGAGAAGCGCGGAGTCCTGTGCGCTAAAATCAGATTCCCAGGCGCTCCTACCGCCCCTTGCCGCCGCACTGTCGCCGCGCATAGCCTGTACTTGACGCCACGTATAGTCGCGATGATCCAGCCCGAGTTTGTCGCCCGCCCGAACCAAGTATTCTAGGACTAAGCGCTCTTGCTTAAAGTACCCATTCAGGTCAACGCTCTTCCCGTATGTGGCCGCGCTAAACACCCAGGCATAGCTCATAGCGCCCAGCAGCATAGTGAGCGCAACGATCACATCGGGCATATAGCCGACGAGCAGAACGATGGGGCAGATAACAGCGTATGCGATGAGCGCGGTGGTCAGCTTGTGGCTTTGTGCGTACTCGATGGGCGTGTATGGCTGCTCTGCTCGTATGTTATTGAGGAAAGCGGCGTACAGCGCGTCGTCCGCAGCGACATCGCTTAGGGGGTGCAGGCGACTATCCGAGGAATATGCGCGCCTCGTGTTTCTATGGCCTGTGTGCCCGCTAATAATACGTTTTATGTTATTAAACATCTTGCTAATATGGTAATGTATAAACATGTGTACAAATACATAAATATATATGCAAATATATATGGTTAGCGCACATCTCCGCTATGATAGGATATTAGGTTGGTAGTTGCAACGACTGCTTCCGCAGCTCATCATGCTGCCGCTTGGTGACCCTCTTACCATGCCAATGCCAATATCGCGTACCATCGGCTTTGATTACGGCCGGTCCATCCTCTCGGTGTTGTTCATTATGTTGATACCAAAGCTGTGTGCCATCGGCTTTGATTACGGCTGGTCCGTCCTCTCGGTGCACCTTGCCGTGCCAATACCAGGATTGCGCGCCATTCGCCCAAATTATGGCCGGACCATCCTTTCGATGTCGCTCGTCGTGTTGATGCCACTCTTGCATGCCATCAGAATAGATTTTAGCCGGGCCATCATCCCGGTGTAGCTTATCGTGTTGATACCACCCCCGGTAACCGTCGGCGCCAATTGAGGCTGGGGCGCCATCACGGTGCAACTCACCATGCTGGTACCACCATTGTGAGCCGTCGGGCCACATTTGGGCCGGGCCATCGTCACGGTGTCGCTCGCCATGATAATACCAGACTTGCGTACCGTCCGCATAAATCTCAGCTGGACCATCCTCCCGGTGTTTTCTGCCATGCTGATACCAAAACTGCGTACCACCCGATTGAATCCAGGCTGGGCCATCATCCCGATGGAGCTGGCCGTGCTGATACCAAAGCTGCGCACCATCAGTTCTAATCACGGCCGGGCCATCATCCCGATGTAGTTCATCGTGCTCGTCCTGCCACCGGACTTCTTCTATCAGGCAACACGGTGGTTTCTCTCCACTCAGTTGATACAGTACCTGATAAGCCGGATCGCTATGAATTAAGCAGTAAAGGTCGTCTGGCTGTCCCGCCCAGACGTGCAACTCATCGTCCTTTTCATATATAGTCGGATATCGCCCGAGTTGGTTTATCGATATCTCACAATGATGCCTTCCGCAGTTTAGCCTGCCGTCGGCTATTGGTTGTGTGCAACACTTGGCGGCAGATATTGGGAAATTACAAATCTTTGTCACAATTCTTTATGTTCCACGGCCGCTTTCATAATAGCGCATCACAACAGGAGATCAACGAAAATACCCATTTCAAGGAACACGGAATAGGTTATTTTA
>JAEHJW020003868.1_pt1 | contig 16453 bp, 19 predicted proteins | sample 9271431 | NCBI WGS metagenome assembly JAEHJW02 | reverse complement strand
AGATAGATCGCCCCGACCTGCGCAATCGCCTGCGCCTGTGCGGTTGCGAGAGGGACGACCACTTGAACCCAATTCTGTTGCCACACCCCATTGACCTGCACCGCTTGCGGATCGCCGAGCTCCCATGTGTATCCTGCTGCTGGCGCAGTTGTGGGAGGGGCAGCCGGAACGGCGACAAATCCGGCAGCGATTTGTGCGGGCGTGAGCGTTTCGCCGGGCGACGTGAAGAAAAATCGCGTCATGCCTGCAAGCCCACAAATGGAATACCGCCACTCTGTATGACAATATTATCTGTAGAATAATCCGAAGCCAGAGCGCCGAATGTCCATCCGAGCCAGTAACCCGAAATATAGTTGCTGTTTATATTTACACCATTAACGGGATACAAATTTCCGACCTGATTTTGCAGAAGCGCATCTTGTGTTGAAGATCCCACCACCCCGAGTGAATTTGTCGCGGAGTCGGTTCCAAAAATGCTCCAATATAGCCCCGGCATAATTGTAGAAATTCCGGTGAGCGGCAGGGTATTTCCTGATCCGCTGGTCGTGACTGTTGCGGTTCCTGCGTCAAAAACGAGTTTTCCGGGCCTTCCTCCCGCGTCCGCTGCAATTCCTAGGCGAATATTTGTAGGTGAACTCGGGTTTCCCCAAGGCGAGAGTCCAATATTTTGAAATAACCACGGCTCAAAAATAATAATTGGCGTAAAATAGAGTTGATTTGCTGTCAATGACAATGAAGTTTGAATAGTGGACGTCGACGTATACCAGTTACCCGCTCGGTAACGCGAAATCTGCGGAATTATTGAACTATCGAGCGCGCCATTTGAGCCAAAGAATGGAATCCTCCCTTGGCTCGCCGCGCCGGCACTCACGTTGACGGGAGCCGGCATCTCCAGTCCGATCGTGACAGTCTGGCTGCCCCAGTTGATGGCCGCGCCCGTGCTGGACTCCATCAGCTGCACGCGCTCGATGGTCCCTGCCGCACCCGACGCGCCTGGCGTGAAGGTCCAGATCGAGGTCTCGGCGCCACTGCTGTTGCTGATCGTCAGGATGACGTCCGACGCGGCAGTGAACGCGGCCCCGAGCGTGCGGAAAAACTGATTCCCGCTCGCCGCGCTTGCCGTGTTCGGCAGCGTATAGGTCGGATCGGTTCCGGTGAGCTTGCCGGTCTCCGACACCCAGGAGGCATATGCCAAGGCCATAAGCGGCTACCTCACGGAGTGTGCGTGTCGGAGATCCAGCCCGCGGCCGAGGGCGTGACAGTCAGCGCGCCGCCCTGGCCGACAAGATTCACGCCAGCGGCGAGGGCGGTGTCGAGATCGACGTGCCCGATGATTAGATCGGTCGAGGCCAGCGACGTGCCGGCCATTTCGAGGATGTAGAGGTAGCGGGCCGATCCTGTGTATGCGGATAGGGAGATCGCCGACGAGGTGATCGTGACAGTGCCGCCGGACTCGCTCGGCGCCGTCATCGTGATCGGAAAGCCGCCTACCGTGTAGCCGCCGCCGGTCGCTTCCTCGTCGGTAGAGATGTCGGCATATGTGGCGTCGGTTGAAGGCGCCGGCGTCTTTGCCGCGGTGACCAGGACGCCCTGGAACTTCCCGGACGCGAAGTTGATCTTGCCCTGATAGAGCTCGAGGCGGAAAGCGTCCTCTTGAGTAAATGGGCCAGCGCTCATAGTAGTCTCCTACGTTTTACAGAAAAGGTGAATGTTTTACTGTTGATCACGGCTCAGCCACCTGATCGAACTTGCCGGTGATCGTCCACAGGTAGGCGGGCGCTCCCGGCACGCCTTGCCCGTGCGTCGGGCTCTTGGTCCACTCACGGCACACGAACTTCATCGGCGCCGAGCCGCCGGGCGGCTGCCAGTCAAAGGACTGAAGCGCGCCGGCCGTCGTCAGGAACCCATCGATCTCCCCGGCCTCGGCATCGCTGCGGTCGCGGAAGGTCAGCTGCCAGCTCTGGAGGTCGGCGTTGATGCCGAACTGCACCCGCTGCTCGTAACCATCCCCGAACTTGGCGACGCGCACGTTCGGCTTGTGGGTGACCTTTGCCGCGAAGTCCGGGATCCAGGTGAAGCTCCCGCTCATCGATAGGACGTCCCGTTCGTAGCCATCAGGCCGCCGTCGCGCTGCTGCTGGATCATCCGCCGGTCGATCATCTGCTGGAACTGGCGATGCATCTCGCGGGCAGCTTCGGCCGGGTCGAAGCCCGGTCCACCGTTGTGGTTGATGGTGGTGTTCATGTGGAACACGGTGCCCGCGCCGCCGCCGCCGCGCATCTGCACAGGGATCGAGCGGCCGTCCGGGAGCGGCACATAGGCCTCCGGCATCCGCCCCTCCCCGAACAGGGCCACCTGCGGCGAGGATGCCACGCCGCCACCGGCATATTTGTTGAGCGGCAACGGACCCATCGCCGTCATGATTCCGCCATTGGCGAAGCCGATCAGGCTTCCAAGCCCGAGAATGCCCTTCTGGAGCAGAGATCCCGACCAGGCGCTCGAAAGGGTTGAGCCGATACCCGCCAATCCCTTGAAAGTGTTGAAGATGCCGAGGCCGCTCTTCAGGTCGCCGAAGGCACTCCCGAGGATGGAGCCGCGGCCTGCGGTGGGAATCGGCGAGGGGCCACTTCCCCAGCCGATATTGCCCATCGAACCGTTGAAGCCATCCGTGCCGCCGCTCTTCGGCGTGGCGCCCGCGGCGAAACCCATCAGGCTGCCGAAGAAGCCCAGCGCGGAAGCATTGCCGGTGCCGAGGCCGAACATCTGGCCGAGGCCCGACGCCAGCGGCGCCATGATGGCATCCTTGACCACCATCTTCGTCAGGTCGGCGAAAATCCCTCGGGCGAACGCACGGAACGAGGTCCGCCCGCCGGTCAGCGCCGTGGTCAGCTGGTTGGTCAATCCGTTCCACACGCTCGACCAGGTGTGCTGCACCTGGCTGGCCGCGTCCTGCGAGCTCGCTACGAACGAGGTAAACGCCGCCTTCGTACCGGCGACGCCGCTGGTGCTGGCCGAGTAGCTATCGGTCATCGCCGCGGTGATCTGCGACTTGTAGCCGGTGGCTGCCGCATTGATGGCCGCCGCCTGGTCCGGATACTTCGCGATCTCCTTACGCGCCCAGGCCTCGATCTTCAGCTGCGCGTTCAGCAACTTGCGCGCCTCGGTCGACATGCCGATCTCGCGCACGCTGAGCCGCATCGAAGAGACCTCGCCGGCGATCGTCTGGCTCTCGCCCGCCATTGCGGCGCGGTAGGCCTTCGCCGCCGCTGTGGCCTGTTTCAGCGATGCGATCTGCTTCTTCAGCGCATCGTCCTGCGCCGCGATCGACCGGAGGGCCGAGGCCTGCGCCGCCGAGACGCCGCGCAGCCGCCCGGTCGCGAGGTCACTGTTCAGCGCGGCGATCTCGGTATTCGCATTGCCGCCTGAACGCACCCCGGCAAGTTCCGCCTGCAGCTTCGCCTCCTGGTCGAGCAGGCTCTGCCGGCGGCTGTGATACTGCGCCGCGATCTGGCTCCCCGACATGGAAGTCCAGCCGGAGGCCGCCGCACCGCCGCCGCCGGCGTGATGCGTGCTGGCATAGCGCCGGTTGATGTCGGCGGTGACCTGCTTCCAGTGCGCCTGGATGTAGAGTGCCGTGGCGTCATGCGGGTTTGCGGCAAGCGCCTGCTGCACCTGCAGGCGGATCTGGTCGAGATGCTGCCGGGCCAGCGCCGGCCCCTTGATCATCGAGTTGCGGATCGCCTGCAGGTGCTGGTGCGCGGTGATCCCCTGCTCCTGCACCTGCGCATCGTGCGCCTTGCGCTGCGCGGCGCTCCGCTCCTTTGCCTGCCGCGCCTCGAGGTCGGCGAGCTCCCGGCGCAGGTAGCGCTCGCGATAGGGATCGAGCCGCCCCATCATGCCGCCGCCCTTCAGCTGCAGCTGCACATTCGCAATCTGCTCGGCGATCGTCTCGGCCCGGCCGACATTCTTGAGCGCATCCCAGGTGGCGGCGACGGCGTCCCGAACGCCATACCAGGCCTCCATCAGGTAACCGAGATTCCGGGGTGCGTTCTCGCCGAGACTCTTGTAGAGCGCATCGGCGGTGACCTGCTCGGCCTTCTCTTTCTGCCCCTGCTGCTCGAGCAGCGCGATGTAGTCATACTGGCGCAGGGTCAGGAAATGATACTGCTGGTTCGCCTTCGCCGCCCATTTGGCAACGCCGTCACCCATGCGGGCGAAGTCGGCAACCACCTTGGCCACCTTCTCGCCGCTGACCCGGGCCAGATCCACCGCGGCCCGCGTCACCGAGTCCAACGCGTCGCCCGAGAACTGACCGGTGCGGATCAGCCCGATCATCGCCTCGCGCGCCAGGCCGACCGAGCCCGGCACCTGCCGGCCGATCGTCTCGGTCATCGCGTTGAACTGCCCCTCGGTGATTCCGGCGGCATTGCCGGTCATCTGCAGGGCGCGCTCGAACCGGACCGATTCCGCAGCACCCATGATGAACGCGGCGCCGAGCGCCGCTACGGCAGCGGCATCGACGGCGGCGGCTGCCGCCATCGCTGTGAACATGTATTCGGTCAGATTGGCATGCTCGGCCAGCACCGTGAGCGACCCGCCGAACCGGCTGTAATTGCCCATGATCACCGACTCATGAAACAGCACGATCAGCTCGCGCATCACGCTGCTCTGCTTCAGAAAGTCCTTGATGCCGCCCTCGGCATGCTTCGCCGCATGGCCGATGGTGCCGAAGGCCTTCGCGCCGGCGACCTCCGCCTCGCGCCACTTCGAGATCACCGGGCCCAGCGTGCCGCCGAGCCCGAGCTGCTCCGCGCGGAGGGCCGCGAGCTCGGCCTTCGTCTTGCCGAAAGACTCCGCCTGGCGGAGCGTGGTCTGCACGAAGCGCTGCTGCTGGCGGTTCAGCTCGACGGTCGAGAGGTTGAGCTTGCCGAGCTCCGCCTGGAGCGCCTGCACCTCACGGGTGCCGGTGACGTGCGCCGAAATGCCAATTTCTGCGATTTCAGGTGCCGTGCCGCTCATGCGTCGCCCCGTGCATTGATCACCTCGAGCGCGGCGCGCTCCATCACCTGCAGATCCTCGAGCGTGCGGACATGCCGCACGGCCGGGACCGTCAACTCCATGATCCAGCGGAGCGAGGCGTAGTTCATGCCGACCGCACCGCCCATCGGGGCCACCACCCACTGCGTCGCCATCCGCAGAAACACGTCCAGGCTGGCCGCATTCTCAGGCAGAACCTCGAAGTCTCGGGGCGCCCGCGTCGCCGCAACATGCTCGCGAAACGCGGCTGGCGCGCCCATCGCCTCAAGATCACGATCGAGATCGCTCTCGTCAGGAACACCGCCGCGAGCCCAATGACGCGCGGCATCGATCAGTTTTTTCTTTCGAGACCACGCAGCGCATCGAAGTAGGAGCCGATCAGCGCCGGCACCACGCCCGGGATATCCAGCACCCGGCCGAGCGCTTCCTCGCTGAACCGCACCGCGCCGCCATCGTCCTCGATGCCTTCCCAGCCGACGACGATCTCGCGACAAACCGCCGCAGCTTCGCCCTCGTTCTGCACCAGCCGCTCAGCCAGCTTCTCCAGCTGCGACTGCGGCAGGCGGCGGAACTCGGCGTCGAAGCTCGACTTCAGATGCCGGCCGCCATCGGTCGGGATCCGCACCTCCACCGGCCATTTGAACGTGTCGCTCGTGGTGATCTTGAACATCGTGCCTCCGGAGACTGGATCAGGTCAGGGTGATGGTGAGCTCGTCGTTGCCGGCCACCGGCGTCGGATCGAAGGGGATCGAGAGCATCTGCACGCCCTGGCTGTCGGCATATGTCGGGTTGAGCAGGAAGCAGTTCGGCATGCTGAGCCCGACGATGTTGCCCGCCGCCGTGCCATGGGTCAGCGCAATCTCGCCTTGCAGGGTGCGGTTCGCCGTGCCGAAGAAGTCGTGCACGTCCGGCGTCATCGCCTGGATCTCGATCGAGCCGCTCGGCATGCGATCGACCAGCATCACATACTGGCTGCCCGGCAGGTTGCGGAACTCCACCTTGTTGCCGAGCTTGAGGTCGAGCTTCTCGAGGATCGCTGCCGCATAGCCGCCGACCGAATTGACCGTGGTCAGGCCTTCCTGCGGCACCACCGGCACCGCCTGGTTGGTGAAGGCGGTGTTCGCCGGCAGCGCCGCCGCCGTCGGGTCGCCATACATCCCGGTCAGGGTGAACTTCAGGGTCGGGACCTGCTTCGCCTGCAGCATGAACTCGACATCGCCATAGGCGCCGGTCACCTTGTGCAGCGTGCCGTCGTTGTAGAAGTAGAGCGTCGCCGACTTGATGCCGGCGGAGAGCGGCGCGTAGACCACGCTGGTATTTGCGGTGACCGTCGGCGCAAATCCGCAGGCCTGCAGGAGCGGATCCCAGGCGGGTGCGGTGCCCGCCGTGCCGGAGCCGGACAGCTCGACCTCCGCCTCGACCTTCACATAGGTGTCGGCGAGGATCGTGCCGTTATTGCCGAAATACGGCTTGATCAGGTCCCGCTTCAGCGCGGTCGCCTCCGCCGGCGTCACGGTGAGCGACTTCAGCAGGATCGCATTCGCCGCGGCGGTCGGGACCGCGTCCACGCCATAGGTGGCCTCGAGTGCCGCCAGCAGGAGCCGGCGACTGGTGCGTTGCAACGTGCTCATGCCCTTTTGCTCCTCATGGCAGTGTCAGGTCCCGCTCATCGGTGCGGTAGCGGATCTCGTATTCGGCGAGAGCCACACCGATGGGCTCGTCGCCGTCATGGAAGTGAAAGCGCCACGCCTTCGGCACGGTCTGGATCGCCAGGCCGCCCAGGGTGATATCGGCCATCAGCGCGCGGTTCATCGCGACCAGGATCGGATCGGCCAGCTGGTCCGGGGCATCGCCTCGGGTGATCACCTCGATCTGCACCAGGAGCGTCCATTGCAGCTTCGGCATCACCGTTTGCACCGCGGCGTCCGAGGCCGGCCGCACGATCACCGCCGGCGTCTGCGCGCGCGAGACCGCCGCCGTGCGGCTGCGATAGACCCCGGCGCCGAGCGAGCCTGCCGAGAGAAGCTGCACAATCTGCTCGAGGATCTGTTCGCGGACGCTGGCCATCAGACCTTGCTCAGCGTGGCGATGGCAAACGAGCCGTCACCCTCGGGCGAGACCTCGCGCACCGTGTAGGCGCCGTTGTTCGCAGGCAGCCCGACCAGGCTGGTCAGGGTCAGCGACGCGCCGGTGTCGAGGCCGGGCAACGACGCCGCCTCGATGGTGAGCTTGTAGTCGGTCGAGAGCGCGAGGCCGCCCTCCAGCATCTGTGTCGGCGTATCGAGAATGCCGGTGACCGAGAGCGCGCCATAGGTCACCATCACATCGCCGAGCTGCTCGAGATAGACCGAAGGCGGAACGTCAAGCGCCACGGCGGGGTGCCTTCTTCGTCTTCTCGTCGCCGCCGTCCGGAGGTGCCTCGGCCTGATCCGGTGCGGCTTCGACCTGGTGGCTGCGCGCCTCGGCCTCGCCTTCCGTTAGATCGACGATTTCGCCGGCGCGCCAGACCTTGTTGCGCAGATGCACGGTGAAGCCGCCGCGCACCTTGTACGCCGCGCGCTCGGCCTCGTCGGGAACGGGGGCGGCTTTGCTCATGCCGTTCCCTTGTCGGTTTCAGGCATGGAAGGCGCGTCGGCCGGCGCGGTTGCGCCATCGCCGGCCGACGCAGCGGGCTCCGTCTGGCTGGAGGCACCCCCATTGGCGCCCGCTTTCTCACCGGCCTCGGCCGGCGTTTTCTGTTCGCCCTGCTCCTGGGCGGGCTGCGCGGCCGCCGGCGCGTTGGCGATCGGCAGGTCGGCGGCTTCCTCGGCCGGGATCACTTCGAGCTTGTGGCTGTGCAGGCCGAAGACGCCCTCGGCCATGCGGAGAACCGCGCCGGCCTCGTGAACAATCCCGTCCAGGACAACGGTGAAGCCGTCCCGGACCCGTGCGAATATCGTCATGGTTGCCTCCAGTGTTGCGACAGCCCGGTCAATGCCGGGCTGTCAGTGGATCAAGCGCCGGCGGATCAGGTCGCGTCCGTGATGACGGCAAACGACACGGCATGGCGCACGGCGATGTCGATCGACTGCATCGCCCGGATCTGGATACCGCCGCTGTTGTAGGTGCTGCCGTAGGGGTTCGGCACGATCTCGAGGACGCCCCACTCGCCGATGATCAGCTCCGACCAGTTGCCGAACAGGATGGCCGAGAGATTGGTGCCGGTGCCCTTGGTCAGGTTGCTCGGGACCTGGTTGGAGCGAGCGACCGGATACCCGTTGATTTCTCCAGGAGCGCCGGAGCGCGGCATGCCGTTGGAGGTATACTGGGTCCAGAGATACCGGTTCGTGGTGTCTTTCAGCAGCTTGAGCTCGCCGACCACATGCGCGTTCGTGAGGTAGGCGAGATTGTCCTCGGGGGCGTTCGCCTGCGCGAGCTGCGTCTCAAGCTCGATCAGCGCATCGAAGGTCGGCGCTCCACCGTTCGTGCCCAGCGCTACCGAGCCGATCCCCGCCTGGTTGAGGATTCCGGTCGGCTGGCCGTTCGCGCCGGTGCCGGCGATCGCAGCAAGGTCGACGCCGAGAGCCATGACCGCGGTCAGGTCCTCGCGGACCAGCATTTCGATATCCGGCGTGGACTGCATCATCATCTGCCGCGTGATCTGCGACAAGACGCCGATCGTCCGCGGCGTCAGGTTGATCTTGTCGAACGTCCCTTCGGACTCGGTGACGTCGGCGCCTTCGCTCACCCAGTAGGCGGTCGATGCAGTGTCCTGTCGCGGGATGTCGATATTGCCGACGAGGCCGGTCAGGTGCCTCGCACCCAGCTGCATCACTCGCGCCTTGTTGCGGAGCACCTCGATGAAGCTGCCAGCCAGCAGGTTCGTGGCAACCAGGTTGGAGCCGCCGGTGGCGCCAGTGGTCGCGGCATAGCTGGTGGCCGACGCGGCACGGGCCGCCGCCGCAACCGACGGATCGACCGGCAGGTTGGTCGGAATGAAGAAGCCCTCGGTGTCGCGGTTGGTGCGTTTCGCGATTTCGTTCGAACATTCCAGCTCGAAACCTGCGTCGCTCCAATTCCTCTTCCACGCTGCGCGAATGGCGCGGATGAGCGAATACTGGCGCAGCTCGTTGCGCGAGGCGTCGATATGCCCGGCGTCGGGGCCAGGCGCCGCGACCGGCGCGGCGCGCCCCTCGATGTTGTCCAGGAACTGCCGCTGCGCCGCTTCCATGGGAACGCCCTCGTCCACCAGCTTGCGGGCGAGATCCGGCAGGCCGAACCGCGCGCCCCAGCCGTTGATCGCGGCGATGCGTTCCCGCTCGGCGCTGGTGGCAGCCGTCGCGGCAGCGCTGCGGGCGGCTTCGATCGCCGCCGGGTCAGTCGCCGGCACTGTGGCAGTCGCAGGATTGGCGTTCGGCATGGTGGTGCTCCTGGTGGCCGGCTGCGCCGGGATTGCGGGTGGTTCGATCGGGGTGACGGAAACGTCGTGCTCGGCGTCGAGCTCGGCGCGGCCGATGCCCACCGTGTGGTCGGCGGCAACCGGTGCGAGGCTGATCTCTTGCGGGAGCCAGCGCGTGACCCGATATTGGCGCTGGCCGTCCTTTTTCTCCTCGGCCATGTCGAGGATGCGGTAGCCGACAGAAACGCCCTTCACGATGCCGTCGCGGACGAGTTCCATGGCCTCGTCGCCCGCCGGTGTGCGGGCGAACCGGACGCGGGCATGCCCGCGCTTGTCGGCACCGATCGACGCGCTTTCGACGACGCCCCGGACATCGCCCTTCCCGTGGTTCCAGAGCAGCGGCGCGCTGTTCTGCAGCCGGCTCAGATCCACCGATCCCGGCTCGTGCGACAGGATCTCGCGGCCGAACCACTGGTCGACCGGTGTCTCGCTGGAAAACGACAGATCGACCGTGCGCGTCTCGGGGTCGACGGCGGCGCGGTCGATGGGAAAGAATCGGAACTGGCTTTTCAGCTTCATCGGCTCGGCATCTCCGACAGGGAGACTACCGGCCGCACTTGCGCCGCGTATCGCGGGTTATTGCGGGTTTTTTGTAGTCGGCGCCGCCGGCGCGGGCTGAGCGGGCGCGGCCGGCTTGTTGCCGGACAGGACGGGCTTGCCCTTGTCGTCGATCTCCTGCCCGGGCTTCAGCTTGTTCGCCTGCGCCGGCTCGGCCGTGTAGCCCGGCCCGGCAGCCTGCGGCGGCGCTTGGCCTAGCGCGTAGCCGGTATCGGTCGGCAGCGCGCGCTGCGCCATGCCCTTCTGGTCGACCTGCGACGGATCGGTGTCGAAGACCATCTTTTGCTTCTTCGCCCGATCCAGCTCGCGCTTCCGCCGTTCCATCAGCTCGTCGTAGTTGTAGCCGTGCTGCTCGACCACATCCTCGTGCGTGATGAACCCGGCGCGCACCTGGTTGACGTAGGCGGAGACTTCCTTGTCCGGATCGACAAAGCCCCAGCCGCGCGGGCGCCAGTGGATCTGCTCGAGTACCCGGTCCGGCGCCTGAGCATAACCGGGGATCGAGATCTCGCCGGATAGCACGGCCATATCGAGCCACGCCTCGAACACGCGCTCATGGAACTGCTCGATCACCCAATCCTGCAGAACGCGCCAGACTTCGATGTCGTCAAGGCGGGCGAGGCGATCGCTGGAATAGTTGGACTTGCTGTAATCCTTCGACAGGCTCGAATACGAGATGCCAAGGCCGGCCGCGACACCGCGCAGCATCAGCGACATGAACGGATCGAGCGTCCCATTCGGCCGGTTCGGCGCGAACCCGGTGAATTTCTCTCCGGTGCCCAGCTTCCGGATCATCCCAGGCGCGAACTCGTCCACCGCTTGGCCGGCCATGACGGTGTCGGGCTCATCATCCGGGTTCATCGGCTCCGGCGTCTCGATGAAGCCCATCAGCGCCGCGGTGGCGCGCGCGGCGACCACCTCCGATTCCTCGAAGCCTTCCATGTGGTGCAGCCGCTTCAGCGCCGTGTGGAACCAGCTGATGCCGCGCGTTTGCGGGGCGCGGTCGGCGACGAACAGGTGGATGATCTCCGCCGCCGGCACCCTCAGCAGCTTGGAGGGCTGCTGGTAGGCGAACATCAGATCGCCGGGGTGGTGCGGATACATCCAGTAGGCGACCGGCCGCTGCCATTTGTCGACCTCGACACCCATGCGGACGGCATTCTCGCCGTCCCGGCCGGAGCGGTATTCCGAACACTGATCCGCCTCGATGACCTCGAGCGCCAGCGGCACCCGCGACGTGCCGAACTTCTGACGAACCAGGCGCACGAAGACCTCGCCGGACTCCACCGTCTCGTTGAGCAGCAGCCGTTCGATCTGCTTGAAACTGAGCTTGCCGCCGGTGTGACAGTTCTGCGCCTTGCACCAGCGACGCCACGCCCGCCCGATCTCGTCGTTCAGATCCTCGTTGTATTTGTCACCGCGAAGCATCTTGATCTTGGGCTGCAGCTTCACGCCGCGGCCGATCACGTTGTTGGCGATCAGGCGCTTGGCATTCTTCGCATAGTCGTTGTCGCGGCAGAGCTGCCGGGCGCGGTTGCGCAGGGCGCGGATCGAGGTGAAGGCCTCGGAGTCCTGGCTGGTGCTCTGCGCGATCCAGTCGGCGGTCAGGCGATCGAAGAACGCGCCACCATACATGCGCTGCCCGCGACGCGGCGCGGCGATCGTGGGCTCGATGCGCGCGCTGCGCGCCGCCGGCGTCGCCGCGCCGAAGATCCTGTCGAGAATGCCCATTACCAGTTCCCGTTCGGCCAGGGTGAATTCGACGGCCGGAAGACCGTGAAGCGGGTGGTCGGATCGCCGAGCCCCTGCTTGATCCGTTCGGCGCGCACTTCGCGGGCGTAGACCTCGAGGTAGTAGGACCGCAGCTGCATCATTTCCTTGACCGTGTGCTTGCGCAGCGATCGGCCGGCAATCGTGAACTCGACCGCGGCGCCCCCCTGGGTGCGCCGGAGCATCTCTGCGTCGATCGCATCGACGATCTGCTTCGCCTGCGACCGGCCATCATAGGGCGTCTGAACGCCGGCGAGGTTCGGCTGAACGAAGACCTGGCCGCGGCCGATCGTGATCAGCGTGCCGTCGGCCGCGCTCTTCGCCGTGCACTGCCAGTCATAGCGGCCGGCGGCGAGGGTAGCGGTGTCGGCGCCGGTGGCGACCAGCTGCCAGCCACCATCGATGTCGGTAGAGGCGATGTCGAGCGAAGCCGGCCCGCGCAGCGAATAGGTCAACGACCAGGCGCCGGGCGTGATCGGATTGCCCTGCGGATCGAAGGTCGCCTGATCAACCCATGTGATCGTGTCGCCCGCCGTCCAGATCCCGGGAATTCGCACCGCACCTCACCACTTGTTCACCCAGCCACGCCGTCGCACCGCGATTTTAGGCTTCGGCTTGGCCTCAGTATCGAGAGTTATTGCGGGTTTTTTGTCGGCTTCGCCGTCTTTCGCGGGCTTCATCTGAGCAACGGCCGCCTCGAGGCGCCCGCGCAGCGTCTGCCAGACCGTCTTGCGGTTGTAGCGCGTGTAGACCCATTGCAGGGCGGCATAGGCATAGACCTCGCAGTCCAGCGCCTCGTTCCGCGCGCCGGGCTTCTTGGTCCATTCCCGGATCGGAAAGCCCCGCGTGTAGCGGGTGACCAGCTTCTCGGCGGTGAGCTGCTCGAAGTATTCCGGACCAAGCCCGTCATGGAAGTGGTAATAGCCCGCACCCGGCTCGTTGAACTTCAGACGCCCGTAGATCACCGATTTGATCGTGTCTGTGCCGACCGGGTAGACTTCAGCGCCGCCCTTTACCGTCTGGCCCTTCCAGTTCAGATCGACCTTCGTGGGCTTGCCGATGGCCGGCTTGTTCCGCTGCGACTGGCCCTTGATTGCCAGCACATGCCGCCGGCGCCGCTCGCGGGCGAACTGGTAGACCTCATGAGTGAAGTGCCCACCGCTATCGATCGCCACCGCGGCGATCGGCATCATCACGCCACTGGCGTGCTGCACCGGTTCCAGCGCCTTGTCGAGCTCAAGCCAGAGATCGGGTTTCGCCGGATCACCCCTGATCTCCTGATGCGAGATGCGCCATGATTCCTCGCCTTCGCCCCAGCCGACAATCACCACGGCGCAGCGATCGTCCTGCATGTCGACGCCGGCGGCGATCGCCAGGACGCCCTCCGGCGCGATGCCGGGCTCATAGGGCTCCATCCGGCTCATCAGCCCGTCGGCATCGACGCGAGCGGCGTATTCCTCCTCCCAAGTCTCGCCGAGGACGGTGTTCACCCAGGTTTTCAGCGACGGCGCATCGCCCTTGGCGGCAAGGAATTCGGCGACGATTTCCGCCCAGGATTTCCAGCCGAGCGGGCTGTAGAGGCTGGAAAGGTGATAGCTGCGGATCCTCGGGTCGGCGCACGCCGCCGTGGGCCGCCATTCTCCGCGCGACAGCATCTGCGTCTTGAACCGCTCCTCGATCAACACGCCGCAGCCCTCGCAGGCATATGTCGCCGTCTGCGGATCATCCCGCGTCCACTTCACGTTTTTCCATTGCAGCCATTGCATGTGCTCGCAGTGCGGGCACGGCACGAAGAAGCGCCGCTGGTCGCCTGCGAGGAACTCGCGCTCGATCCTGCTGACGTCCCGCACGGTCGGGGTCGAGCACATGAAGATCTTGCGCCGCGCGAAGGTGGTGGCGCGCTTCGCCGCCAGCTGAATGGGGTCGCCTTCGCCGTCGACGTCGAGGGGATAGCCGTCGACCTCGTCGCAGAACAGGTAGCGAACCGGCATCGACCGCAGGCCGACCGCCGAATTCGCGCCCGTGATAATCAGCAGGCCGCCGGGGAACTCCTTGGCGAGCTGCGTGTTGCCGGAATCTCTCGACCGATTATCGCGAACAAGGCCGCGTAAGACCGGGCTCTCCTCGATCATCGGCGCCAGGCGCTGCTTGCTCACCCGTTTGGCGGTGTCGACCGTCGGTTGGACCATCATCGCCGGCCCCGGCGCATGGTGCATGATGAAGCCCAGCCAGTTGTTGCCAGTTTCGGTCTTACCGACCTGCGCGCCCGCCATGAAGGAGACGGTCATCACGGGACTCGACGGGCTGAGATCGTCCATGATGTCGCGCAGGTATGGCGTGCGATCAGTGCGCCACCGGCCCGGCTCGGCTGAGGCCTTCTGGCTCAGCATGCGGTGCTCGTCGGCCCATTGCGAGACCGTCAGGTCGGGGTCAACCTGGATGCCTTGGAATAGACCGTCAGTCAGGCAGGTGATCGACATCAAGCCCGGCCAGCTCTGAGCATGCGTCGCGGATCTCTTTTGTCAGCGCGCCATGCACAACGCTCGGATCGGCCTCGGCCGCGAGCACGGATGCGACGCGATCCGGGATGTTCAGCATCCTGTCGCGGAACGCCCGCGCAACCTTGAACTGGTGACGCCGAACCTCTTCCGCTTCGACCAGCGCGCCGGTGCGGATCTTCAATTCGACCTCGCCGAGCTTGGCTTCGTTGCGCATCGCCCGTGCCCGCCAGTGCGCCGTCCGCTGGCGGGACAGACCGATGGGCTCGAGGTGCTCATCATCATCCGGTTCGGGCGGCAGCGTGTCGAGAGCCTCATCGTGGTTCTCGGCGAGCGCATCAGCCGCCGCCGGCGTGACGTGTTTGCCGCCGCGGAACGGATCGAGGTTGCGTTCGCGGGCGGCTTTCACCGCGGCCAGGTCGAAGAGCATCTTGCGCCCTTCGCGAACCGATGGGACTTTCCCCTGGTTCGCGAGTTTTTGAAGGGCGCGTGGCGTAATTCCCAGTTCCTTGGCCGCGCTTTTCGAATTGATCAATTTTTGTGCAGACATTTCGCGAACCGATTTCAAAATTTCTGTCGCTAGGCGCGCACCGCGGTCGCGCGTTACCCGCGATGGGCCGACCCGGGGGAAGGACCCGAGAATTTTTTGGCCGTCCGGCCGCGAGGACGATCGCTGGAGCGCCTTTCGTTGCTTTCACGACGCGCGGCATGCCGAGCAACCGCAGCGGCATCAGCGGCGCCCTGAGCGCACGCACGCGCATTGGCCTTGGCCTCGCGCTGCAGCGATCGTGCCAGTGCTTCGGCAGACGCCAGAGTGATCAGGCGACGGCCGGTGAGTCGCACCTCGTCGAGCTTTCCCTGGTCGACCAGCCGCCGCACCTTCACTGCGCCTACGCCGAGCATCGCGGCAACAGTCTTGATCGGCAGCATGATGAGCTGCGGCGGTGGTTTGGCATCGATCGTGAAATCCCCATTGTCGAATAGATCCCTGAGAGCCCGCTCGCGTGGTGCGCGTCCGTCTGTGTTGATCGTATTGCGCCGTTCCCAGGCGCGCACATTCCGTAGCGAATAGACCACTGCGCCGCCGATTCGTGTGTAGGCTGGTCCAGTCTTCTGCCAGCGCCAACGCTCGAGCGTGCCGACAGACACGATGTTCTGCCACCGCTGTGACAGCTGATCCGGCGTCAGCCAGGTATCGTCATCCGCGATAGCAGACCTCCGTGATCCGGCGACGTTGTTCTGGTGTCAGCGGCTCGATGACAACAGGCAGCCATCCTCGCCGCTCGCAAACCGCGCGGTATTCCGGAAATTGCTCGATGAGTGCCGCGACTGCATCCTTGCCGCTCACGGCGTGAAGCACGCTGATCGTGCGTTCCGGAGTTGCCGATTGGGGCAGACTGCGAACAACGCAGGCGAGATGCTCGCGCTGCCGGTCGTTCAGCTTCTGCCCGTCGTGCGTGAGCGAAGGGCGGCGCGTCTGGTGCTCTCGAAGCCAGCCTGTCATCGCATTCCGCACCTCATCGAGGGCTGGCACGGATTGGCGTCTCGGCGCCATCGCTACAGCCTCGAGCGTTTCGGACCGGAATCCTTCGCGCGGCAGAAACGGGATCATGGCGCGCAACGGATCGACCGCATCGGCTGGAAACGCAGGCGAAACCAGATTGGCTAGCGCAAATACCCACTGTTCCGGCGTCATTGCTGGGCGCCATCTCCTGCGACGGGTTGGAATGTGATCGGATCTAGACCAGCCCGAACAGCCGCCTCCTGCTGCCGGGTAAGTCGCGGTTTCGCGATGCTCCGGCCTCCTCGGATTTCAACCGATCGGCTGATCCACGCGACCGGATCGAGCGGTTTCGTGTCGGAGGCTTCGACGATGAGCTGCCCCAGGTGTCGGCAATCATCGTCCAGATCCCGCAGCCATTTCCCGATCAGCTTGCGCGCCTGCGGCTCGGATTTGCCCGTCATGCGCCTCAACACGGGCAATCCGATGCGCCAGAGCATCGTCCGCACGTCCAGCTGGTCGGGCGGAATACCGGCAAGCATCGCCTCGTCCGTGGTGGCATCCGGGCGGCTTGCCGCGCAATCCGAACGAAGTGAGGATTGAATCTTCTCTTCTCCGTTCTGGTCTGGTCTGGTCTGGTCTGGTGGTGAA
>JAEHJW020009120.1_pt1 | contig 16464 bp, 28 predicted proteins | sample 9271431 | NCBI WGS metagenome assembly JAEHJW02 | reverse complement strand
AACGGTCCTGAAAGCTACTTAACGCTACCGTAAGCGCCTTTATTTGTTAGGGTGTGCCTGGAAACCAGGACCTTTTCACACACTCATAATCCCTTGGTCCACGGTTCGAGTCCGTGCGGGCCCACCATATAATCAAAGGGTTATCCAGTGTTTGATGAGCTACCGAAAGTCGGGTGTGACATATTTGTACCATGAGCCGTGACAGTTTTTAACAGGGCGTCGATCTTGGCTGAATCCTCAGCCAGGTGTTCTGGAGCAAGATGCGCATAACGCCTGACCATCTCCACCGATTCCCATCCCCCCATTTCCTGTAGGCGGGACAGTGATGTGCCTGACTGGACGTGCCAGCTCGCCCAGGTGTGACGAAGGTCGTGCCAACGGAAATCCTGAATGCCTGCCCTGGCAAGGGCTTTTTTCCAGGCTTTGGTGTTGGTTTGCCTTACAGGACGATCCTTGTAGGTAAAAATGAAAATTGGGTGATGCCCGATTTGTCGTCGAATCACGGAAACAGCAGTTTCATTCAGAGGTACGCCTATGGCTTTGCGCGCCTTGGCCTGATCGGGATGAATCCAGGCTACACGGCGATGTAGATCCACCTGATTCCAGCTCAACAGAGCTACATTCGTCTGGCGCAACCCAGTAGCCAGGGAGAACTCTACCATGTCTCTAAGGTGTTGGGGCAGCTCGACCAAAAGCCGCCTTGCCTCGTCCGGCGTGAGCCAGCGTATTCTGCGTCTGGGTTCCTTATATGGAGATAGCTTTGGTGGGTTTTCCAGCCATCCCCATACCACACAGGCATTGAGTATCGAGCGCACCAACGCCAGATACCGATTGGCATTGGCACCGCTCGTTTCTTGCCGCTTAATCTCCAGAATTTCCGAGATGTAGGTTCTGTTCAGTTCATCAAGATATTTCCCACTGAGATAGCTCTGTAGCCAAGCAAGTTCCGTCATGTCCTTGCCAATACTTGCCTTGAAGTTGCGTTCCTCAATCCATCGAAGACCTGCCTCATCCCAGGTATGCCGGGGAATGGCTCCTAACTGGACTTCGCGCCACGCCTGGGCTTTGAGTCGGTCGTGGAGCTCCTGCGCTTTGGTTTTATCCGTTGCGCCAGAACTGCGTCGAACTCTCTGGCCGTTTGGTGCGGTGAAGTCCATCCACCAAGTGTTACCACGTTTGTAGAGCATTTTGCCTCCGTGTTGCAGCGTGAAGGCACCGCTTGCCGGTTCTCAGGATATAAGGATCGAAAGTAGGCGACAAGGTCATCCTCCAGAAACGCCCAGCACCTGCCAGGCTTGGCTGCAGGGATAGTCCCCTTCTTCGCCCTCCGCCTCACTTCCTCCTTGCTTAAGTTGAGGAATTTGGCGGCATTCTCCAAGTCCAGAGTTCTGGCCATGGCTCTCTCCTCCCTTATCTTCAGAACATCCTTACAGAACAGAGCATTACGGCGCGCATGTACCGGCACCAGCCGATACTATATTGAACATCAACCATCAGGGTTGGGCCTTTGCTTTGGTCAGCCTGGTGGTGACGGTAACCGGATCCGCATCCCATTTGCCGGGGCAGGGTGCATCCACACCACCGAAAGAGTACGTACGGTCCCGACTATCGACAGCTAGAATCCGATGTGGAGCAACAGATTGGATGGTGAGCGGGACTACCTCATGCGCTCCAAAGTCATACAGCACGCGGTCGCCCGGCTGGAGATTGAGCCGTACCAGCGTGTCGCGCTCTTGTGCCCAGGTCGTTTCGTGGCTATAGCCGTTCCGGCGCAGCAATGGCCGGTAACGATGGCTGGCGGTATAGCGGTAATCGCGGTTGTCGAAGGCGGCGCGTGACATTGGACAGTTCCCATCGGTGGTGATGATGGTTAAAGTATAGCGCCACTAAACACTCTTATCAAGTGGTGCCTTACATCGCTTCCCAGGCTTATGGGGAGTAGCAATCAGAATTTCCGGTGCGGCGTAAGCGCCCCATGGACGGTCCACGCATAGCCTGCGTCTGTGCTCTATGAAATCTGTTGGAATAACGATTTGGCGCGGGATATGGCAGGAGATGATATCTTCCCGGCCCAGCGCAGTAGTCACTAAAGCTCTATGCGTCAGGATGGCAGGCGATTCTGGTTATGAACGATGGCACTCTTTATTAGAGAAACAGTGACACTCTCAACCCGCTAAAGCGGGTAAGCTTCTTGCTGAATGACGCGGTTCATGGGCATGCTCCAGGGAGCCCGCACAAACAGCCTGCGGTGCTTGATTCCGCGCTTCGGCAAGACAACGCCGACCGGAAGAATCCAGCCGGTGGCCCGTGTCCGGGCTACTACTACGCCGGAGATTTCCCGGACGTAGATACTTAAATCGTCGAACCGTTTTTGATTGGTGCTATCAAGGTCACACTAAACTCAATAACCTCACCAATAATGGCGATGTGCTCCATGTCCATTGCGGACACTTGCACATCAGGATAGGCTGGATTGTTGGAACGAATAATAATACCACTATCCGGGCGCTTAAAAAGCGCCTTTATTTGTATTTCTTCACCAGACCTTAGAACGTATATTTTTCCATTTTGTATGTTTGTGCGACTTTTATCAACGGTGACCCATGCGCCATTTTTGATATACGGTTCCATTGAGTCGCCATAAACCCTAACTCTAAATAAATAGTTACTATCAAGTCCGTATTTTTGTAGCCAAGATCTGGCGTACCGAAATTTACGCTCCTCCTGTATTGTGTCACAGACAATTCTACTACCAGCGCCAACCTGTAAATTCAAGGCGGGGATTTCTACCTCTCCATCATTCAACTCCTCTTCATCGTGAAATTCCGAAACATTCGGATTGCTAGCCGATTTCTGTGGTTCGTGTACAGCAGATTCGCGCCCGCTCCATAGCCACTCAATGGGAACGCCAGACAATTCGGCCAGACGGAAAAGATTTTCCCTCGACGGAACGGTTCTGGTGGCTATGTTGCCAGAAACCCATTGTGATACAGATCCGCGAGAAATCCCCAGCTTCTCAGCCAGCGCGTTCTGCGTAAGCCCGGATTGCTTGATGGCAAGTTTGATTCTTTCATGTAGTTCCATACCTAAAAGTTTAGCTGATCTATACGGGCTGTCAGCCGGGCGGCGCTTGACACAGTGTTTAGCATGGCTGTACTCTGTCGATATGGATACGAAACTCATCATCAAATCCTTGGGCGGTCCTACCGCCGTGGCGAGACTGATTGGCATCACAAAAGGTGCGGTTTCGCAGTGGAAGGCCATCCCAATCGATAAGGCCATCCTTATAGAGCGCGCCACCAACGGGTCAATTACCCGGCAGGAGCTCCGCCCAGATATTTTTTCTCCACCCGTCTCGGGCGGTGACGCCTTGTGAGCCTACTCTCCAGGTTGCAGGACGAAAAGGCACGCAAGGCCGCGCAGAAAATTTTGCAGAAAATGCAAGTGCCTGGGTGCCAAACCGCCCTGGCCAAGGCCCTTGGCGTTTCCGAGGCGACCGTATCCCGGGCGAAGAACCAATGCCTGGAGAACGGCATCGCGCTGGTTTACTCCTCCAAACACAAGATCGTCCACGAAGACGCCGTGTGCATCAACCGCCACGCGCTGGATTTCATGCGAGCGATCACCGTCCTGGTGCTGAGTAGCGACGAGATGTGGACCCTCATTCGCGAGGATATGGAATGAAGCAGCCACCGCGCGACTCCATCGCCTTGACACCCTCCGCCGCCTGGGGCTACGCTCATCCTGTCACTGGGGTTCCAGTGATCGGGTTTAGCAGCTCGAAACAATCAGGCGGACAGCCGCCATTCCCTTACGGGAGTCGGCATTTTTTTCGTCCGTGGTCCGGTGTTGCTCCTATGGGCGGTACCGGACGGGGAGCCTTGCAGGCAGCAATGCCTCAAGACTCGCCGGTGCCTGGTTGCCGGTCTGCTAACCCGTTCGGTTCCGCTCACCCTTTTAGCAGGGGGTTGGCGGGAAATAGACCGCAAACCAGGAGTTTGACCATGGACACCCATACCTCCGGCGCATCCGCGCCCATGCAGGCTGCAAAGCCCGCTGTCTTTCAATTCCAATCCACCGAAGTTCGCACCGTCGATCGTGACGGTCAGGTGTGGTTTGTCGCTGGCGATGTTGCCAAGGCGCTGAACTACAACGAAACCAAGGATATGACCCGCTTCCTCGATGAAGACGAAAAGGGGGCGCACATTGTGCCGACCCTTGGCGGCGACCAGTCTGTCACCATCCTCTCTGAGTCGGGCCTCTATCACGCCCTTCTCAAATCCCGCAAACCCCAGGCCCGCCCGTTTCGGCGATGGGTTACGTCTGAAGTTCTCCCCGCCATTCGGCGTGGTGGCAGCTATTCAGGAACGGCTCCTCAGATTCCAAACCTGACTCAGCAAAGCAGATTTTTGTTGACCGTATATGAGGAAGGCCATCCGCAGATCACGCCACTTCCCGATAATGCGTGCATTTTGTCGGCAACCAACAAAGTCAGCATGACCACCCTGATGCGCATCGGGCTTGACCGCCTGGCCAGGATGGCGGAACGAGGCAGAAATGCCCCCCTCCGCGCCACCCCCGTCGATAAGGAAATCAAGACATGAGTGCCCTGGATCCCGTTGTTTCCGCCCGTTCCGTTTACGAATGGGCATGGGACCGCGAAGGGGTGTCGCCCCAGGTGGGATGCAAACCTCACCAGTTTCATCTCCCTGAACCATCCACTTCTATGCCAGGAAACGGAGGCATCCGGATTGCGTTCCCCTTCGCGCAATCAATCCTGGCACCCTACATTCGAAGGGTTGAGGGGGTAGATTTATGCCGGTTCGTTTGATCAGGGACGGCATTTTAACCAGCGAACCAGTATGTTCGCTTTCTTGGCCATCGGAGGTTCTGTACCGGCGGCTTATGTCTGTTGTAGATGATTATGGCAGATTCCATGCCAATCCAAGGTTGGTTCGTGCGGCTTGTTACCCGCTGCAGATCGATAAAGTTTCCGACGCGGACATAGGGAAGTGGCTCACCGAGTGTGTGACAGCGGCCCTTGTAAGCGTGTACCCGGCATCGGACGGGAAGCGTTACTTGCAGATCGAGAAGTTCGGGCAACAGATCCGTTCCAAAAGTAAGTTCCCGGAGCCAGACGGGGACGCTCCGCTAACATCTGTTAGCAATTGCGAACAACAGAAAACAGTTGATTCCAATTGTGCGCAGATGGAAGCAGATGTTGTCGAGGTCGGGCAGCATCAAAACTCGCCTGATGACAGTTGCAAGCATGTGGAAACGGGTGCCTCACATTGTGATCAGCACGCCGAGCCAGTTAAGAGCGACTCTAAATTAGATGGCGCTAACATTCCGGCTAAGAACGACTCTAAATTAGAACTGTCTGATATGCTGGAAAATCATGGTGTTATCACTTGCAACGCATCTGATAACAATTGCAAACAATTGTCGGCAACTGCTCACTTAGGCGTATGCGTATTCGGAGTCGAAGACGAAGGCGGAGACGGATGCGAAATGCGTGCGCAGGCCCACGCGCGCCCGCCCGCGCGCGAGGACGGTGACGCCCCGCCTGACGGCGGCGCGGATCGCGTGGTTTTGGCCGCTCGTTTTGCCGAATTCTACGCCGTGTACCCGAAAAAGGCGGGCAGGGCGGAAGCCCTCAAGGCCTGGAAAGCCAAAAAACTGGACCGTTTGGCCGACACGATCATCGCCGACGTAAAGCGCCGCCAGGTTGAACACCGTGGCTGGCTGGAGGGGTTTACCCCGAATCCGGCGACCTACCTCCGGGGGGAACGCTGGACCGACGAGATCGAACCCATCCGCAAAGCTTCGGTCACGGCGGTGCCCCAGTCGGACGACATCTCGCAGACTCTGCACAGTTTGCCGGGACTGCAGGGGCTGGAGCACCTGTCGAAACACGGCAGGGAAACCGCTTTGGCCGCTCAGGAATGGATCCGGATGCGCAGATCTCGCGAAGGGGGTGACTCGTGATCGACCAGGACCTTGAGGGATTTTCCCAAATCATGACCGGCCTTGGGGAAATCTACCGGATCTCGATTTCGGTTTCGATGATCGAAATTTATTTCCGCGCCCTCCGCCGCTACGACCTGACGGCAGTAGACGACGCCATTCAGCGCCATTTGCTCAACCCGGACAACGGCCAGTTCATGCCGAAGCCTGCGGACATCGCGCGAATGCTGGACGGCGGCAGCAAGGACACGGCGGCGCTGGCCTGGAGCCGTTTCGACCAGGCACTGCGTCACATCGGCACCTACCGGGATATTCGCTTCGACGACCCAATCACCATGCGGGTCGTCCAGGACATGGGCGGCTGGATCGCTTTTGGCGAGAAATCCGAGGACGAATGGCCCTTCGTCGCCAACGATTTCAAGGCGCGATACGCCGGTTACCGGTCCCGGTCAGCGCCGTTCGACTACCCGGCGCTATTGCGCGGACGGGTGAACGGCGAAAACGGATCCCAGGGATTTGCGCTGGAGCCCCCCGTCGATTTTGGCGATCCGGACCGGTGCCGACTGGTCGAGCAGCGTGGGTCCGATTCGGCGCAGGACGGGGATATTCGCCGCGCACTGGATGGGGCGGCGGCTCGATTGGGGGTCGCTGGTCTGCCGAAACCTTCCACCGGGGTGCAACCCCATGCAGGGGCGCAAGCCGCAGACGACGATGCACAACTTCCTCTGGCCCGGGTGATAACCAACCCTGAGCCGGTCCATGCGGGGTGACGCCATGTTGCTGGACCGATGGGCACCTGACGGTGCGCTTTCGAGCGCTGAAATGGAACGGCTTTGGGACGAGGCCTGTGCCTTGCCTGGGGACCGTTTCGAAAACTGGTTCCGGCTGAAACCACCATCCGGCAGACAACGTCAAGCCGCCACAAAACAGCCACAACCTGCACAGGAGCACGCAAAATGAGCACGACGAGCACAAGCCGCAAGCCGACATATCGCATCTATGGGATCACCGCCGACGGGAACGAAACCCTGCGCGGTCGTTTTTCTACCTTGCCACGGGCCCACAAGGCGCTGGACGACATGGATTTCGCCCTGTTCACGCAACGGGACGCCGGAGTTGGGAGTGCGTTCATCGCCTATCAGATTCGCGGACCTGAAGGATTGGGGGTCTGAAGTGTCGATTAGAAACGTGCAGCAAGGCCTCAAATTTTGCTCAGGATCGACGATCTCATGGCGAGAGCTACCATCGTACCGCTTCGGTCTTAAAAACGCACTGTGGGGCATTTATGGCGGTTTTTGATACCGAGCGGCCGGCGGTGCTGGACCCCGATTGGGGAAACCGCTGGCCAGGCCAGGTAAAACACCTGCTGAAACGCGCGCTGTGGCCGCTGGTCGGTACGCTGGCGTGCTTCCTCGTGCTGAACGTCCTGTTGCCACAACCGTTGCTGCTGATCGTCCCAGTGGACCTGTTCACCGCTGGATTCGTGCTGTCCATGTTACGCGCAACCGACGAAAAGGTCGATCCGGACGAGCGGCAGCCAGTGCTCGTTCGCGGTTTGCGGTTGCTGGGCGCTGCCTTGCCGGAATTGGCCCGCTTCACGCTGGAAATCTTTGCGTTCGTGGTGGCGGTGCAGGTGTTTTTGATGATCGTGGCGGCCCTGTTTTCATCGCCCGGCGTTGCCAGCGTTTCGGTTCGGCAGATTCCGGTCCATGGCTGGATACAGGCCGGATTCAGGACGGACATTCTGGATGTGATCCTGCTGGGCACCCCTGGTGTAATTCCAGCGCTTTATCTGGCCATGCGCAATGGCGTTGGAACGTGGCATGCACTGGTGACGGCCTTTCGCGGTACCATGGAAAACCCGAATGCATTGCGCGTTTTTGTTTCTGCGTTACCGTTTTCCATTTTAGTTGCCGTGCTGTTCTTCTCCGTTGGTGGAGGCTGGATGGCGAGCATTCCTGCCCAGGCTTTTATTGGGCTGGCATGGATGTTTTTGCTGGTGTATGGGTATATTTTTTCAAAGGAAGTTCTTTAATGGAAAATACATCTATCATCTATTGGATGGCAGCTTGCATCGTTTGGTTGGCTATGTTTCTTACTACGATATTTGTTTGTTTAAAAATTAAACCGAATGTACCGCATTGGGTAACTGCCGTATATTTGCGGATAATACTGATTACACAAACCGCCTTCATGGCTTTGATGTGTCTGGCCTTCGTTGATAAGCCAGCATTCCCTGGAGGGAATATATCAGAAACCGCCAATGTGGTGGCGTTTATGGTGTTCACTCTTTTTCCATCCATTGCGGTACCATTGGCTGGGTATTATGCCATAACGGTTACGGATTGGCAGAAGGATACAGATGATGGTGGGTAAAAAATTATTTTTCAAGAAGTGGCTCAATTCTCTAATTGTGTACGAGGTTCTTTTAATCATCGCAATCATGCTTTTGATTTATTTTGCCATCATAAATCCGGGAAGTGTTGATGCCGGTCAAGTGTTACCCGCAAAATCGCCAAAAAGTACGGTGTTGTCTTGTACAAATATATTTGGAACTCAATTATATATTTGTCACAAATCAAATTCATGAGAGGTTAAGTAAAATGATCAGTCGCTTGCTCATCATGGTTCGAAGAAACGTTCTTGCGACGTTGCCCATCATCGGATTGGGATTCACCGTATTGGCCGGTGCCCACGGTTCAGAATGGCTACCTCCGGCTCACTCCGCCGCCGCTGTACCGGTTGCCGATCCATTGCGGAACGCTGTACATCCAGTCTGCGTGTGCGACAAAAACGCCTTCACTCGTTGGGCGCGTCATCACCACCAACGCAAAAGTCGCGTGCGCCGCTTGGCCGGGCCTTACGCCGGCATGGTGCTGCGTGCCGCGCGCAAGGCGCATGTGCCGGCGCGATTGGTGGCGGCGGTGGTGCGGGTGGAAAACGGCGGCGACTTCCACGGGTCGGCCACGCGGGTTTCTTCCGCCGGGGCCATTGGCGTCATGCAACTGGAGCCAGCAACGGCCCTGGATACCTTGCGGGTAAATCCTTGGAATCCCCGTCAGAACATCGAGGGTGGTGCCCGGTTCCTGGCCATGCTGCTGCGGGAGTTCGGCGGTAATGTGCGGTTGGCGCTGATGGCCTACAACGCCGGTCCAACCTGGATCGCGCAGGGCGGCAGGCCAGAACAGGCGGTAGCCTATGCCAGGGAGGTGCTGGCTTATGCCTATGCCTGATCTTTTTCCAGAAACCAAAAACGCGGAAGCGCTCGAAGAATATGCCGAGGTCTTCGCCCTGTATCGCAACCGTTATCCAAGGCTGGCATCGCCGCAGGATTGGCGGGAAAACGGCAAGCTGGACGCATGGGCGCATGCGATGGTCGCCGCCGTGCTTTTGCCCGGGTGGCTCGCGGCGGGCGGATCTGAGAAGGCGTTCGCGGCGTTGCGGAAGGATTTCGTGGACAACGCGGAGCGGAAGGGCTGGCCGGAAAGTCCTCATTGGCCGAGCACAAGCGTGCTCGCCGACAAAAAACCTGGAGACCCGGCAAAAACCGTTTGCAACGATCCAGAAAGATAGTATATTTTATTATGTTGTTCGCCTTAACCTTTTAAGGGGTCGTGTATGTCGCAACACGTGTTGATCACCGGCGTCGGGTTGATTTTCGCAGCCAGTCTGGACCGTCGGCCGCAACTGTTGGACCAGTTTTGGCCGAGCGCCATCACTCTGGCGCATCCCCTGGCGTCTCTGCTGATTTGCCTGGGCGCGGGCCTGGTGGTGTCCAGCCTTTTGTTTTCCGGTCTGAACGGTTTGTGGTGGTTGCTTGGTGCCGCCATGCGGCGCTCTTTTGGTGGGGCGCGGGCTTCCTTTTCCGGGCCATCATCCGGCTTAAGCGGGGATGTCGATGGCGCCCGGTAACTTGGAATCGGCGGTGGGGTGGGCGATCTGGACGCTCCAAAATACCTCGATGAGCAAAGCCTCGATCTTCAAAAAGGCCCGCGCCAGGTTTGGCGTGCCGGCCATGGCCATAGAACGAGAGGTTCTTGCACGGCTTGGCCAATCGTGGATGGATGCGCGTAGTGCGGATCTGATGGCGCAATTCAGGCCGCAGCATGTTTACGATCGGAGCTTGAGCATGAGGGTCCATTATGCGGCGAGGAAGCATCTGAAGGATATCTAGCGGGAGTTTTGGATCAGGCGCGTTTCGGGATTTTCCTTTTTCGTGGCCCAACTAGCTGAACGATACGCGCCTGATCCAAGGTGCCCACAAGGACAGGAGGATTCGCGCAATGAGCAGTTCGATTTATACGTTTTCCGTGATAGACGGGGTTATTTGCATTGAGGATTGCGATGGTCCCAAAAGTGTCACCAACGATATCGAAAACGTGCTGGACGATCTGATGCGCTGTGGGGTGGCGTTAGATGGCCCTGTTATTTATCGAGATTCGGAAGGGTTGTGGTCCGAGATTCGGCTTCAAAATGGGAAATTCCAGGCGTTTCATGGGCCGGAGTACGACACCAGAGAAGAGGCTATTGCGGCTATTGCCAAGGCGTTTGATCTGTGACGGCATGCGAGAAAGGGGGATAAGTTGACCAAGTTGCTGATCGTCGAATCTCCGACCAAGGCCCATCACATCCAGGCAATGCTGGGTTCCGGATGGTCGGTAAAGGCCACGGTCGGTCACATTCGGGATCTGCCCATCAAGGGAGACGCGGCCTATGTCCGCCCGCCGGATTTCAAGCTGAACTATGAAATCACCGAGCGGGCCGGCAAAACCGTTCCCGCGTTACGGGCCGCCGCCCGTGACGCTGAATCCGTGTATATCGCCACTGACCCGGATCGGGAAGGGGAAGCCATCGCCTGGCATGTCTGTCAGGTGTTGGGTATCAAGCCCGGCATGGCGAAGCGCGTAACCTATCAGGAGGTCACCGAGCCTGCCATCCGCAAGGCGATCGCCGCGCCACGCACGGTCAACATGCCTCTGGTGGCGGCCCAGGAAGCGCGTCGCGCGCTGGATCGTATCGTCGGTTGGGAGGTCTCCGGTCCACTATCGAACGCCATAGGATCCCGGGCTTCCGCCGGGCGGGTGCAGACGCCGGCGCTGAGCCTGGTGGTAGCTCGCGAGCAGGCTATTCGCCAGTTCAAACCAACGCCCTGGTTTCAAGTCATCGCCCACGTCACGGGGAAAGACGCGGCGCCGGCCTGGCGGGCCGTCTGGGTGGATGGAACTCAGGAAGGGGAATATTTCCAGGACAAGGCGTATGCGAAAGCGTTGGCCGACGCTCTGCCGGCCATGGCGCTGAAGGTCACCAAGGCGGAAACCAAGCCGGTTCGCAAGGCGCCAGCACCGCCATTCACCACCAGCTCCATGCAAATGGACGGCGCCAGGGCATTGAAAACCCCTGTGGACGCCATCATGAAAGCGGCGCAATCCCTGTTTGAACACGGCCACATCACTTATCACCGCACCGATAGCCCGAATCTCTCGGAAGAGGGGGAAGGGTTGCTGCGGGCCGCGCTGAAGAAGGAAAACTTGCCCCTGGTGGAGACCCCGCGCCGCTGGAAGTCCAAGGGTGGAGCGCAGGAGGCCCACGAGGCCATCCGTCCGACCAGGCCGATGGTGCGTCAGGCGGGGGAGAACGAGCTGGAGCAGGCTTTGTACGATCTGATCCGAAAGCGGGCGCTGGCCTCCCAGATGCCGGACGCGATCTATCAGCAGACTTCCTGCACGCTGGACGGCGGCATGTTCCAGGGACGGCCTGCTGTGTTCCGGGCCGTGGGCTCGGTGCTGAAGGATCCCGGTTGGATGGCGCTCTATCGGGAAACGGCGGAAGACGACGGTAGCGCAGAGAATCCGGCGGCGAATCCGGTACCCAAGCTTGCCGTGGGCGATGCCGTCCGGGCTGCGCGCGGGGAATGCCTGTCCAAGACCACCAAGGCGCCGCCGCGCTACACCGAATCCACGCTCATCAAGGCGCTGGAAGATCATGGTGTCGGGCGGCCGTCCACCTACGCGAGCATTCTGAAGAATCTGTTCGCCAGGGAGTATATCCACAGAAAAGGTAAGTCGCCGGCGCTGTACGCTACCGACCTGGGAGAAAATATAGTTGAGGCCTTGTCCGTCTTTGATTTTTCCAATGTGGATTACACCAGGGAGGTCGAGGCGGATCTGGATCGGATCACCGAAGGCCAGATGCGGCCCCGGGATTTGCTGGCCAAGTCGTTCGCCGATATTCAACGGATTCTGGACACCATGCCGGCGCAGGCCCAAGGCCGTCCTTGTCCGGTGGAAGGCTGCGACGGCACGGTGCGCCGACTGGAGAGCAAACGAAAGCCTGGTGTGTTTTTCTGGATGTGCAGCAATCGGGATGCGCATCCATTGCTCCAAGATGTCGATGGTAACCCAGGGGCGCCCTTTGCCGAGCGGGTGGAGACGGGAGATGGTCCGGCATGCCCCGAATGTGGTGTGGCCACTAGCCGACAGGAAAGCAGGAATGGACATGGGTATTTCCGTTGTGGAAAAGGGCACGGCTCCTGGTGGGATGACAAGGGGGCCCTGGGCAAGAAATGGGAAGACCGGGCACCGGCACGAGGTGCCGCTTCAGGCCCGGCTAAGAAAAACTCTGGACCAAAGGGGTCGCCTGCCAAAAAACCGGCTAAAGGGTCTCGGGTCAAGGCCCGTTCGACAATTATGGATTAGCGGATGCGATGAAACGGCATTTTTCTGATAATTTTTATGCGCAGGTTTTGTGGGTCATGGCACGAAAGACCGTGCTTTCCAATGTGATGTTGATTATTTATGGCGTAATGTTTGCCGTGGTATTGGCATATGGTGTTGGCTCTACTATTTGTTATTTCGATCCGTTTTTGATACGGGATCTGCGCCAATCGCCTAACCTTTACGCGTTTTTGGGCGGTCACAAAAAGCACCATACTGGTATTAAAGTTGGCATGGGAATAGGCGTTGAAATGGCATTTGTCGGGATTGTGGGAGTTATCGCTTTGCTGCGAGACCTGTACGAAAACGCCAGGATGGAGGTTTTGCAAAAGATGGAGCACAACGAAAAGGCAAGGCGGATCGGATTGAGATGAGAAATCAAATAGAAATACCAATCCATCGAGAAATATCCAAGCGGCAGGACGTTCCCTGCGGAGATTGCCGTCTTTGCTGCAAAAACATGCTGATCGTCGTGTCTCCCAGCATGGGGGATGATGTCGCTCAGTTCGAGGCCGCCCCCATGCCGGAGATGCCCGGATTTTTCAGGATTCCCGAGCGGGAAAACGGCGACTGTTACTATCTGGGCAGCAACGGTTGCACGATACACGATCACGCGCCGGCCATGTGCCAGTTCTTTTCCTGCATTGGCGCCGTGCGTGGGTTGACGCCCAAGAAAGCTGCGGAAGGGATCGCCAACAACCGTCTGGCGCCGGCGGTGCTGAAGCGTGGCAGGGAATTGTTGCGGGAGCAAGTAGCGTCTCTGTCGAAGAAGCGGAGGGCTGGTTAGGTGTGTAAATTTCATGGCGTCTTAAAGAACTATCACGCAAGGCTTTGGTTAATCATGGCCAGGAAAGCGTTGCTCAATGACAAGGTGGTTCCAATTTATATAATGGGTCTGATGATATTGGCGGCCTATGGGGTTGGATCAGTTCTTTTCATGCTTAATGTGGTCACCATTTCTCGTCCGGAAAATTTTGTGTCTTTGATAGCTCTGAGGTTTTATTTGGGATTTGCGGTTTTCTCTGGCGCTGGATTTTTGTTTTTCTTGGGCCTATGGCTACGCGATTTTTGTCACGCCGCAAAGACCAAGGCATGGAAAGGCGCTGATTTTGATAAGGACGTTCACTGATGCGCGGTATTGGTTTTCTTTCCCGTTTCGGCAGTAGCATCGCCGCCTTGTTCTCGGCTGGGGCCGGGGCGTGCGCCGGCGGCGTGTGCGCGGTGGGGGCCCAGGCCGGAGCCAGTCTGCTGAGTGCTGGTGCTTCCGGCGGCCTGGCGGGCATGGCGGCGGCTTCCGGCGCGCCGATTTTCGATCTTGCACCGACAGTCGCGCCATCGGCAACTTTGCCCTGGTGGATCAAGATCGCCGTGGTCGTGTTGATCGGGTCCATCGCCTATACCGCAGCATCGTTGCGGGACACCTCGCGCCTGGCTGTTTTGGCCACTCTGGGCGGCATCCTGGTGGTCATCGCCGAAATGCGCTGGTTGCCCGGGGGAAACCTTGTGGAGTATTCGGCCATGGCGACGGGAATGGTCCCGTTGCTGTTCGCTCCCTTGCTGGCACGCGTTGATCTGCCCAAATTCATTCGCTGGGAGTTGCGTTTGCTGGTGGGGATCCTGGCGCTGATGGCGATTGCCATGGCGTTTGGTTTGCAGATAGCAAAAGGTTGGCAGCCCTGCCCGCTTTGCTGGTTGGATCGTGGGGCCTTGTTGGGTATCGCGGTCGGAGCGTTGGGTGGTTTCGACCGATTGTTGCTGATCAGCTTGACGGGTGGGCTGGCGGGATCCTTGGCCCAGATTGTCGAGATGCAACATGCATCGACAACCCTATCGCATGTTTGCACCCTGATCAGCGCCGGCGGCCCGAGCTGCGGTGTTGCCGGATCGCAGGTGCTTTGGTTCGCGCCCATCGGCATCGAAACGGCGGGGCTGTTCGTGCTGCTCTGGGCAATGTCGTTCTGGCTGCTGCGGCCTTTGTTGCTGGGGAGAACCTGTTGAGTTCGCCTTGGTTGATTATTCTGCTGACGGGGATCGTCCTGCTGCCAGTTATTGCGCTTGGTCTGGTGCTGGTATTTTCGATCAGTGTTTTTGCCTGGCAGGGCATCAAAGACCGCGTTCAGGCGGGAGAGGGTGAGGCGAATGAGGAAGAATAGCCACAGCATTCTGCTGGCGTTGCTGATGGCCATGTCGGTACCGGTGACGGCCCATGCGGGCGATTTCCTGACCAGAGTGCAGAACCAAGGCACGTCTTTTCTGATCGGAAGGGCCGGCCCGGTGTTCACCGATTTCGTGGATCCGGATTGTCCCTACTGCCACCAGGAGTTTCGCGAGCTTCAGCCATTGCTGCTGTCTGGCAAGCTGAGATTGCGGATCGTGCCCGTAGCGGTTCTGGATGCCGGCAGCATGCCCAGGGCGGCGACCTTGTTGGAATCACGGCATCCTGGGGAGAGGTTTCTCCAGGCGGAGGCGGGTTTTCACGATGGGCACCTGGCGGTGCCGCGCATGCAAAACGTGCCGCCGGCCATAGCCGCCGCTGTCGAACGCAACAACCAATTGTTGGGGGATGTTGATCCTTATGGCGAGGTGCCGGCGATTCTTTTCGAAGATCGTGCCGCTGGCAAGGTCGCCAGCATCATCGGCGCGCAACCCATTGCCGTTATTCAGCGGGCGCTGATGGCGGCGCAATAGGATTTGTTTTCACAAAGGAGGTGAGTAATGCAAAACAATCGTCGTTCCATTGGGGTTTTTGGTGTGGTTGCCATTCTATGTACCATGGGTACAGGGAGTGCTTTCGCTGGAAAGCCGGCAAGCGATGCGAAGATTGGATCTGGCATGCCTCCCAGCGTTTTCGCCAACCTGCTTATCCCATGGCACCACGCAAATAACAAGGAGTGCAAAGCACGGCTTGCCCTGATTTCTTATGCCAAGCTTGATCAGTTTTTACACAATAAAAACCACGTTGTACCCGTTCCTTTGGTCAATAAATACGGCGAATACTTGGGGCCAGGAATGTACGAATGGGGTGGAATAGTGACCCAGGGACACTGCAAGTACAGCGCCGTGGTTCCCGCTGTTCCGGCTTATACAAAGTGGAGTGGAGTTGGGCATGCAGCAAAGAGGTAAAATGGCAAATGGTTTTTGAAGTCCAGCAAGACGACCCAGAAGTTATTTTCCGAAGCTTGGCAAAGGAAATAGGGCAGTGTGGCCAGCACTACGAAATATGGGAGCCCAGGATGATCACGGCGATATCCCAATATGTCCATACAGCAAATCCTTCGCCACTGATCAGGACGGCACTTTGGGGGAAAATGGGGTATGGGCCTGATGGCCCGAGTGTGGAAGAGCTTGCAGAGACAAGGAAGCAAGAGGCAGAGGCCTGGGAAGAAATTCGCAGGAATACAACGTAAATCGAAAGGAGAAGCGTAATGGAAATCAGCAAAAAAGCGCGTGAAGCCATTGAGGATATCATCAACCGCCGGGCGAAAATCGCGTCTATGCAGGAGCAACTGAAGGAAGACGTCAAGGCGGTCGCTGAGCATTTGGACATCAAGCCCGGCAAGCTGAACAAGATCATCGGGCTGGTGGAGAAGGAACGACAGTCGGGTGAGGTCGTTGAGGAGGAGCGCGACACGCTGGATACGGTCGAGTCCCTGGTTGGGGAACGGGAGTAAGCCATGGAATATCTTCAGCACTGGTTGACGGTTTTTTGGTTTATTCCGGCGATTTCTTTCTTTGCGGGGGTAGTGTTTGCGTTGGTGACTATTCGTTCCTCGAAAAGGAATCC
>JAEHJW020000026.1_pt1 | contig 16470 bp, 22 predicted proteins | sample 9271431 | NCBI WGS metagenome assembly JAEHJW02 | reverse complement strand
GCCTGGGCCTTTCGATAGAGGTCTGCGGCACAGGCCCAGACTTCCAGCACCGACATGTCGAGGCGCTTCAAAAGATGCGGCGGCGCGCACTCCAGCGCGTAGCGCCAGGCAGACTTCGCGCCCTCGCTCATGTAATCGGGTGGCTCGACCAGATCCCCTTCGGGTTTTGGCTCTCGCAGGTTGACGCGATGCTTTCTGAGGGTGCCCTTGATGCTCTTGACCGTCGTCGGTAATGGTTTGCGTCCAGCCATGAATGCCTGTTCCTCGGGGTAACCCCCCCATGTTTCATTTTGGCCGCGTAAAAATTTTGGCAAGCGCGCGGTGCCGCGCGGCGGGGCTGTAAGGATTTCACCCCCCTACCGTCGTGCAGTTTGCTTGGCAGGCCGCCCGAAGCCGCCGTCCTCGCGGGCGGTTTTGGCATCGTGACAAGTCTTGCAGAGCGCCTGCCAGTTGCGCTCGTTCCAGAACAAATCCCGGTTTCCACGATGCGGCACGATGTGGTCGATCACCTGCGCGGCAACCGTCCTGCCGAGGCGCTGGCACGCCGCACACAGCGGATGCAGGCTCAAGTACAAGGTGCGCGCCTTGCGCCACTTGGAATCATACCCACGGCTTGCCGGGGATCCGCGACGCTCGTCCTGCTGTTTCCTGATCGATCGCAGATGCTTGTCGCAGTACCCCGGTGTGGAGAGCAATGCCGGGCATCCCGGGTAACGGCATGGAGTCGGAGCGGCTACGGCCATGTCGATCAAAATCCCTGCAGAAACAACTTGATGGATCCCGGAAATGAAGCGTTCATGTCATCGTCATCAACAACAGCGCAGGAGTAAAACATGAGCTACACCACACAACAATTTACGGTCGACGAGGTCGGTTTCATCCAGACCGCGATGGCCAAGGTACTCGCCGCCGCAGCGCGGGGAGAACTCGATCTCAACCGACTGGCCCGCGAAGAACTCGCCGCACGCGGCCTCGATGACAAGGGGAATTGGGTCGGATTCGAGCGCGCCAAGCAAATCCACAATGTCTAACCATCAGGAGATCATCATGACCGTAAATAACCAACTCACTCCAGCCCAGCATGTCATCCTGGCCCATGCCAATCAGCACACCGATGGCAAGATCATCTGGTTTCCCGACAACATCAAGGGCGGCGCCCGTAAGAAGGTGCTGGACGGGCTGTTCAACCGCGCCATGATCACGCCCATGAATGGCGACTGGTTCATCACCGCCGAAGGCTACGATGCCTTGGGCGTTCCGCGCAAAGCACCGGTCACCGTGCAAGCGATCGATGAGGTAATCGAGAATGCAGAACGTCAGGAGGCCGCCAAACGGTTGATCAAGATCGGCGTCGAGGGCAAGCCCCGCGGCCGGGACAACAGCAAGCAGGCTGAAGTCATCGCCATGCTGAAACGCCCGGAAGGTGCGACGATCGCGCAAATATGCGCAGCCACGGGCTGGCAGCAGCACACCGTGCGCGGCACCTTCGCCGGTGCATTCAAGAAGAAACTGGGTCTTACCATCACCTCCGAGAAACCAGAAGGTGGCGTGCGGGTCTACCGCATCACCGACTGAGCCGCGACCACCTCACCAAATCCCGCGCCGTCACCGGCGCGTTTCGCTTCCTGTCCGGTAAATTCCTGCCAACGCCGGACGATCACATCCACATACTTGGGATCGAGTTCGATCAGTCGTGCGCGCCGGCCGGATTTCTCGCAGGCAATCAGGGTAGAGCCTGAGCCGCCGAATGGATCCAGGACCAGATCCCGGGTCTTGCTGCTGTTTCGCACCGCGCGTTCCACCAGTTCCACCGGCTTCATGGTCGGGTGCAGATCGTTCTTGGCTGGCTTCTTGATCTGCCACACATCGCCCTGATCGCGGGCGCCGCACCAGTAGTGATCGGATCCATCGCGCCAGCCGTACAGAATCGGCTCGTACTGGCGCTGATAATCGGCACGACCCAGGGTAAAGGTGTTCTTGGCCCAGATGATGAAGGTAGACCACTTGCCGCCAGCAGTACGGAAGGCCGACTGCAGGGTGTCGAGTTCGGAAGAACTCATGGCGATATAGACCGCGCCCTTGGTCACGTTCAGGATATTCCGGCAGGCCGCTTCGAGGAAGTCATGGAAATTCTCGCCCAGATTGTCGTTCAGGATCGGACGATGCTTGCCGCGCAGCTTGTCCTTGGCGGTATTGGCGTAATTCACATTGTAGGGCGGATCGGTGAAAGTCATGTCCACCAGTTCGTCGCCAAGCAGGGCCTTGTAAGCATCATCTTTTGTGGCATCCCCGCACAGGAGTTTGTGATCGCCCAGCAGCCAGAGATCGCCTGGTTGGGAAATGGGGGTTTCCGGGACTTCGGGAATCTCGTCCTCATCGGTAAGTCCCTCCTTGCTGGTGTCTTCGCCGGCAATCAGCGCTTCCCATTCGTCATCGGTGAAACCGGTCAATTCCAGATTGAAACCGGCGTCCAGCAATTCGGACAGTTCCAGCCCCAGGAGTTCATCGTCCCAGTTGGCGTTCTCGCCAATCTTGTTGTCGGCCAGGATCAGGGCGCGGCGCTGGGTATCGGTGAGATGCGCCATGGGCACCACCGGCACTTCGGAAAGCCCGAGCTTGCGAGCTGCCAACAGTCTACCGTGACCCGCGATCACATTGTTCTTGCCATCCACCAGGATCGGCGCGCCCCAGCCGAATTCTCGGATGCTGGCCGCAATCTGCGCCACCTGGGCATCCGAATGCTGCTTGGCATTTCTGGCATAGGGAATCAGAAGATCAATGGGCCGGTACTCGATTTGCAGGGCAGTCATGGCATCCGGGAAATAAAAAACCCGCCGGAGCTTATCGGGCGGGTTCATGATTCGTTCAAATTGAGGCAGATTGTTCTGGTCGCATCTCTGTCCAGAGCATAGCCAGAATTCTACCGAAATTCCCCAAAAACGCGACACGCCCAAAATTCGCTTATTTCCTCATCATCACGCAGGATGCCTCGCATTTACGCTAATTCCCGCTATTTCCCCTTGCCGCACATTGAGGTGCAAGACCACCCGACCGACGGCATCGTTCCAGCGCCGCTGCGCGGTTCGGTTCGAACAACCGAAACGGCGTGCGATTTCCTCCCAGCGGTAGCGCTCGGCGCGCATCCAGAGCAATTTGCGATCCTCAACTTCAAGCCACGCCATCCAATGCATCACTTCCATCATTCGATCGATTTCCCGAGGGGTCGGCGGAAACCTCATGGGCGGCGGATCGTCGTTTGCGAATCGCTCGAATTCGCCTCTTACAAAAACCGGCCAGAGGTTGAAATACCCCTGCACGCGCACCGGCGGCAAGCGATGCGCGGTATGGGCAGCCTCACGGATGCGCTGCGCCACGTCATGGCTGCTCCATTTACTCATGGGATTCGCTCCTGGGTACGGAGCCATACAGCCGGTTGCCGATGCGGCGCACGATCTCGCGCTCGACGAAATCAAGCCGATCGTCGTTTTCCGATATGACCAGGATGTGCTGGTCACGCCAGCCGTTTTGCTTGATGGCCTCGAGATCGGTAGCGGTGGGTAGTAGCCGGCCAAGCGGAGAGTGGTATCGCGGAGTCGGGATTTTCATGTCAGACCTCCTGCGTTCCGATTGCCCAGTGAAGCAAGGCCAGCGCATCGGCTTCGTTGTCATCTGCCGGAGAATGGCCATGGGCACGTGCCGCCGCGATCATGTCGTCCTTGCTGGCGTTGCCTTTGCCCGTGGCGTGTTTCTTGATCGTGCCGACAGGAATGCCCTGGTACGGAATCTGGTGGTGCTCGCACCAGGCGGTCAGATGCGCCATGAATCCGCCGTAGGCGTGCGCAGCATCCACACCCAAGTGCCGGCGCACTTCCTCGAAGTAGACGGCATCCAGTCCGTCAGCCGATTGTTTGATTTCGGTGAGCCAGCGTTTGAAACGGAGGAAGCGCATGCCGCCGCCCTCGAAGCGTTGCGGCTTGAACGATTGGGAGCCGCTGGCGATGCTGCTGTCGCGGGTCAGCAACGCCCATCCGGTGGTGGTGCCCAGGTCTAGGGCGAGTATGGATTTGTTCATGTGGTCAGTCCTTTTTTGGTGGGGCCTGACGCAGTCGACGTATTACTACAGACCTTTTTACATATACGCGTACACACGCACGCGTGAGGAAGGTATGTATTACTGTGACGAATGCGTCAGACGACCCGGTTTCATTCAGTCGTTTTCGGGGAAACGTGGATCGCGGTATTCGGCTGGATGACGGAGTCCGATGCCCTGGAATCCCCTCAATCCAACGCCATTGCGCCACTTCTGCACATGGCGGGAGAGCAGCAGGTCGGAGAACCTGCGTTGTGTCCCGGCATCTTCGCCAACCGCTTCGGCCCATCGTTTCCAGTCCGCGAAGAGCTCCGATGTCAGCGATTTGGCCTGGGGTGTTTGCACACAGCGTTCCTCGATCCAGCGTCCGATGGCATCCTCGGCCTCGAAATATTCGTCGGTGGCCTGACGGACACATTCCGGAGGACGCAGCCCATTGCGCTGCCATTCCAGACAGCCCTCGAGCGCCCATTCAAAAATCCCGTCGCGCTCCAGCAGCAGCTTGTTCTGAAGCTCCTTGTCACGGCGATCTGCGGGAATGGTCACGGTGAATGGAATCAGGTGCAGTCGCCGCCGGATAGCCTCATCGATGTTCTTAAGCGACGGCTTGTGGTTGCCAGTCAGAACTGGCTTGAACTGCGGCTTGTAGGTAAAAAACGGCTGGAACAGATCACGTGCCGTGATGAGATCGCCACCGGTGAGTTCCTTGACGCGCGACTCATTCAGGCTGCGCCCTTGTTCCGTCTCGGCTGCAACCACGAGGCGCGCACCACGCAGCATGGCGAGTTCGGCAGGATGGCGATCGTTACGCGAGGCCATAAAAGTTTCCATCGGCGCATTCATGCCGTAATCGCCCATGATGGCCAGCATGGTGTTCACGAACACGCTTTTGCCATTTGCTCCAGTGCCATATAGGAAAAACATGGCATGCTCCCTAGTCAGCCCTGTCAGGCAGTAACCAAACACCCGCTGCAAATAGCTCGCCAGTTGAGTATCTCCACCAGTGACTTCGTTGACGAACTTTAGCCACGAAGGACATTGGCTATTCGGGGCCAGCGTGCCTGCTGTCATCTTGAGCATGTAGTCTTCCCGGCGGTGTGGGCGCATCTGGCCAGTTTGAAGATCAATCGTCCCGGCCGGGGTGTTGATCAACCACAAGTTGGCATCCCATTCATCGGTCGTTCCTGCATGGCGGCGATCTGCACGTGCCAGACGTTCGACGGAAGCGACTGTGCTGGCGGCGGCGAGTTTGGAAGCAACTCTGGGGTTATCTGCACGCAGTGCAGCATGGCGACAGACGTGGCGGATGAGATTGGATGCCGCCAGGGTCTGTTCGTTACGCCAGCGCTGCCCATCCCACATCAGCCACTTGCCCCAGACCGCGACATAGCGCCAGTCATGGTGATAACGACGGGTAAAGGAGAGCGCCAGCGCATCGTCAGTGCCCCATACGGTCTGCTCGTTATTGGCATCAGCCTCCTCGTCCGGCGAGTCATCCGGGAGATGAATTTCCATGCGCGGGCCACTGGCAAGGAAAGTGGCCACATCAAACCCGTCGTCAATGGCATCCGCCGCATCCCATCCTTCAGGGCGATCTTCCGGCGGCAGCAGGATGGCGCACGATGTGGCACCTGCAGCCAAAGCAGCCTGGCCGGCATCCTGTGCATATTCCCAGCCAGGCTTGTCCTTGTCCGGCCAGATCAGCACCCGTTTGCCCGTGAGCGGCGTCCAGTCGGTCTTGTCCACCGGCGCCTTGGCGCCATGCATGGCGGTGGTGGCACAGATTCCCATGTCCATCAGGGCCTGGGCGCATTTTTCGCCTTCGACCAGAATCACCTGAGCAGACTGTGCGATGCCCGGCTGGTTATAGAGCGGCCGGGGCCCGGGTGGCGTCATCTTGCGACGTTTGGCATCCCACGGCCGAAACTCCTTGCGTCGCCCGGGAGGATCGTAACGGTAGACCACGGCGATGAGTTTGCCGTCGCGGTCCAGATAGTCCCACTTGGCAGTCGCCGGTCCCAGGTCGTCAATCGGCGCTTCGCGTCTGGATTTTCTGGAAGGTTGGATTGGCGCCCTGCCCAACAAGCCCACTGCAATACCCAATATCTTCGGGAAATCCGCATGCGCATCCAGATGGTGATGTGCGGCGATCAGGGCAAATACATCGCCACCCTGGCCGGTTGCGCGATCCGTCCAAAGGCCCGCTTTTTCGCCTTTGAGCACGACCTCGAGACTGTCGCCAGGGCTGCCCAGCACGTCGCCGACGAAGAATTTTCCGTGACGGACCTTACCGGCCGGATACAGCGCGAACAGCACTGATTCCAGTCTTGCCAGGAGATCAGACAGAACCTCATCCCTTCCGGAACGGTTTTCATGTTCGTGACCCGGATGATCGTTGAAATCAAGCATGGCTGTCCTCCTCGCCCCTGGCAGAAAGCCATGTCTCGAGCTCAGACAACTTGAAGCGGATCATCCGGCCGATGCGGTAATGAGGAACCGCCATTCGCTTGCGCTGTGCGGCATTGGTCAGGTAGTACATAGGCAGATTCAATGTGTACGCCGCTTCGCGCGCATCGACAAATGGTTCAGCCTGTAAAATGGAATTTTGTAATTGGCTTTTCATGCGGGTCTCCAGCAACGTTCTGTCCAAGCGCAGAACTTGCATTCATGGTGGGCGGGATCGGAGAACGACCGTGGCAGCAGTTCGCCATGCTCGGTGGCCGTGATGATCTTCACGGCCCGATCTGACGCCCGTTGCGCCAGCACCGCATCGAACGGAACCAGTTCGAACCACAGTTCCTGCGTGTCCTTGTTGATGGCGGTAAAGAGCGCCGGATTGCGGCTAATGCCCTCGACCGTGGATTCCATGTACGCCTGGTAGGTCGCCATCTGCGCGGCATAGACCGGCTTGGCCACCGACACGCCGCGTTTGACGCAATCCCGCCAGTTCTGCGCATTCATGGTCTTGCACTCCCATAGCATCGGGAACGACCAGTCGAAATCGGCAGGCGCCCCCATGACGATGCCATCCACATGGCCCTGGATCAGACCGTCGCATACCGAGAAGCCGAACTGGCCACCCGATCGGGTGCGGGTATGGAGATCGAAACCAGCCAGGTGTAGCCAACGGATCGCGAGATCTTCCAGCACGTGTCCAATCTCGAAGATGCGCAGTATCCGTCCATCGAAATTCCGACCTGGATCGGCAGGGGCACCTGCGAACTCGTATTGCAGCGCCCGGTCACAGGCAACACCCAGGCGGGAGGCGCCCAGATAGGTGCGGGAAGCTTGCCCGGCACGTTCGGCGGCAAGCGCCGCATCGATGTGCGCCGTCACGGTTTCGTGCATCTTGGGGCGGTGATTGAAATCCAGCATCACGCACCGCCTTTCCTGGAAGGGCCATCTTCCCAGGGCAGATCGCTTTTGAGATCGGCGAACGGGTCCTGCACTACGTTCGGCAGCCCCCGTACTGCCGGGAATGCCGCCGAGGCATGATGTTCTGCCATGGCGTCGGTGAAGCAGGTAACGATCGCGTCGCATACCTGAAGCGCTTCTGCTTCGCTGTACTGGCCAAGGGGTTTATCGAAGCCAATCTTGCCAGCCGCTTCGCCGAACGCCTTGAGGCAACGGCGGATCGCCGCCTGCTCGTATTCGGTCGCATCAATCATGGGACGCTCCTTTCCCTTGTCTTCCGCGTCGATACGCAGGTTGTAGAACCGATGGAATGCGTCCTGACACCGCTTTGAGCAGAACACCCAATCGACCGGGTAGCGCCTGGGGTCGGTGATGGAATACCGCGTGTCGGTGATTCCAAAGCCACGCGCCTCGCGTGAACATATCCAGCATTTCACGACCCCCCCTTACTGTGCCCAGGCGGGCTTGCTGGTTGCGGCCGGACGCTGGTGGGCAGCATGGGCCGGAACTGCCTGCGCCGGCGCACCGGAACTGCCGCCGCCCGTCGGCACCTTGGATGGCGCCCCCATCAAAGCCGCGTAGTCCTTGTGATCAGGCTCGATAACCAGTTTGATCACGTTGCGGTTTTCACCCTTGCTGTCCTTCTCCACATCGATGCGGGCGACGAACTCGATTCCGTCGAGGGCGCTGAAACTGCTGATGCGGCGAGCATTCTGTGCTTCGGGCGACTGATCGGATGGCAGCACGCCATAGGCCGAGTTGAGCACGGCGCGAATGAAGGTGCGGCCCATGTTGGCCCAGGCATCGCCCTTGGGAGAGTGGAGGCCGATGTTGCTCCACAGCTTCCGCTTGGCGAATTCGCCCTCCAGCACCACGAATTCGGCCGCCAGATACACGGAACCGGTATCGAAACTCTCGGTGGCGTAGCCATCCGTCCAGCCGCGCGTCGGGTCATCAAAGCCGCCCGGTTTGATCGTCATGCGTACCTTGGCCAGCGTGCCCTTGGGGATCAGGTCAAAGGAGGTTTGCTGTTCTGCGTCGTTGAAATCGTTCCAGTTCATGCTCATGATTTATTCCTTGTCAGTTGTGATGGGTGCTGCACACTTGGCGATCAGGCGTCCGAGATGGGGTTCTTCCTGCATGTCCAGGCGCCCCGATCGGTCCTTGGCCGGGAAGCCCCATGGGTTGAGGGTGTGGCAGATGAAAGCGCGGTAGCTGGTGCCGTCTTCAGCCTTGAGTTCGGCAAGGGTGACGACCTCGTCGACGATGCCGGGCAACTCGAGGGCGGTTTTGCTGCCCTCGATCTGCGGCACGTACACCTTGCGATTGAAGTCGTCGATCTTCTCGTCGAGAATGGCGACGAACACCACGTTCTTGCCGCGTGCGTGCTGCAGGTGGGTGAGCGCGGTGATCATTTCCTGCCCGAGCAGTCCGTAGGCGCCCCGGCTGTCCGGCTTGCCGGTGCGTTCGGAATATGCGGCAGGCTGCGCCTTGGCCCAGGTGAAACACAGGCGGGACAGCGCCGTGATCGAATCGCAGAAGTAGGTCTGGTACTTCGCCAGTTGGGCAGGATCGCCGTAGGTCTGGCAGACATGGTCGAAGTGCGCCTGCGAAAACGGCTGATCGGCGGGCAACGCAGGATTGGGTCCTGCGAGGAACACCACCAGATCGCGGAACTCCGGCCAGGTGCGCGGACGGATGGTATCTCCAGACCAGTCGGCCACGGCCAGATCGCCCGCTTCCAGATCGATGAATAGCGTGGTGTCGGTGCCCAGCGTCTTGAGCTGGGTGGTCTTGCCGATGCCGCTTTTGCCAAGCAGCGCCATCTTCACGCCACGCTTTTCGGCGCGGCGCTGGTCAGCGGAAATGATGGGCAGGCTCATCATGCGGCCTCCCTGATCACATCGACGACCTCCGGATTCCAGAGAATCTGGTAACCGGAGTGACCGTTGCGCGAATACGGCAGCGCTTCCGCCCAGCGTTTGCCTGACTCGGTCAGTTCCCACTCGTCGCGGTCATTCTTGAATTGCAGGCCGTGGGATTGAAGTCGCAGGTTGACCGATCGGGCCGACAACTCCAGGCGCTCGCCGAGTTGGGTCGGATTCAGGCTGCAGATCGGCTCATTGGCAACGGGGAGTGCCCGGCGCAGGTGTTCGATGGCCAGTCCCGTGTTATCGTGGATGCAGGTGAGCGTCGCGGCCATTGCGATTCCGGCTTTGACGCCGGGCACTTTGGCGACCGCCTCGCCGATCAGCAGGATGGCATGAACGCGATCCTGGGTGGGCGCGGGAAGTGCCGCAACCGATCCGGGTGCTGCGTAGCTGCCGGTTTTGCGGATCGATGGCAGAACCTCGTGCGTGACCCAGCGCTTGAAGCGTTTCGCTTCGGGTTTGCGGCTTTTCAGAATCGCCGAGTAGAGACCGGATTCGTTGATCACCAGCATCTCTTGGTCTCCGGATGGGGTACGCACAATCTGCGTACCCCTCTCGTCATCATCTAGAGAGCGGGTCATATCGCTGGCCATGCGGTAATCGAGAGACTGCGCGACATCGGCAGCGACGAACCACGGCTCGCTGTTTTCATCCAGTACTATCCGGACGTTGTGCGATTCAAAATCGAAGGCTACGATCTGATTCATTTCGTCACCTCCGCAGCGATCAGATTGATGGTGTCCGAGCCGAGGCAACGATGCTCGCGCGCCAGGTTGTACAGGCGTTCAAGCGCGCCGCGACGGGAGTGGATGGCCGAGTTTTCCGCTTGCAGCAATTGCATGGCGAATGCAATTTCATCCAGCGTCGCATCGACCAGTTCTTTCTCGATGATGTTGCCTGTGCGATCCTGGAATTTGATCGTGGCAGGAAGGCTGTCGCCGTAAACGGAGCCGATTTTCTTTTGAAGCATTTGGTGCAATTTGCTGGTACCCATTATTGGTTCTCCTGTACGAGGGCAAGGCGGTAGCTGGTCTTGCCGGGTTTGACGGTGCGGGCCTTGGCAAAAGACTCCTTGAGCGTGGCCGGCCAGGCGTTGAAGCGGGATTCAGAAACCGAGTACTCTATGTCGATGTAGTCGCTGACCTTGTCGCCGGAAGCGGCGATGCGCTGGGCGATCTCGGCCAACTGGGTCTGATCCCACGCGACCCGTTTCGGGACATCGACGGTGATTTGCAGCGGGCCGTCGTCGAGATGACAGACACCGAAATCACGCCCGTTTGCCTGGCGCGCGGCCAGTGCTTGATCGGCATACCGCTGGTCGAGGGCAGCGTTGAATCGATCGAGCACGCCCTTGATGGCCGATTGCAGCGTGAGCAAATTGGTGTGCGCTTCCTGCAATTGCGCGGGAGGCAGCGCAGCGATCTGGGTGACGCTCATTTCGGCCAAGGGAAAGGGCTGATCGAACGCGACGCTGGTGAGGATGAAGCCGTTCATGCGCGATCCCTCCCCTTGGCAACGCGTTCGGAGGTAGAGATGTGCAGGGCACGGCGCTCGTATTCTGTGATCGCTTCCAGCGGATAGGTCACCCGCTTGGAGAGTTTGAGGTACTTGGGGCCACGGCCTTCGCTACGCCAGCGTTGAAGCGTCTTGGGGCTCACGCCCCAGCGATGCGCCAGTTCGGTTTCGGATAGGACGCGTCGTTCGATCGGCGTCCCGGATACATGCAAGGGATCCGATCCCGATGCACCGTGATTTGTCGTTGAATGCAGCATTGATACTCCTTTCGGTCAGGTGAGGAACAACGCTTGCATTGTCGAAATTGGGTGGCGAACTGTTGATGGACTGGGTGGAGAACTCCTCCGTCAGTGCTGGTTCTCTGCCGACGGCAGAAATGAAAACGGCGAACCGCAATGGCTCGCCGTTTGAATGGAATGCTGGACGCGTCAGGTGGTCGTTACGTAAGCGGCGCAAGGCATGGCATAGGTGCCGGCCCGCCGATCAGTAACAACGAGTGTCGCGTAGGCATGATGTGGCCCCTCGTACTTGGGGTCGCCCTTTTTCTTGACCTTGAACAGATCGGCTGGCTTGTCGCTCTTGTATCCCGCCTTGCCCATGATGCGCTCTGCCGTCTGAGGCTCGCCCTTGAAATGCCACAGTGCCTTAAACACCGCCGCCTGCGCTTCCGACAGCATGATCGGCGCAGCGGTCCGGCCGTCGAGATGCACGGCACGAAAGTCGGCCGAGAAGGGCCCATTGACCGCCGCCGCGCCATCGTCATCGGATAGGAATGCCGCACCGGGCTCGATGAAAGGCAGATTGCCGCCATAGAGGCCGAAGCGCTCTTCCAGCGGCAGCCAGACTGCGCCGCATGGATCATCGAGCACGTCCTTCAGCGGCTTGGGCGTGATCAACCAGGCTGGATTGGCGCTGTGCGTACTGGCGCGGGATTGAATCCCCGTGTGTAGAAGCGCCTGGTCGAGATTGCGGCCGACAATAACGGGATGGCGCTGACGGCTGCCGATGCGCCAGATGTCGCTGGTGATGGAAACCGCTGCCTGCTGAGCGGGAATTTCGAGAGCCATACGCAGCTTGCGGATCAGCCAGTCGGCATCCTGCAGCCAGGCGCGGGCGTCCGTCTTGTCGATGGCAACCGTCCCACAGTCCGGGCAGTTGCAAAGAAGGCCGGCGCTGCCCTGAACTACCGAACCACGGTGCAGCTGGCAGTATGGGCATAGAACAAAACGCGCATCGAATTTCGCCGGCTTGACGGCCTTGATCTCGGCCAGGAGCGCCAGTGCGTCTCTTTCAGCATCCGACAGCGCCGACTCGATCGTCGGGCCATCGCGCCCGAAGAGGCTGCACGCCAGTGCCCATGCAGCCGTATTGCGGTTACCGATCATTCGCTGCGCTCATCGATCAGGTCGGGACGAGTTCCAGTAGTATCAGCATTAGGCGACAAGGTCTGCCTTTCTGTGAGGATGCCGATCTGTACCAGATAGCCCTCCAACTGGGCGCGCAATTTTTCATCGAATTTGTGCAGATTCAGGCGGCCACGGCGCGTCACTTCTACGGTCACCACCGGGCTGCGCTGCTTCCCCGGTGGGGGCGCGTAATAGAGATTGATGCTGGCCGCACTGACCAGCCAATGCTGGGCGAGCGGATTGTCCTGGGGGAATTTCTCGGCGATCAGTTCGGTGACGCATTGGTGGTCGCTCGAGGCCATGGCCGTGAATTCCGCCTTGAGTTCGGTGTCCGGGCTCATCAGCGTGAGCGACTTGACCTGTAGCGACACGAATCCGTCATCGATGGCCTGGGGCACCTGGAATCCGAGTTTCAGCGCCGACAGGTCGAGCGTCGGCGGTTTGATGCGCTGGGCGCTGACGTTGACACCGAGCAGGTGCTCGGCAAAGGCTTGCGCCAGCATCTCATGATATTTGGCGCCGCCACGAATGATGGTGCGCGCAACGCCGGTGGCCTCCGAATATTCCAGCACCATATGGATGTTGGGGCTGCCGACGCGCCGCGTCAGGATCGACCCTTGGAATTCGAGGCTGATGGTGGCCAGATCCTTGGCATGGACGGTGACCAGTTGGGTGCCGCGCTCCCGGTCGAGAATGTGCGCCACACACACTTCGCCGCAGCCAAGTTCGGCCTTGTAGAATTCCTTGATCGTTTCACAGAATGCCGCCATCGAGGCGGCGTCACGCCGGATCGGCACCTTCGTCCCCAGGTCATGCTGCTGTGCCTGCTGCACATGGCTGTCGACATATTCGATCTCCGCCGCCTGTTCAAACAGGTCGGGATGGTGGACAAAGAGCCAGAATGCCCGGTGCTGATCGCTCTGGCAGGCAATCAGGCCCAGCAATGCCTTGGAATTCCAGGCGCCGATCTGGAACATGGCCTGTTTTCCACGAGGGTGGGCAAGCTGCGCGCTGACCTGCAGGCCCGCGACGATCTTGTCGCGTAGCGTCGGGTCCGGGCAATCCCGGATCGCCTCGACCAGGCGCTCGGTCGTTGTCGAGTCGTCGGTCCAGTCGAAATCGGCAGGCAGTGCCAGGCCTTGGTTTTCGAGGTAGGTGCGCAGGGTACCATCCACCGGCAGATGGAGCAAAACGTCAGCGTAAGTCTTCATTGTTGTCGATCCTATAAGCTGTCGTCGGAGGGCTCGGGTCCTGTGGACGTTCGTGCTGCCGGCGGCGACGGGGTTTCACGAAAAAAGCCAATACCGTCACGCAAGTAAAGCAGAACGATACAACCGCCATTCTACACCCGCATTTCCGCTTGTCAATCAAAGTAGGACATCTTCATCAATTAGGCTCTCTTTGCTATACTCAAACCGTCTATTCAAAAAATTGAGAATTCCATGCAAAACCCATTTGGAAAGCGGCTGCGGGAATTCCGGGAAGCCAAGGGACTGACGCTGCAGCGGGTAGCTGATGATGTCGGCTGCACCAAAGCCTATATCTGGGAATTGGAAATGCGCGAGGGCCAGAAACCTACCGCAGAAAGATTGAACGCCATCGCCAAGACGCTCGGGGTCACCATCCAGGATTTGCTCGGTGAGCCCGTCGACTCAATGCAAAGCGCAACCCCGATCGACGTCGCATTTTTCCGCGAATACGCCGGCATGAGTGAGGCTGAAAAGGCCAAGTACCGTGAAGCGATGAAACTCATGTTCGGTGCTCCAGCGAAAGCGGGTTCGGAGAAATCTTGACCGCCACGGACGACCTGAACGCCTTCAAGGCTGCCGCCCGAATCCTGACCTGGCTTGGCGCGACCGGCCGGCTGACCCTGCCCATCGATCTCGATCTGGTCAGGCAGATGCTTCCGGATACCCCGTTAGGTCGTGGGAGCGTGATCAAGGAACCGGCCGACCTGACCTGGAATGCCAGTGAGGGCGCGCTGGTTCGTAACCCCGAGAACGAAAACGAGTGGGGGATTTTCGTGAACCCCAGGGCTCGACCGGAACGTCGGCGCTTCACAATTGCCCACGAACTGGGCCATTTCATCCTGCACCGCCCCAGCCAGTCCAGTTTCCTGTGCGACAAGGAAAGCGTCTACACCGGCATCGACACCCTGAAGCAGATCGAGCGCGAGGCCGATGATTTCGCGAGCAACCTACTGATGCCAGGCGACATGTTGCGTGAACGGATTGCCGGCAAGCGCATCGATTTTCATCTGATCGGCGATCTCGCCAAGGAATTCGGTGTGTCGCTGGAATCGATGTCGATCCGCATCGTCAAATACACCGAGCAGCGCGCCATGCTGGTGTATTGGGATCATGGTTTCCTGAAATATCGGTGGCCGAGCAGCAATGCGCGCAAGACTTGCGTGCGTTTGCGCAAGACCGGCGATCCACAGGAGCCGTTGTCCGGCACCCTGGCCGCCGACAACACCGTCGAGCAAGAATGGGATGGCATCGATATGCTGGCGAAGGTCTGGTGCACCAGCGAGGCCGACGAGATCAAACTGCGGGAGTTGAAGCACACCTACACTGGCGGCAATCGCGTGCTGTCACTGCTGTTGCTGGAATCTGCCGCACCCCGGCCGTATTTCCGTAGCGGCTGGGAGGATGATGAGACTCGCGACACGTTCGATCGCTTCGTCGACAGCGGGCAGTTGCCGGTACGATAACCTTGGCATTGCACATACAGATCATTGGACGATAAATTTGGTTTTTATCGATAATCTGTAACGCGTTCAGCCAGTGCAACGCCATAATAACAATCGAATCGATGCTCTGCTGCTTGGCAAAATCGTTCTGGCCCGGTTTCTCGAAATGCCGCTGCGTACTTTCGACAAATTCGTCCGTCAGGTGGAATCCTCCCCCGGTTTTGTTGATGTGCTCAATTATGTGACGCCTTCTCGGCTGGATGCGGCGGAAGTGAACTCATTTCCGGATCATCCTTCCGGGCTGCTGGGGGATATCCAGGAACGAGGCGGCAAATTGAGGCTCTTTTACCGCCATCACAGTTTTGTACGCGAATATCTGTTTGACGAAGAATTCGTGGTTCAAGGCGGCTTGCCGAAAGATCAGGCCGCCATTCTGAGCAAATTGCGCCTCATCAATACCCGGAACCGGCTCACCCAGGCATTGATGCAGGCCCTGCTCGCTGCGCAAACCGAATACCTGCGATCCGGGAACAGCTTGTCGCTTGTCCCGCTGACCCAATCGCATATCTCCACCAAGCTGATATCGGAAGCCAATCTGTCGGTCGTCGCCGATCCGGGACGAATTTCACGCCTGGTCAGGAACCTGTCAATCAGGCTGCCGAACGGACAGGTTTCACAGGTAGCCCAGTTCTTCCCGAAACCAAGACACATCCATTGTCATTTTGTGGCTAATGTGGTAGAAAAAGAAAAATTATTGATTGCCAGTCGGGAACTGGCATCCCCTCTGCCGGATGAAGCCATTGCGGCGATGCTCGAACGGGATCATGGGATTCGGGTGTCGCGCCGTACGGTGGCCAATATCCGGCATGATTTGGCCATCCCGGACTCGCGTTGCCGGAGCCATCGAACCCATTATTGGGCAGCTACGGCCGGTTTTTCTGTCCTGCTGCCGTTGACTTTCCATACGCTTCGACAGGAGGTGCCCATCCATTCAGGAGTGTACGAAATACGGTCATCGGCGGACCTCGGGTACAGTGAACAGGGAATCTGGAGGGAACGCTGCATATCGCCGCGACCCTACGTCATCTACATCGGTTCTGCGGGAGATTTGCGCAAACGCCTCAGCGATCATCTCCGGGGTAACAGCAGCAATGACCTGCTTCACCGGCATATTGCCGACGGCGCCGCCCAGTTGCGGTTCCGGATGATCAGGGAAAACTGGCGCAGCGCAGAGCGCGACCTCTATCAGGTGTTCTGCGAAACTTTTGGCGGACCGCCATTGTGCAATCGAATGAGCCCGTGAGAGAATGATCTTGGCGAGGGAGCGAAACCGATCATTTCGAATAACAAGCAAATTACCTGAAATGGAAAGCATGTTGCGCAAGCAAGCAAGCAAGCAAGCCTGATGAGGGATTCATCTCC
>JAEHJW020007779.1_pt1 | contig 16472 bp, 17 predicted proteins | sample 9271431 | NCBI WGS metagenome assembly JAEHJW02 | reverse complement strand
CGGGTTGCTTTTGCTGGGATCTACGCCGCCGACCAACCCCTGTGACAGCGCCGGTACAAGCCCTTGTGGAAGAAAATTCAGCACTTTTCCGGGGCCGGACCCAGCCACCAAACCGTAGAACGTCAGTGCGTAGAAATTGAACGTGGCAAAAAACCAAGCGAAATCCGCACCGTCGATAACCTGGCTTCTCGCGGCTTCCGCCCCGCGCTCTGTCGTGCTCCATTCCTGTGCCTCGCCCATTCCGGTGGCGACCCCGTCCATCACGATAGCGGCGTCGTCGCCGCGGCTCATGCCGATCAGCACGTGGCTCATCGGAGTGATGATCTTCGACCACGTATTCGGATCTTCCGGCCCCTGCGGACCACCAGGAGCGAGTTCGATCGCAAACTGCCCTACGGCGCCCCCCAGCAGCGACTTGCTGACTGTCACCGACCGGATCTGACCCCCTTGCAGCGCAAGAGGGCCTCCCTCGAAGGGATATATCTCGACCGAGCATCCGTCGGCAGCAAAGGAGAAAGGCATCTATGCCTCCGGAGGGAGTGAATCACTGCGGGTATGCCACCAATCCCGCCTCGCATTCATCTGGCGTCGATGCCGTAATTGCAGGTCCGTCAACCGTCGCAGCCCGAAGTATGCAAACCCACCAAACAAGAGCGCCGCTATGCCCATGGTACCCAACACTAAATCGCCAAGCTGCCCCGGGTCTGTTGTCGATCTCCATATACTGCTGATATAGAACGCATAAAACAGAAACAAAAACAACACGTTGAGAAACACGGTAGCGACGAATCCAAACAGGTACCACAACACGGCGATCGCAAGAAGCAGGAAAATAAACATAGCATATGCTCCATAGGTAGGTTGTATTGCCATATAAGATGTTTTCCACAACAATGCAACACTTAATTATAGGGGAGAGACACTCCCTTGGAACTCATATAGGCTTTCGTCAGTTTGTTCACTGCATTCGTCAGGTTATCCAACGCTGGGTTCGTCTTGGCTAGAAGGACGTTCATCCTGGAAAGGCTCGTCCATGCTCCCTCCATGATAAACTGACCCGCCTTTGATTCACTATTCAACAAATCGGATGGAATGTTTCCACCATCACCCGCCACCTGCATGTGCGCAGCCAAATCAGCCATATACTTCGCGGAGTACTTGCCGCGGTAAGCAACAGTGGCTGCGGTATAGTCGCCATGGGCAGCTACGAGCTTCTGGTGTGCCAGTTCGGCTCCTTCCGCTATGCTCATACCCGGCGATGTTGGTCGCGCAAATCCTTGACCAGATATAATCTGTGACGGGTTCTGCGCCCCCGTCATGCCCCACGACCCTATATCTTTTGTATCGTAGCCGCCGCTACTTTCATTCATTATTATTCCGGCGTACCAGATGGGATCTATCCCGTTGGCCCGCGCCGCTGTGATGACATCCCAGATGAGGCTCGGTTTTATTCCCATACGCTGAAGCGCAGCATACAGATCATGCGGCGACTTGCCATGTTGCAGGGTGATGCGCGCGCCTGCACCTTTGCCCACACCACTCTGCATAATGGCCGCCTGCCCGAGCGGTACTTTCGCTATTGCAGATACTGCCAGTGGCTGCGCATAATCCGGAAGTTGAGCTGATAACGGAGAATGGCCGAATATCCTTTGCGCCGCGGCAGGATTAGCTTCTGCCAACTGACTTCCCCATATGCCCGTATAGTACGTGGCACCCGCTTTTGCCGCCTCCAGATAGTATTTAGCTTCTACCTGTTGCAGAGGAGTAGCGTGCGGCCCTAGCGGATCGTAGCCGAGAATTTTTGTCAGTTCTGCGTGAGTTTTTACATTCGCAAAAGCAAACGAAGCTGCCATCGTTTGCAGTGGGCTTTTTCCTACCGCGCCCACTGCGGATTGAAGTCCCGCCAGCGCCTGCAATCCTGCTTCTCCCGTTCTGCCACCGGGCATCCCGGAAAACTGCATCAAAAAATCAAGCGCCTTGGTTGGGCCTATGCCCGGGGCACCGTTGCGCGCCATCATGGTTATGGCAGCCGATAGGTTGTGCATGACGGATGCACGATCCATACCTTCGGCTACGGCGGTCTTCATGTGTTGCGACAGCACCAATCCGAAAGCGTCGATATCCCTTCCACTGTGTCCGATCACGCCGTAGCGCGCTGCCATAGCAGCAGTAGCCTGTGCATCCGCAGCTACACCAGATAACCCGGGCAAAAAGGCATACCGAGCCAAAGCACTCGCCATGTGGCGGCCTTGAGCGCCCGATGTCGGAGCGATTCCAAACCGTTTGAGTTCTCCCTCCACGGATTGAGGCGTGAGACCGAGCGCCGACATCCAGTCAGGTGTTGCTAAACCGCCGGGAAATATAGAATCAGCGAAATTGGACCCACTGAAACCTCCTGCACGTCCAGCACCAAACGCCCAAAGCCGGAAATCCATCGCAGGACGTGCCCTGGCAATCGTCCGCGACGCCTCTCCTGCAATAACATGCGGACCTTCCCATAGTCCGTAGCCAAGGCCCGCCGCAGCACCAGCCAACGCTCCCCAGGGGCCGAGCGTCTCAAAACCGAGGAAGCCGAGACCTGCTGCTGTTTCCACCGCGCCTGTGATGTTGGAATTCGCTGCGTGTCCGAGACTCCATAGTGGGTGTCGCCCACCGCGGCGTCCACCACTTCCACCACCTCCGCTCCAGCGCCCTCCTCCTCCTCCTCCTCCTCCTCCTCCACCGCCGCCGCCCTCTCCATCACCAGGAGCATTGGTTCCCTGCCAGGACCGCGGCACCTGTGCGGTGCCACCCCAGCCGCCGGGAGGCATCGGCATATCTGCCGGACCTCCTGCGGTGTGCGAACTGCGCCAGATGCCAGGCATCCTGCCGCGACCGGTGCCGAATGCCTCCTCCAGCGCCAGTTGCCGCCGCTCGATCCGAACCTGTTCATGCCCGGTGACGGCGATGTCGCGCAGCAGCGCATCGGTCATGCCACTGCCCATCATCGAGCCGCCGGCCATCGCGGACACGACGTTCAGGTTCGGCCGGACATTCCCGATTCCGGGACCCATGCCGGTCAGTCCCAGCCCGAGCAGACCGGTGCCGTGCACACCGGCGATCGCCATCGGGTTGAACCCGGCATTGCCACCGAGCGACGCGCTCACGTTCATCGAGCGCATGGCATGCGCCGCCATGAAGGCGCCCGGGCCGAGTGCCGCGGCACCCCCACCGTCCTGCGCCATCAGCAACTGCGAGGTCGAGTAGCCGCCGAAGCTGCCGCTTGCGCCGACAGGGCCGCCGGGGCCACCTGGACCTGCGGCGCCTCCGGGCTGTCCTTCAATCTTTACGCCCGGCACCGTCGATCTCCTTGCCGCCACGGGTCAGGCCCAGTCGCAGCCCGGGTGCCTGGCGCGTCTTCCATGCCCGGACCGCCTCGATCTGCTTGGTCAGGCCGAACCGGCCGAGGAACCGCATCCGCAGCGGTCCGGCCAGCGTGTCCTGCCAGCGGGCGAGTGCCTCGGGCTGCCGCACTGCCGCGGCACCTGCGCGAGTGAAGGTGAACCGCTCGGGATCATCGCGAGCGGCCATCTCCAGTACGAAATCGAGTTCTGGTACCGTGTAATCGACCAGTGGCTTCCCGAAGGGGTTACGGTGCCCCTGAATCACGGAGGCCATCCACAGCTTCTGCGCCAGCGGGTCGCTTGCCGGGATTCCCTCGGCGCCGAAATCGGGCCACCTCCTGGTCGAACGCCGCCCCGAGTTCCATCACCGTGTCGGCCCGATCGATCGGGAATTTCTCGAAATCGACCACGGGCGACTTCGTGAAATCCACCTTGCCGATATCGTCGCCGTCACCGAAGCCGTACGGCCACGGCGTCGTGCTGCGCACCAGGTAAAGCTCGATCAGAGCGCAGTAGCGGGCGAAATTGGCCGCTTGCCAGTCAAGGGTACTGATCGCACCCATGGCCTCCGGGTATGCCCGCCGCCGTACATCGGCGGCGCGGTAGCCGACTTCGATGTCGTGCTTGATGCCGGGGATGCGGAATGTGTACGTGTCGCCGTCGAGCGGGACGTCGAAGGTGCTCTGGAGGATTTCGGGCATCTGTCACCTGTTGGCTGATTACGGGAGCCGTACCGTAGCCCCCGCCGCCTACGCGGACAAGCCCAGATTGGCCCCCGCCGCCGCGACCGACACGCCGGCGGACGCGACGGAAATCGCGTTCTCGCCGGTATCCATGATGCTGTTGCCCTGCGGGTCCAGCACATCGAGCGCCAGGAACGAATAGGTCGTGCGGACGATCGCGTTGGTCGGCACGTTCTGCGACAGGTTCTGCGCCTTGGCCCCGACGTATGAGAACAGCACCGTGTTGGTCAGCCCATCGAAGACGTGCATGTCGAAGGCATTGCCGGCCAGGATGTAGTCGAGGTTCAGACCCCCCTGAAGCAGGGTGACGCCTGCTTCGGTCAGCGCGAACGTATCCAGCGTGAACGCCGGAGACATCCGCAGCTGCTGCACTTCTTGCGGCTTCGACGTGCCGATCCCATAGAGCTGCTCGGTGCCGAAGGGGATCTGATGCCCGAGGGTCTGGGCGAAGGCGATCACCTGATCGCCCAGCATGACGGCAACGGTGTTCCCGTTCCGGGCGTTGTTGGCAGCCTGCTTGGCATTGAAACCGGGCACGGTGCGCTCCTCAGCCGGCGGAGATGGTGAAGCTCAGCGGCGTGATCGTCGCGAAGCAGGTGATGTAGCGGTTCTGACCCACCAGCGTAGCACTGAAGGAGACCCCGGCGACCTGGTTCGTGCCGTTGTAGACCAGCATAAGAGAACCGGTGTTCCAGGATGCCAGCACGCCATTGCTCGCGCCGCCGGTATAGATCAGCGCATTCAGCATCCGCTTGGCAGCGTTGAGGATCGTCACCTCGGTGGTGGGTGCCGCGATCGTGCCAACGTACGGTCGCAGCGCACTGACCATCGAGTAGGCGAGCCAGTAGCGGCAGGCCACCTGCTGGCTGGACGTGTTCTCGACGTTACCGTCCACCTGCCATGTGGTGACGTCAGACAGGATCGTCGGCACACCGGTCTGCTGGGGTGAATAGAGCACCTGCACCCCGGAATTCTGGAGCGCCACCATCTGCGAGGACGTCAGCGGCGAGCCGGCGTTCACCTGTTCGACCCCTGTGCCGTTCAACACTTTGTTGGTGAGCGGCTGCGCGATCTGATTGCCGGTGGCGATGCCTGCCGCCGCGGCGGCAGCATAGAGACCGCCGTACAACTGGTTCGCCCCGGTGCTGGTGTTCGTCCGGTAGATGCCGGGATAGACGTAGTTCATCTGGAGCGAGTCGAGACCGATCGCGTTGGTCTGCGTCGTCGCGACCGAATCGCCGATCGAGGAGCCGGTGAAACCACGCCGCCACATGCCGTACGGTGCCGTGGAGGCGATCTCGCAATGCGCGGCCAGCAGCGCCTGCACCGCCGAGGTGTTGCTGTCGCAGAAGACTGCCCAACCAGGTGTCGACAACGCCACGGCCAGGCCGGCGGCGTAGTCATTGTTGACCGGTGGCACGCCGGTCGCGCCAGAGAAGAATACCGCTGCCGCGCCCGTGACCGGCAGCCATGCCGCACTATCCGTCGCGGAGCCGCTGACGGTCGCGCCGGCCAGGGTCGAGGCGAACTGGTTTACCCAGAAGGCGATGTCCTGCAAGTACGCCCGCACGTTCACGTACTGCGGCACGCCGCTCACCGGGATCGGCATCGCGACCCCCGTGACCGCCGTCAGCGACGTGGAGGGTAGTTCACCCTGAGTCGAAGACAGGCTCTGCGCGAAGAAATGGCCGGTCCCGTTCAGGTAGTTCACCACCGATGCGACGGTCGCGTACGATCCCGAGCCGAGCGGCACGGTGACGGACTCGCCGGCGACCGGGCTGCTGGCCGCGAAGGCGCTTGCCGCCACCGAATAAGTGACGGCTCCCGTGGCAGCCCCCGAATAGGCGATCTGGAATGGCACCGTCAGGTTGTCGCCGACAAGCTGCTGCGCAGCATAGTTGTCGGTCAGGACGAGCTTCAGCCCAGCCACGGAGCCGTTTTCGACCTGGCACGTCAACTGGTTGGACGGCGGCCCGTACAGCGTCGAAGTCAACAGCGTCTGCGTACCGCCACCGGACGCGACCAGCGGCAGGACAGATTGCGTGTTCGTCGAGACGTCGATGAACGTGACCTGCTGTGCCCCGTTCAGCTGGGGGGATGGCGTGGCGATGAACGGCACGAAAGCAGCCGCAGGCGAGCCGCGGAGCGCCGCGAGCAGATCGCCAGGGTTGGTGAACGTGGTCGCTGTCTTCGGCTTCGGCCCCCAGCCATAGCCGAGGAAGATCAGCGGCGGCGTCGTCGGCGGAGTATTCGGCCCCGCGCCCGACACGTCGTCGCCATAATAGGCGCCCGGCAGGCCGATGTACTGGCCGTCGAAAGTAATCCCTTGCTGCGGCACTTTGTTACACTCCCATCACAGACGGATGGGCCGGCTGACCGCGGTAGCCGTCGATCAGTGCGCGCCATCCCGCCGGTGTGTGTTTCTCGCGCCCGTGTCGCATGCCGAGGAGTTTCAGCCAGATTTCATCCGGATGCCCCGGCTCGATCCGTACTTGCGGCACCGCCGCACGCCCGGTGGCGCCCCGTGCGGGCGGCACAGTGATCCGCCGCGGGCGCAGAGTCTGCGCGAACGCCGCAAAGGCGACCTGGGGTTCGTCAGCCATCCGCCGTTCTCCGCTGCAATCGGCTTCCCACAGCCTATCGGCTGCGGAGGCAGAGGCCGATGCCGAAGGCTCAGAGCGCCAATGCGGGCTGGGTGATGGTCACGCCGACGGTGATCTCGTTGATGAGGCCATAGTTGGTGAGGACCGCAGTGTTGAACTCCCCGTCGATCTCCAGCATCAGGTCCGCGCCGTAGAAGCCTGGGGTATGCCCATCACGTTCCGTGGCGCTGGTGTAGGAGGCGGCCTGGAATGAATGCGTGACGTTGTAGCCGATCGGCGAAAACACGGTCGCTTTGAGCACCCGGAAGATGGAAAGCAGCGAATCGCGATAGAAGTCGCGCTCCTCCGCGTCGGTGGACATCACGCTCACGCGCCAGATCCGCTTAGCGTTGACCCACAGAGACCAATCATTGCCCGGGTTCGGGTTGACCACGTCTTCGCCGATCTGGGTCTCGCTCTGCTGGATCAAGTCGAGGTTCACCACGATGAACGGCATCGCCTGCCAACCGCCCTGCGGCATCTGAGTCGTGACATTCGTCGGCGCGATCCCAGACGGCAGCACCAGACTGTTGATACCTCCCTGGAGCAGCCGGATCAGCAGCTGCGTCAGTGCATCCGGCTGGGTGGTGATCGAACTCGCTGGCGTGGCCGGGCCGATCTGGGTAGCGCCCCCGTTGTCCGTCACTGTCCAGAGATAAGCCAGCCCGGATGACAGTGGCGCGTTGGAGAAACTCGGCCCATCACCAGCATCGACCCACGACGCCAACAGGCCGCCGCTGTAGAGCGTGGTTGTCCCGGCGACGCCGCTGACCGCCCGCGAGATGACCATTTGCGTCGCGCCGGATGGCGGTGCGTAGTGCCCTGTTTCGGCACCATAAAACTGCATCAGCACCGCACCGCCGGTGGGAATGACGCTCAGATTGACAGGTGGCCCGCTCACCTTAGCGCCCTGCTGCCTTGCTGCGTGCCAGTGCGGCCAGCGCAGTGGCAGGCGCATACGCCGGCATCGACGGGATGATCCACGAATCGGCTGGCGAGTTCGGCCCGATCGAGGCGTAGCCGCTGCTTCCGGCAGCCCGTACCTCGGCCCACATGGAAGGCTTCGCCGGGCCGGCGCCGACTCGGCGCAGTCCAGTGGACGTGATCGTCGCCCAGTTGCCCGGCGGCCGGTGCATCGGATAGGCACGGCCTTGCTGGAGCTTCGTCTTGAGGTCCACTTGCGCGTGACCTGTTTCCAGGAACAATGCCTCGGGCGCGATCTTCTCGTCGGCGATGATCGCCACCGATGCCTCGCCCGTCTTCTGGAAGCTGATCGAAGCGGCATAGCGGCCGGTCGGATAGATGAGCTTCCGGCCGCCCAGTGACTGCTGACCGAGTGCGAACTCGACCCATTTGGCGAATATCTCCAACCCTAGCTGGTTCACGTGCTCGGGATCGAGGTTCGTCTTGACGACGTAGTTGAAACTGCTGGACGCCACATCAGCCCCCCTGGACCTGACCGCTCATCACCGCGAACGGCGTCATGTTGCCCGCGACTGTGGTGCTGCCAGCGGCAGTCGGTTGCTGAATACGTTGGCGAGTCCAGAAATCGAGTGTCTGGAGTTTGAACCGCCGCGGCTCGGCCACGGTACCGCCGCCGAAAGGGCGTACATGCGGTACGCCGCCGGCAGGTCGGAAGGCGACGTAGAGCGGCGCCGCCTGGAACTCGACCATGTAATTCGTGCCTGGCGGATATCCCGAGATCGTCACCGCTGCACCGGACACGGTGTAACTGGACACCTGCTCTACCTGCGACGTGGTCGGATCCCACACCGTCACCGCGCCAGTCGGTGCGATCTGAATGTTCTGCTGGTACGGCAGCACCTGAAGGCCGCCTACCTGGAGCACAGCGGTGTAACGCGCAAGCATGTCGCTTGCCACGAAGATGTCGGAGACGCTGGCGCCGTTCCAGGCTGCCGTGGGCTGTGCTGGATCGTTCACCGACAGCATAGGATTGCGGTAGGGCAGAGTCATCGACGGCTCGGAAAGCTGCACCGCTCCGTAGTTCTGATCGACCCGGACACCGGGTTCATCGGGGGTCGGCGACAACTGGATGAAGCTGATCCAGACGCGGAAGGGAAGCGTCGGGTCATCCCAGTAGGTGCCTGTGCCGAAGCAGCGTAGGCATGACCGCTGCGCGGTGCCAGGCAGCGGCAGATGCCCATTCGCTCCACCGCCACCGAAGATGCAAGGGCAGGTATGAGACCGCATCCATGCGACGCGCTGACCGAACTGCGCAATCAGCGCGTCGAAATCATCCGGCGGCATGATGTAGGGATCAGTCGGCGGAACGAAGATAGCAGGCACGCTACAAAATCCCCATGTGGAAGCCGCCGCCTTTCATCTTCGCGCGCTTCGTCAGCCGCTCGACTTCCTTCTCCTGCTCCTGGATCTGTGCGATAAAGGCGCCCTTCTCGCTATATTTCACCCGACGCATCAGACCGTCTGCCTGCACCTGTGTCTCGATCGCCCCGAAGTTGACCGTGGTCTGCATGGCACGGAAAGCAATGATCGCGCTGCGCGCCAGCACAAGCTGACGCATGAAATTCCACTCGGACTGGTAGTCGGCCGCCGTCAGCCCGGCGGTGTATTGGAGCCACAGACCGCCAGGGACGCTCTCGGCGAATCCCATGAAGGCAAGCTGCATCGCAAACAGCGGTAGCATCTGCACATCGGTCGCCGGTACCATGCGGATCAGGCCGCGGTTCTGATCCTCGACGATCCAGGTCTGCGGGATACGGAAGAACTCGTTCAGCAGCGGATAGATGAAGGCGAGATTCTTCGTGCCGGTGAAGTTGGTCGCGTTCACGACGCCGGTCGGATCTGCCAGATCGACGCCTTTCACAGGACGCCAGCGTAGTCTCAAAAATAACCAGCCCTCGTCTTTTGCCCTCTCAAAGAAAAAGTCGTAAGCCGCATCCGAAACATCGTAGTCAACGCCAAGTTGCTGGTAATTGTTCTTTACGCCTATATTTAGCGCCTGCACTTCCTGATTGCTCGCGGCCGGAGGCGATGCGATCCAAGTCTGGCAAAGCCGGATGTTGGTGATCCCTTCGATATCGTCCTCGGCGTCACGGATCCAGCCGAACACGACCGGATCGGGAATCGGCACCGGCGGGTTGCCGAACCGCTGGAGCGGCATCTGGATGTAGTTCGACAGGTCTGTCGGCGACAACCCCGACTTCGTCGGCATCCCCGGCACCGTCGGATAGGAGACGACCGTGGGTGCTTCGCCTGCCGGCGGGTTGGACCATGTCCACTGCGCCTTGGTCGGAACCTGCAAGCCGACGATGTCCGACATGGCTTAACTCAGCCCCATCCGCCCGGCACCGCCCTTGCGGTTGCCCTGCGGCAGGCCGGGCAATGCAGCACCCGCAGGCGCGGTTGCTGTCAGTACAGGCCGGGACGGCGCTACCGGCTCTGCGCGAGGCGGAACCGGCTCCGGGGCACGCGGCGCGGCCACGCCCGTGGTCTCCATCTGCACGTCCCGATGTCCGCGCAGCGCCGCGACGTCCGGCCCCGACAGGCTGCCGGTGACGTAGTCATCGCCGATGGTCCAGGCGAAGCGTACGCCGCACAGGACGCCGCCGGTGCGCTTCGCGCCGTGCCAGAGGTTCCACGTAGCGGAATGTCGGCGCAGCCGGGCGGTGAAGTCCATCGGTGGGTGTCTCCTGCATCGAAGGCGATGCAGCGCAGTGTATCACGGCGGAACTGGCGGTGTCAGCATGCCCTGCGCCTTCTTGGCTGCCTTCTGACGCGCATGCCGTAGCAATGCGGCTTGTCGCATTCTCTCTCGGATTTCAGGCGACCGCACGCGCCCTATCTGTGCTCGCCGGATCGCTTCTATGTGCTCGGGCGTTCTCTTGCGGCCGAGAGCCAATCTACGCAACCGCTCGGCTTCCTCCGGAGTGCAGACCTTCGGCGACCGCTGCCACCGCAGCAGTGCCGACTTTCGCATCTTTGCAATGACACTCGGCGGATGTTTACACCCTTTCTGCCTTTTCGACATAGCTTCGCGAGCGTCTTGCGACATCTTGCGGCCAGTGAGAGCCTTGCGCATTCGTTCCACCGATTCCGCAGGCATCTTGCGCCCTTTCTGACGACGGCTAATCTCCGCCCGCCACTCGGCAGTATGCCGGTACCCGCGCGCACCATCGCCGCCTTCCGTCACGTTGTAGCCGGTCGGCACGCGGCTGTTCAGCCGTATGATGGTAGCCTTTTCGACCTCAGCAGCAGTAGATCTGTCCGGGATAATGGCCAGAGTTTCGACAGTGAAGGAATCCACGCCGTGCTTTCGCATGGAGGCGTGGAGGACCCAGCCTGCTCCTTTTTGTGCATCGGACCGGTGCTTTTGCACGCGCCGCTCCACCGACCCTTTCGTGATTCCGACGTATGTCTTGCCGTTCACGGTACAGGTCAGAAGGTACACGCTGAACATCAGGCGGCGTCAGATGCAAGCCGTTTCAGTTCTCGCGCGATAAGCCGCTCTATCCAGTTTGCGACGGACCGGTCTTCCTCAGCTGCTCGCTGTTCGACTTCTGCCTTGAACGCGGGGGTAACACGAAGTCCCAGATACGCATCGTCTTTCTTCGCCATGTTCATTCTCCTGTTGCGAAAAGGGTAGCGCATGTGTTGTGCGCTTTACGCGAACAGAAGTCAACATTTTATTTGGCATAGAGATTTTGTGCGAATAGCTACACTTTTTTGCGTATATAAAACAAAAAGGGCGCCACAGTATCTGTGACGCCCTTTCCAAGTAACCAGAAGTTAAACGCTACGCATTTGACCCCAGCGGGTTCCACGTCGGATTATCCGGCAAGAAATTCTGGATCACAGCATGGAAACGAGGGATGCGATTACGCAAAGCGCCGATGCTCGCTACTGCCCAAGGCATGTAAAGATTTTGTGCGAACAGTTCTACTCTTGTTAGAGGAAGCAAAAACCTGAAATCTAGCGCGCCATCCTCCTCCCTCATGTCGAGCAGGAAGATCTTCTCCGATCCTGGCAGCGTGCCGTTGTAGTCGATGAAGTTCACCGTGCCGCTGCCGCTCGCCGCGATCGCGCCGATGTAGCGCACCGCGGTAGGCGAATCGGAGCCGGAGGCGAACGGCGTGCCCGCCGAGCCGCCGGAACCGGTGCGGAACACTCGGTAGGCAGTCGCGTCGGCCGCCGTCGGACCAGCGATCGCCACCACGGCCGCACCGGAGGAGGTGATCCCGGAGCCGGCGATGATACCGGACCAGACCAGAGTCGATTCGTTCATGTTCACGTCGGTCGAGGCAACCGCGTAGTAGTACCGTGCGGTGCCGGAGACATACGGCGAACCGCTGCCGACGCCCCAGTTGCTGCCGGCATAGGCCGCGCCGGAAGCGGTCACGGTGACACTGGCCGGCGGCGTCGGGTTCACCGTCGTGGTCGGCGTGGTGCCGTTGCTGCGCGGCTGGCCCTGCGCGGGGATATCGCGCGAGGTGATGACGAGATCCATCGGGAACTGGATCGGCCCCATGCGGGTCCGCATTCCCTGGAGATCACCGTCCACCACGATGCCCGGCTTGTCCCGCATATCGGACGGCCAGTTCGTGATGTTGTTCAGCAGGGTGGTGACGAGGCCCTGCAACGCGCCCGCCGTGGTCGGAGTCATGAAGGCGTGCGTGGTCCGGCCGAACCGACCCCACGAGGTCACGACCGCGGCCACCTCGTAGATCATGTTGTAGAGGGTCTGCGCGGTGGACCAGCCCTGGAGCGTGCCGTTCGCCGCGTAGAACGCCTGGTAGTCGAAGATGTTGGCGGTCGGCGTCTGCGATGCGATCCCGGCGAACTGGTTCGGGAACAGGTTCGGATTGCCGTGATAGGACAGCCAGTCCGCAGTCTGGAGCACGGTGAGCGCGGCGTTCGCGTTCTCCTGCTCGTTGATCGAGACGAAGTTGTTCTGCGCCATCAGCGCCATCGTCACGGCGCGGCCATCCAGCAGCAGCTTCAGGTTCACGCTCTGGAGCGAGTAGATACCGGCATTCGTCGCCAGGGTGCCGCTCTGCACGTTCGAGAAGCCGGAAGTCGCCGAGCCGGGCAGCGCGCCGCCCGGATCGTCGATGTACGGCCAGTAGTCGACCACCTGGAAAGCCGCCGATTTGGCGAGCGCCTGATAGAGCGTGAAGCTGTCGGGCCGCACGGTCGCGCGGGCCATGCGCGTGTCGAGAGAGACGTAGCCGAGCGACTGACCGCCCGTGACCTGGCTCAGGTTGGTCTGCGTGCCGACATCCAGCACCGCCTTGGCGAGCGGATCGGACTTCGCCAGTTCGCGGGCATCGATGAAGTCACGCCGGCCGCCGCCATTGTCGGGTGCCGTGGTCTGGTACCAGCGGGCATGGTTGCGCCATTCGCGGGCGAAGGCGTTCGCAGGGTCTGCCGCCTTAGCGAGTTCGGTCCGGGCGCGCGAGCCGTCGAATTCCACGCCGCCGACATTCATCGAACGTCCCGTGGCAAGCGCGATCAGCGCCGGCCGCAGACTGCCGAGTTCGTCGGACGGCCGCGGAAGCGACGCCTCGAACTGCCCGATCGCCCGGGCCGACCGGTTCGCGGCGACATCGGGCGGCATGTCATCGGAGACGGCATTCGGCGAGACGTAGCCGAACGGCCGCACCGAGACCGGCGCGATGCTGGTCCGGCGCCCTTCGGCCGACTGCGTGGGAACGTGGATATCGGTCATGTGTTCGGTGTTCCTTGCGCTCGGGACCGCGGCTCAGGCCGCCTTGTTGAGGATGGCCTGCACCGGCTCGGGCAGACGCGCGAGCTTCGGACGGATCAGTTCCACCGGAGCACCGCTGCGCGTGAGGCCGATCACGTCGCGCGCCCGATCGACATCATCGATCCCGATGGTGCCATTCCGCCCCATGTCGAGAATCGCGGCCTCACGCGCGGTGAGATCGTCGGCGCCAGCCTTCGCCAGGGCGAACACCGGCGGCAGCGCCTGCGTCCCACGGCTCTGCCCGGAGATGGTCTCGAACAGCCCCTTCATGTCTGTCTGGAGCATCGCGAACCCGGACGCAGCCTTCTGGATCGCATCCAGCGCCTTCGCCAGGTCGGGGGGCGACGAGGCAGCTTCAGCCGCCGCCTTCGAGGCCGGAGTTTCGGCGCCCGATTCGCTGCGGTTCGGCCACTTGTTCTGGTTGTCCGCCGGCGACGCTGCCCTGGACGCCTTGCCGATCGCAGCCAGGACGCCCTCGGTGCTCGGGCCGGCCTTGTCGCCACGGAGCGCCTTGGACGCCACGACGCAGGCCATGGCCTTCTCCAGGTGTTCCTTGGCGCGCTCGCGCCGTTCGGCAGCCTTATCGCCGTCGCCTTCATCCTCGTCCTCGCGCGCCTTGGCGAGCACGGTGCGCGCCTTAGCCACGAGGGCTTTGGCCGAGATACGGAGCAGGGCTGCCGACTTGGCCGCTTCCTTCTCGCGCTCCTCGTCCTCCTCGCCTTCCTCGTCCATCTCGGCCTTGATCGCCGCGGAATCGGCCTTTTCGTCTTCCTCGCGCTTCTTCTCTTCGGATTCCGCCTTCGCGACCGGAGCCGCCGGCATCGCCTTGGCGACGGCCGCGGCGACCATGGCCTCGATCGCGGTGGCATCGGGGATAGCCGAGACCGCGCCGACACCAGCCTTGATCGCTTCGATCTGAGTGTTCATCGCCTCGAAGGCACCGATGAAGGACTTCATCGCCTTGCGCATGCTCATCAGATCGCGGCCGAGCATCTCGGTGGCACGCTGCACGCCGCGCTGCGGCGACGGCTCGGAATACTGCCGTTCCATCACTTCGGCGCCGTCGCCGGAGGCTGCCTGGGGCGCCCCGACGGGGGCGGTACCCGCCGCGGCCGAACTGTTCGGACCGCCGGTGCGCTGCGTACGGATGCGATCATCGGGGGCGCCGTCCCACAGATCCTCGACGATACCGATGCGCGAGCGGTCATCGCCCGATTCCAGCATTTCGCCCGCCTTGGCGACATGGGCGGCCATATCGGCCGAGGCGCTGGCGATGATCTCCGCGCGCTCGGTCGGGGTCATGCGGCCGAGCGCCTTGCCGATGGTCGCGGTGATGCGGCCAAGGGTCGAGGGAGCGATGGTGGAATCCGTCATCTGGTGGTCTCCATGGGTTCCAGTGCATCCGCACGGGCATGTCGAGGCACCGTACGACCGTACGATGCCTATATCCGATGCCGATTTCCGGGTCGGTTCACGGGGGATCCACCGCAATCCATCCGGCGATACCTCGTTTTCGTCGTTCTTGATAGGCTTCTCGAATGCTGCCGCTTTCCTTGATTTCCGATAGGCGAGCGGCTTCGTGGTGTCGCCGCTATCCAACCAGCGTCGAAATTCAGCAAAGGACAACCGCACCAGCGCACCGAGTCGCTCGTAGCCCCTACCATCGGAAAATCCCGCAAGATACGTGTCGTAGACGGCCCCTTTATCGGGAAATCCGAGCATCGCCTTGTGCTCGTCGAATTCCCGCGTCTCGGCATCCACCTGATCGACGACCCAAACCGGCTGCTGATCCGCCCGATGTGCCTCGTTATGGACATAGACGTCTACATGGTCCCCGTCGGCTCCGATGGTCCGTTTGACGTAGCCGTAGTGTGCCGGCATCCGTACTGACCACCGCACCCCATCAGGGGACACCCCGCTACGAATTCCATCCAACGGGGTCTCGATCGTCACGTCCAGGCCGCCGATATTGACGTGCGCCTTGCGGTAGTTTCCCGCCTGCGCCTGTGCTGGCGACGGTCTGCGCAGGTGCCGTGTCGCCCGCTCCATGTCGCGAGGGGAAAAGATCTGAACCGGCGTCACAGCCCCACCGTCGGCATGCCGAGACCCATATTGCGCCGGTACATGACGGCATGCGCGTAGAGGTCAGCCGCGCCAGCGGGGTAGCCCTTGCATGCCGCGAAGTGCTGACGGTAGCCGAGCAGCGACGGCGTATCATGTACGCCGCAGTGCGGGCAGGCATGCTGCGCCCATACATCGGCCATGGTATTCGGCAACGGCACGGTCGGAAGCCCTGCCTTGGCGAGTTCGGCCAGGTACGCCTTGGCCGTGACGATCCGGGCTGCTCCGGTGAGCGCCGTGTTCTTCGGGTTACGGGTCAGCGCCAGGCTGCGCCAGTCGATCGCCTTGATGATGAACCGGGTCGCGCCGGTTGCCGCGCAGGCCCCGCCCGCCGCAGCACAATCGTCCATGTCGGTCGGGAAGCCGTAGATCGAGGCGAGCCATCGCACCGGCGGGTCCTGCCGCAGCGAATCCCACACCCCATCGGCGCGCGAACGTCCATCGAGGCCGCGAGCAAGCTCCGCGGTGACGAAGGTACTTCCGCCCCCTTTGTCAGTCACGTCCAGTGGGCGGCCGACGATATAGCTCTCCGGATCCGGGATGCCGAGGCGGGTACCGAATTCCGATAGATGGTCGATGTCCAGATGACCGTGCGCCAGGAACCCGGCGGCCGAGCCGATCAGCGCCTGCTGCAAGACCACATCGCCGTCCATGTCCACGGCTTCGCAGCTTGCCTGAACCTCGATGATCCGTCGGCCGCCCTCGGCGGACGGCGGACGCGCCTTCACCACTGCCCGAAGTTGGGCGACGACGGCGCCGTCGAGATCGTCGGTGAGCATATCCATGGTGATGAATTATCGCCTCGTGCCGATCTTACGGCCTATGCCGGGATCGCAGC
>JAEHJW020002389.1_pt1 | contig 16475 bp, 25 predicted proteins | sample 9271431 | NCBI WGS metagenome assembly JAEHJW02 | reverse complement strand
TTAGCATACACAGCAGCAACATGACCAGAGGGTGGAACATACAATACAAGGTCATTGTAAGAATCGTTGATTTTAAGATCTGGTGTGTACAATGCTGATCTATTGCTGTTCAAATTGAGGGTTGTATTCCGATAATTTAGTGCTTCCGCCACAGTTTGGCTTGCCACAGGCATATCAAGAATTGCCACACAATCACCACGAGACTGAGCAAGTGTGTCCATAGCTAAATGAACTGTGGCGGAAGCATAACCACCATTAATCAGTAAACGAACAGTAATAGCCTCTGGGTCTTTAAACTGTTGCCATCCATTAGTAATATTTGAATCAGTTACAGCAGAACCACTATTACCACTGGCAAGAGAAGTTGCTGCCACTGCATAAATATTGGGAAGCGTTCCTGTAATGTTTGGAACGTTGGATTTAATTTTAATCAGCTTACTGAAAGTATTTACCTTATACTCCAACTCCATCTGTTGATTGAAACCATCCAACTTGTTACGTAGGGTAACATCAAAGGACTCAACAGCATTAGTTGCGGATTTAGCAGTATCATACACATCTAAAGTAAATTCATCCGTGGTTGCTGCAACAACTGGAATAGCACCACTTGGTGTAATTGCTCCAGTATCTGTATATGTAAGAGAAGTAGTGGATGCAATATACAGTTCAGTGCCAGCAGTACGACCATAAATTTTGTACGAAATTGCACCCGGAACGGCAGTCCAAGTCAACACGTTAGAATTGGCTGTGCCCGCACCAGTAGTCACAGTACCAGAGGGCGAAGGAAGAGTTTCACCAATTGAGTTAACTGCCGTTATCTTATAAGAAGTGACTAGAGCAGCACCCAAAGTACCACCTGTTGCTGACGTAGTTACAGTAGGTGCAGATGGTGTCATGAGATTCTTACTGCGAATACCAACCTTAAGTGTGCTACTGTATGAACCAGGACCTTTTGCATAGACATACGCAAGGTTTTCACTAAAAACAGTAACGCCACCCGCAGTAGCAAAATCAACACTAAGTGGATCTGTGACCGTGTAAGTGGTTAAAATATTTGCAGATCCAGTGGTGAGCTTCTGCATAAGAATACCACCATAGGAGTAACCAGTACCCGCAACACGAACAACATACAACTGGCTGGACTGCTGTAGGAAAGCGAGAGCCGAATAATGCATGTAACTAATACTTGGATCGGGTGCACCAAACTCTTCGATGAAAGCCTGATCGGAAGTGATTAAAACTGGTGTGTTGATAGGGCCTCGTTTAGACGCACCAACAATAGCACCAATAGACGTTGATGTTGGTTGAACAATTTGAGATAAATCTGTTTCTTTTACGTAGACGCCTGCGGAAAATCCAATGGCCATTTTGTTACTCCTTACTTAACTTTGTTTGGGGTAGAAGCAGTTTTTACATTAGGGTTATCCACACGAACATTAGGATACTTCTCCAATGAAGCGGGACTTGGTTGCCAGCCCTCTGCAAGTTCTACACGACCACGGGGTTGCACATGAATACCATCAGTATTCCCTTTATCATCTACAATATCAAGCTGTACTTGTTCAGAACCACCATTAATAACAATCATCTGTTTCTCCCTAGCTTTGAATGATTACAACATCCGCTGAATTAATGGTATCAGCATTTGTCAATGAAAGGCCATCTATGGGTGACGTTAAAACTAAACTGGTACTAAGAGGCATAGTAATAGTGTTGGCACCCACTGTAGTGGCTATGGTAATGGGCCTATTACTATAAATAATGGTTGCCTTGTTATTTGAAAGCATAGCATGGTTATATACAACGGTTGGGGCAATTGAAAAAACACGTTCAGATAGAGCACCACCAACCGCTGCAATACCCGTTCTCACTGACAGAAGGTTCCTACGAAGTTTTGCATCTGCCGAATAAGCTTTAATATCTATTACAAGGGATTTTTCCATTATCCTAATCTCGATTATAATTTAATCTCAAATGTTATATGTTCTGCAGCGGGGGAATCCGCAGTTATTGGTAATACCTTGCTGGAAGTGTTGCTATCTACAACATTTGGTATACCATTATTCGTAATTACGTTGGATAAGTCATCGAATGTAAGTCCGGGTCTCGCTTTAAATGTATGAACCAGCGTAACCTGCGGTAATTCCTCATAAGGAACACTTGGTGAGAAATACCCTTTGACATTAAGAGTTCCAACCAACTCATACATGTTTGGAATATCTACTGACATGTCTTTTGCAGGGGTAGTCAAGTTTTTTTCCATTGTCACTGGAATATCAAAAGTATGGTCATCAAAAGTGATACTCATATTGAGACTATTTTTAACGCTTGCAAACATCCAGTGATTCACTATTTCCAAACTTTGATGAACGCTATCTGTTAGAAAGGTTACTTCAAATGTCATAGTAACTGGAATAATTGGAATACGCGTTACGGTCAAGCTGTCATTTTTATGCCCGTACACACCATGACGTAATAGTGTTTTGGCTGGATATCCCTCTCCACTCTCAGTTATATTGAAGTCAGTAATAGATAAAAATACCATTGGATAATTAATTTTATCTGATAGAGTAGCTTTTATGGTAGCAGATAAATTAAACCTATCAGTAGTAGCTAAAAAGGTAACATTAGTGGGTAACTTAAATACCTCACGTATTGATTGCTGTAAACCCTTGATAGTAATTTGTTCTACAGTTAGATTGGTATTAGCCATAGCCATTTGAATAAAATTAGTGGTAATTATAGAGTGGAAACAAAAAACCCCCAATGGTAATTAGCCAATGGGGGTTTTACGTAAAACAATTACTTCTTAGTGTTGGCCTTGATAAGACGAGCATTAGCTTGAGCCCGTGCTTTACGACGTTTCATGGAAGCAGATTCCTCTACACCTTCATCATCGGCTTCATCTTCATCATCTTCATCATAGTCTTCTTCGTCGTCAGCTTCAGCGTTGACTTTGCGTTTGCCTTTATTAAGACGGGAAAGAGCTTTAGTCAGTTCTTCTTCCGTGGTATCTTCATCATCAACGTTGTCAGTAGCTTCCTGATTTTCATCATTAAGCGTTTCGACAGTTTCATTGAAGTCAGGCTCTTCCGTTGCTTTAGTCAGAAACTTAGCAGCTTCCGCATGTTTACCTTCTTTAACGTTCAACGCAGCAACAAGCAGCAGGTCGAGCGCGCGAGAATATTTTTTCATAACATTCCTTTCAGATATTTAAGAAAGAGTGGCCGTAACCGTAACAACCACTCTTATTTTAAGGCTACAAACGCTTTCCTTTGGCGATAGCACGAGAGTTGGCAATCACGCAAGAGACGCTTTCAGTAAACATCCAACCCTTGCCTGGAACACCTTCGATGGAAGCGTCAATTGGTTGACTATCAATACCACCACGATCAGAATACGAACCAGTGTTAATAGGATCACCAATGATGAACATTTCACCCTTCGACAATACTTTGTGTTGTGGATGGCGGAAAGCATCAGAGTACACAGTCATACCCAGGATGGTACCCAGCTGGCCCGTCAGCAGCAGTTCATGCTTCGACACTGGATCAATCAAGGAGGAGAAGCTAGCGTCTCCAATAATATCAGACCAAATGTCGTTAGCAATAAGCCAAGCCGAAGCAGGGATGTTCCAACCAGTAACTTGGTTACGCAGAGTTGCCAGAGCAGCGGGACTCATAGTACCGACGATAGTGGTAAGTGGGTTGCTTGTGTTAATGGTGGCATTAGCCAGGTTGTAGAAAGTACGATCTTCGGCAACCATGATAGCTTCCAGACCTTCAATGTACTTCTCTTCAAGCACATCACCGCTGGACTGGTCAATCTCACGTTTCTCAACGAAAGGACGACCAGTAATGTAGAATTCCGGCGGATAGAAGGTGTTATCACGCACAATCTGAGTAGCAACACGGCTGGGGGCAGAAGCAACAGTAGCAACAACGTTCTTCATACGCATTTTGACGCGCGGAATCTGACCCTGGGACAGTTCTTGACGCGACAGGAAACGGCGCATAAAGCCTTCACGATTACCCGCTTGATACAGCTCGTCAGCCAGCACCTCACCCAGTTCCGCATGGGCTTCTTTGCTGACGAAAGCAGCACTAATCATCTGGCGGTGAGCAGCAGCCTGCTCCAGTTTGGTCATCTGCTGTTCAGTAACTACTCCCTGAGTGGAAGCAACTTCCATCAGTTTAGCAATTTGCTGGACCAGATCGCCACGGCTGGAAGCATTCAGTTCACCATTGATGCCGATAGCACGTTCCCCACTGTTGCTGAATTTCAGTTCAGAGGCAATAACCGGGGTCTTAAAAGACATACCGGCATACGGGTTTTTCTTCATAACTTAAACTCCTTTAGTTAAATTCTTAAACTTAGACAGCGAAGTGAAGGCCAAGGTAGGGATCACCAGCAGAGGGAACTTTGGTTACGTAAGCATTGGGGACAACAGTACCAGAACCACCAATGGTGAATAGGCCGTTGGCACCAAGAGTTACAATGATTGCAGCACCCGTACCCCAGTTAACCGACGTATCATATTCAGAAGTAACTATGGAACCCTGGGTAACAACGCCAACAGAGTTGAGCGTAAGACCAGCAGAACCACCAGCAGGAATATCACCCTGAACACTACGTGCCTGAACAGTGGTAGGGCTGTAACGATAGGAAATGGTCATTACAACACCAGCTTGGCCGCTATGGAACGTAACAACGTTACCAGTAATGCTATAAGCGTTGGGGGTAGTAGTAGGGTCACCAGCAGTTTGAACAACACCCGAAGCATTGACAATACGCAGAGTACCAGCCGCAGGAGTGTAAGCCAGGGTCACTTGGTAAGTGGTGGCGTTAACAGTCAGGGATTCAAAGTTGGGCAAATACAGAGGGGTCATTTGTTGGGAGAAAGCAACACCCACAAATTGTTCACCTGCAGCACCAGTAGAAGGCTTAACGCCATACACGCCGCTTGCATAAGCAGCAACAAGAGCTTGACCTTCAGCAGTGATGGTAGAACCAATCACAACCGGTTGTTCAACGCTCTGAACAATTTTACTATCTTGGAACAAAAGCATAGTTTAACTCCTTAGAAAAGTTTTTTACCAGCACACTGCTGACGGATCGAACGAATGGAAGCAACTTCCGAAATAGCCTTTTCTTCCACAACCAAACTTGCACCCTCCAACTTGGCTTCAAAGTCAGTAACCTCATCTTCGTCGTCATCGTCAATGGATTGCATATTTGTATCAAGTAAGGTTTCAGCCAATTGATTACGCACATCCACATTCTTAGCCATTAATTCTTCAGCCAAGGCTAGTAATGTTGAATGATAGTCATCAGAATATGCTGCAAACACTTTGTCAATGATCTTGGAAGGATTCCGAACACCAGCAGCAGAAAGTTCTTCATACAGGCCAGCTTTTAATGCGTGAGCTTTGCCCTTAAAGAAGTTCTTACCCAGACCAGTTGAAGCAATGGACAGGCACTGTTTGAAATCAGCTTTTAAATCACTTAGGGTTGCTTCGACTTTCTTGGTTTCCTCAGCCAAAGCAGATTCAACATGCTTGGCAACAGTTTCAGCAAATGGGAACTTAGCAACAATGGAAGTGAACCCATAATGAGACAGGGCCTTCTCAACACCAACTTGAGACACTGTGTGATTGATGGCTTCTGCAAAACTGCGACTATTGAATACAGCCACATTCTCGCCTGCCTGTTCCTTTGATAGTTTGGCAACAGGAACTTCATTGACAGTAGCAATAATCAGGTTGTTACCAACCATCATAGAAAACTCGCCGTTGCCAACAACGTTAAGCATACTGGTTTCGATGAAGTCAGGAACTTCTTCATCAACGTCAGTATCCTCAGTGACTTCTGAGTCATCTTCATCAACGTCAGTACCATCGTCAACTTCAGCTTCCTCAAGTTCTTCCGTCACGTCATTCTCTTCTGGATCAACATCAGCACAGCTTTTTTTGCCTTCTTCGGATTCCTTTTCTTCCTCTTCCTCTTCCTCATCCTCATCTGCATCTGCATCTGCATCAAAATCATGCATATCAGATGCATCAGCTTCCGTAATGTAAAGAATGGGTTCACCACAAGCTATGCATTTCATTTCACCACCAAGTGATGCTACAACAGCATCAGAAGCAATGACATGTGTACCACAAGCAGGATTAGGGCATTGTACGCAGGAAATTTCCTCATCATTACCAAAATCCTCTGGTGTTTCGTCAACAACTTCAACTTCATCCGAACCACAGTTAATACAGAACGGCTGCAAACCCTTAACCGAAGCAAACACAGTACCACATTTGCATTTATGGCTAGAAAGTTGTTGCTTCCTGTCTAATTCGGGTGCAGAGGAAGCTACGACGAAAAACGCATTTTGGCTAGAGGCATTAAGAACTGCTGCCCTCGCTTCCAAAGGTTTCTTCATATTCACTCCTTTTAATCTTATTACCTGATAAGTAGTTTAAAGGCCTGAGTGTATTACCACGCCTGACAATTTTGGTAAGTTTACCTTGAATTTTGGGGTAACTTTGTACTAAAGCCACCATATAATGAAATTAGTGCTGCCGCAGTAGATTTACAAAATTTTGAGTAAAACCTGGGTAAACATGCGAAAACCCTGTAAAATAAGCATGTGGTGGCTGAGAACGGGTCGGCCAACCCTTTCGTGCATGTTAACCTTGTTCGCGAATATTAGCCACCACATAGCTTTCGCTAACATGGTGTGAATTTTTAACAAGGGGTATCAAATGCGTAGCCAAACCATCTATTATATCTCAGCGTTACCTGGAATTGGCAAGACAAAATGGGCTGTCGATGAAATGACACGACGTATTTTAGCCAATGAGGGTATAACCATCTATTGTGCACCTACCATTAAACTATTAAAAGAAGTAGAGCAGTATTTAGAGGAACGTGTTGGCAAAACTCATTATAATAGAATAATTAGCATATACAGTAATGATGAAAAAACTGGAAGCGTAAAAAATGGAATTCGTCTATCCCTAGAAGGGGGTGTTGATGAACGGGGTTTATTTAGAACACCTGTAGTTAAAGGGGGCGTATTATTAATAACCCATGCTGGTTTTATCAGCATTCATGAATTTCCACGTATTAAAGAAATTAGCGTCATCTTTGATGAAGCTAAAAAGTTGGTAACACAGCATCGACGTATTGATTTCAGTTCTCCAACTAGTATAACTGCCTTTAATGAATTACTTAATATCACTACTGCTGAGGGATTCCCATTTCAACGAGTGACACCTAAAATTGGTGGAAAACAACTGTCCGATATATGTACTACAGTTGAGGCTAAACGACAATTTCCTGAAGTACTGAAGATACTACAATTAACAAAAAATCCTCGTATTGAAGTTTATGTAAAAATAAGTAAAGAGAGCTATAGTTTTTTTGAAGCTATTGCACCTGTAAAAATATTTGAAGGCTTTAAACATGTGGTGGTGATGGCGTCTCATTTTGAGGACAGTCAGATGTATTATATGTTACAACATAGAAGGGTAAAACTTATAGATATAACTGAGGATTCAATAGAAGATTATCCTGAGATACTAAGTAGAATAAATGAAAGGTATGCACGTACTAGCATAGTGCCTCTTACATTCAATGATTCACCCTTAAGTAAATACTTACTTAACTCAGTGTTGATCAGAGAGAAATTTTTGCATGTAGTTAGAAAACAATTGTTCAATTTAAATCTTGGTTTAGAAATGAAGGATTTAAAACAATTGATGTTTAATAATAGAGAATTTAAACTTAGGGAAAATGTAAAAGACGCAATTCAGCTCTTAAAAGAAAAGGAAGTAGTAGTATTTCCAATTCAATGGATGATTGATAAGTCAATAGATGTTGTCAACACAATGATTGAACAAAAACAGATTCCAAAGTCTTTACCACCTTTATTAGTGGTCAATAATATTAATAGAGATAAAGTTTTAAACGATGAGCGTTTTACTTTATTACCAGCAATGCCACATGGATTAAATAAATATTCAAAACACAATGTAGTTATATTTTTGGCAGCTATAAACCCGTCACCACTACTAATAAAGTTTTTCAACTATTTATTACCAGGTTATGAATTTGAGAAGGATCACGTTGCAGATACTTGTATTCAATGTGTTGCTCGTTCTTCTATTCGTGATATACATTCAAAGAAAGACGTAGTAATCATTGTCCCTGATAAAGCAATTGCTGTTATGTTGAATCAAAAAATGGGAAACTATGCCAGTTATGAGACTGATTATGCTATGCCATATCAAATGTTGGACATACCAAAGCAAAAACCATTAACTGACAAAGAAAAAGCAAGTAAAAGACGTGAAAACGTTAATAAAGCAGTTAAAAGATATAAGATCAACAACAAAGAGAAACAAAAGTTGATGGAAAAGAGGTCAAAACTCAAAAGAATGGGTAAATTTGATGAAGCCAACGAAATTACCAAAAAAATTGATGAAATTAACGAAAAAACCGGAAAAGTAGTCAACTAACCCGGAGTTAGTTTCTTGGTTGGCCTGAATGTTGAGCAATTATAAAAGGGCAATAATACAAATTGCTTTTTAAAAAGAAAAAAGTATTATTGCCAATTCATAAAGAGTAAAGAAAAAAGGAAAAAGAGGTCTTTGAGCGAAGCGAAAAAGACCGGGTGGGCGAAGCCCACAAGTAAACTTTAACTAGTCCCCGTCACAAAGCTGGTTAAACTGGTTCATATTAAGGATGGGTACTAGGATGGGTTTATATGTTAAGATAAGGGTTTTCGCTACGCTCAACCCTTTGCTTCGCTTGCTTCACTGCGTTCAGCCATTTCCTTATTTTTCTTTACCTATTTCCATATTCTTAACTGGGGTTACTACCAACGTCTTAACCATTAAACTATTGAGGTTTTTTCGCTACGCTCAAAACCGAGAGTGGGCGAAGCCCACCAGTTTTTCAACTTTCAACGTTTTCAACTTTTCAACTTTGATATTTTGAAATTGGTTAAAAATGGGGTCAACAACTCAAGAGTTAGACCACTTAACTATACCCAACGTTGGCAACGTTTCGGGTGTTTAAACCACCATTTTTGTTACCCAAGTGGTTTATACACGTAAACCTTATGCCAACCGAAGGTTGCATCAAAGTACTGTGTAGACGTAACCGTTTGGGTAGTTATTTATACGGAAAAACGTGTAAAATAGTGTAAACATTTAGGGAAACAAAAATGGTTGAATGTGGTGATTTTATTACACAAATGACGGATATACAATTTGAAGCCTATAACTTGCTTGTCAAGTTTTTTGGCGTTGACGTTGTCCGTGCTAATGTGTTTGTTCTTAAAGGCTATGCGGGTACAGGAAAAACCACTTTACTCAAACAAGTTTGCTATGATTTTAAGGATATTTTGGAAGACGCTGTTTTCACTGCTCCAACCAACAAAGCAACTAAGGTCATTAAAAGAACGTTGAGTGCATATAAAGCGAATGTAAAAACCATTTATAGCTTACTTGGTATTTTGATGAAGCAAGACGGTGAACAGGTTATACTTACATATCCTGATAGACCTGTTGACTTATCCAATTACTACATTATATTTGTTGATGAAGCTGGGATGGTTAATACACCATTACTTAATTACATGCTTAAAACTTACACTGATGTTAAGTTTGTGTTTATCGGCGATCCAGCACAGCTTCCACCAGTTGGAGAACCAATATCTCCAGTATGGAAAATCAAAACAAAGTATTGTGTTGAATTAACACAGGTAATGAGATTCGATAATCAGATACTTACGTTGGCTACTGCAATTCGTAAACAAGTGATGAGTTATCCAAATAATACGCCACTTATTATTGAATCAGATCATGGCAAAACCGAGGGTGTTTGGAAACTCAGGACTTCCAAATTTAATACTCGTATTGAATTTGCTGCGTCTAAAGGTTTGTTTACACGTGTAGATCATACAAAGGTAATTGCATGGCGAAATAAAACAGTGGACTCATATAATGATGTAATTCGTAATGTTATTTATACTAACCCTGATAGATTTATGGTTGGGGATCGTATAATGGTAGCAGAGCCCATAGTAGTAGATAACCATGTTATTGCATCCATTGATGAGGAGGGCACTATTGCTAAAGTTGAGTATTCAGCAAATTATTTCTACCCCCAACTTAAATCATATAATTTAATTATTAACAGAGATGATGATATTACATTAACTATTAATGTTATTCATGAGGGTAGTGCGGGTGAGCTTCAATCACTTCTAAATAAGCTGGCGAATGACGCTAAGGCTGATCGTAAGCTGTGGTATAAGTTTTGGCAACTGCGTAATTGTTTTCATAAAGTGAGATATGGGTATGCAATCACCGCACATAGAAGTCAGGGAAGTACTTATGTAAATGCTTTTGTAGACTACACAGATATTATGAGCAATTCAAACACATCAGAAGCACTTAGATGTTTTTACGTAACTGCAACTAGACCAACTAAACGTTTATTGATTAGATGAGGAAATAATGGAAACAAAAGATATTAATGATGCAGTGACAATGATTGCACGAGGTATTGAGATACTTAACCAGGGGCCACTTAATTACACTTTAGATGTTCTTGCTGCATCCCATCAACTTCTGGTTACAAAGTATTCTCCGTATAAAGTTGGAGATCGTGTGGTTTTGACCAAAGAGATTGATTTTATGGAGGCCCCCGGCTGGCAAAACCACAAGCACTTCTTGAAAGTTGGTGCACTTGCAACTGTTCATACTGTATCTGTATACACCAAAAGTGGTAGAACTAAGGAAGATAGCCTAGTTTTCGGTATTTCGTTTGATTCAATGAACCCAAGCAATGTGTTTACATTCGATGAGTCCTATATCTGCCATGAACGTGATTATAAACACCCAGTTCTAGCCCCAATACTATCCAAAGACTTCAAAGAAAGTAAAACTTATAAACTGGGTAAGATTTATCAAGAACTTGCTCATGCATTGTGCAATCCAAATACTCAGATTTCAACCCTTGTAGCGTTACAAGAAAAATATGGTCTGGAGTTTGATCTCTCATTGGCTCCTACTGGTGATACTAAATGAAGGGGAATATTTATAAAGATAGACTGTTGTAAAACCCTACTATGAACCAAGAAGATCTACAATCATAGTTGGTCTCGCACTTCGCTACAACTTTAATGCTTGAACATTCATATGAACTGAATCTTGGTTTACCTTATACCAACTTTGTTGTGAATTCACAAGATTTAATACATAAAGAATTTTCATATAAATATTCTAAAGACGAAATGTTGCAACGAAGTAAAGTGTCACCACGCTACTGAACATGCCGCTAGTTTATCCCCCAATCAAGAAAACTTTTGGAAGACCAAGCACGTTCAAATATAGAAAGATATATGAAGGAAACTGAATGACTACACAGGGAATAACATATAAAGATACAACCGAAACAAAATTTTTAGCACACTTGAAAAAATTGGGAATAGTAAGTTTCTGGCACTGGTTAACTGCTGTTAACCCGGAATCAAATAACGTTGTTATCACAAAATGTAAATTAGCATACACCCTAGAATTAATTAGCACTCACTGTTTGACTGCGGATGAACCTCGTTTAGAGGGTATCCCAAAAGACCAATTAAGACTTATATATCTGCACTTTAGATTGGTGAAAACATGGCGTCCAAAAAACAATACTCAGCCGTAATTTGTGTTAATGGCGAACCTATAAAGTATAGCACGAAAGCATCCTCCATTAAGAATGCCATGCGCCATATTGAAAATCAGTTGAAGCGTGAAGGCAATAAAATACCAAACTTTACACCTGAAAGAATCTATGAAGATAAAACTTCGTGAACTGTTGGATTCACATTATTATAGTGAAGCATTAAAACATGCAGACCGTCACACCAAGGAATACATCCAGTTGCTTTTAGATACTTTGGCTAAGATTGATGTACCAGAGGAATTGTTGCGAAAGTTTATCAAATTTTTAAAAATTACTTCTTTGTTGGATATAAATGATGTGTTTGTAACTCCATCGGAAGAAAATGATTCAATTCTTATTCGACTAGAAGTGCCTGATAAGTATACCTACTTCGGTAGAAGTTTATTAGATGCTTCTTTGTTTTTGACTTTAGAAATCAAAGACAAATTCTCACTAGACGAACAAATTAAGTTGATACCAGTTCTTTGGACATACTCTCTGTTTGTTGGTGAGGATGAAGAAGAAGATGAGGAAGCACCAGTGGATACAAAACAGGGTTTACACTAAAAAAGGAAAAATAATGAACACAAATATATGTACTCAATGTGGAACTAGGACTATAAAAGAAGTATGTGAATGTGGGGCGAAAACAATTCGTTGTAATCAATTTCGAGGTATTTGGGAACACTATAAGGGAGGTCTATACTTGGTATTTGGTATTGCCAAACACACGGAGAGGCAATGTACTTTTGTCTCATACGCACCCTTAAATTCCCCTGATAATTTATTAGTACGCCCCATTAACATGTGGCAGGAGCTTATTCACCATAAGGGGAGAGAAGTAAAACGCTTTATTCCCAGACTAGATTTGACTATGTGTGGAAAACGTGATGACCTTTGTACTGGTGGTGACTGTGCCTGTAGTAGAATAGATAAATTGGAAGCCGCATAACATTAGCCCTAAGGTAGGGTCCACTAATTACACCTGTGTATATTCTCATAATTCATAGTATGTTGGTGGATCACCAACTGGTGATTATTGAAGTGCTACACTTAGTGTATACTGTATTTGAATAAATATCCTGAGTATAGAGCATGAAACGGCCAAGAGTTATTATTTTTGATGGTAACAATTTGATGTATAGACAGCATCATTTTACTAAACATCTTACTTCAAGTTTCGGTCATCCAACTGGTGTAATGAGTGCATTGCCCAAGCACGTTCAAGAAACAGCACGAAAATTGAAAGCAACTCCTATATTAGTTTTTGATGGTGCTAAAGGCTCTTTGGTTAGGAAGAGAATATATGCCAACTACAAGAGTAACAGAAATGGTATGCCAGAAGAACTAGCTGTTCAACTAGAACCCGTTAAAGAAATAATGAAGGCTCTTGGTGTCGCAGTTTATCATGATAAACATTTGGATGCAGATGATGTAATTGGTACACTTGCTCATAATTACTGTGAGACACATAACGTGATTATATCTTCATTGGATAAGGACTTTAACCAATTAGTTACTTCAAGTATCAGGATTTGGAATCCTCAAACAAGAGTATTGATTGGAAAAGTAGATATTGAAAAACGTTATGGAATTACCCCCAACCAGTTTGTTGATTATTTAGCGCTAGTTGGGGATACTGTTGATGGTATCCCTGGTGTATACAAGTGTGGTCCCGTAACTGCCTCTGAATGGTTGGCTGAGTTTGGGGACTGCAAAACATTGGTGAAAAATGCTCCCGAAAAAATCAAGAAACGCATTGATGTTGCCCAACTAAAAATAAGTTATAAACTGGCTAAAATAAACACTACGCTGGATTTGCCAGACATAGAAACTAAAGTAGATGCTGCAAAAGTCAAATCCCTATTGAAGTATTATGAGTTACGACAGCTCTTAAATATGCTAATAATTGGGTAACTACAATTATTTGGAGCTTGACAAAGTTTGAAATCTATGTTATAATAAACTAACATGTGAACTTACCATATTAAAAAGTTTGGCATGTTGACCGTCCTTTTCATATTTTTCATAAGGGGAGTTAAATGAAAACCTTCATCAAATTTTCGGGCACTGTTAACGCGTATGCAATGGTTCAGATGAATCAAAACTTTGTTCGTCACCTCAAGCGTTTCCTCCATCGTGAGGAACTTCAATTTGCCCCCGCAGTTCGCGCTTACGCTCATGGTGGTGGCTGGTATGCCATTTATGGTAACCCTGCTGAACGTGGCCGAGACGTGGAGTGGGCTATCAAAATTATTCGCAAATGTGAGTATCAAGTTCAAAAAGACATGACCGAAGAAATTCGTCATCTTCTCATTGTCATCCAAAAGCGCAATCCTGAAATTCGTCAACACGTGTATGACAACCAGGTGAAAATCATGCGTGATCTCAATCTCAATACTCCAAATATCAAACTCGCTGCCCCCCAAGCATTGCATGTTTTGCAAACCCGCATCAACAACAAGTACCATAGAGGCTAATCATGGCCTGTAAACATGGTGAAACCAGCAACATTTTGTGTCATCGTTGTGACCTTGAATTCATTGCTGAACAAGAAGAGAAAATGATTCATGCTCTTGAACAGGACGGATTTGTCATTCGTGTTCATGACTCTCACAATGAAGTTATTCACACTAAGAATCCAGCCCTTCGGTTTGATTCCATCCAAGAAGCTTTTGATTGGAGACGGGATAGTGCTTTGGCTTTAGCACTATTGAACCGTAAATACTAAAAACTCAAGGAGTTAATTATGGTAACAGTTAGCAATGAAGCCCTCATGATCTCAATTTTGGATGGTGAGCGTCAACGTCTTGCTGCTAGGATGCGTAAACTTCAACGTGACGCTGAATCAATTCGTGATGAAAGGCGCGAACTTGACGTTCGCTTTAAAACTCTTTCTGAGAAAATCAATGCGGTTATGGATACAATTCATGACCGTGAAGAAATTGTTCGCCTTAACAACATGCTTACTTGGTAATTGGAGAACCAAATGGTTACGGAAACCCGCGAAATGAGTCTTGATGTTATGCTTGCCATTCGCAAAGACTTGAAATTCAATTTGCACATGTTGGAACAGGAGTTGTGCAAAGTGCTCACGCTTTGGCAATCTAAAGCTGAACATGGTTTCAAGGTGCAGGCTATTAATCAACTTCGAGAGGAAGAAAAACTTTCTGTTGGTGATGCAATGAAAAAAGTTGACGCATTCATTGCCTCACTTGACGATTGACAGGAGAATTTTATGAAAACTGAAATCTTCTTGAAAGAAAAGGCTCGTCTGTTGGAGGAAGCAAATAATAGTCACAATCATGTGATGGATAGGATTTCTGCATGGCTTGAGTTAGGTTTTCTGTATGGTCAAGACTACCATGAAGCATATAAGTGTTTCAGGAAAGCTCAAGACTTAGTTGATACTAAATAAGATTGGGGGTATAATTATGTCACAAGGCGATGCCTTCAAACGAACTGCAAAAAATTTGATCCATATGGCAAGCAATGCCATTGAAGAGGCTGCTGCTTATATCGACAATATTGAAGATGATGAAGTAAAAGAAGCTTTGTGGCAAAAGCTTGCAAACCTCCATAATGAGCTACCTACTTTGATTCCAGTTAACCCTGTTTTCACAGTTGGTACAACTGTTCGTTTTACTGATGTGGGGGCTTCTCTTATTTCTGCCTTTGATGCAGGGGATATTGGTATCATTACAGAAGTTTCTTCTGATGACGGGTACGCCGTTAATGGTTGTGCATGGTATAGCTCAGATGATTTTGAATGGGTGGCTGACCCCACACTGGAGTCCATGAAACAAGTTTCTATCCTCTCTAGTAAAGGAGATGAGGAAGAAGAATTAGATGGTGAGGAGGATTAACTAAATGGGAATTCCATTACAAGTAACCCAGGACGATTTTAACCAGTGGGCAGAAAGCAAGTGCATTGAATATGCATCCTGTACTATTCGTTACTGTGGTAAAATGGAACGGCTGATTTTCAAAGTTTATGTTAACGGAGTTTACAAAGTAACCCGTGGAAGCATATCTATATATGAGGGGTCAAATTTTTTGGAAGCACAGACTGCATTCAATGAGCATTCTGTTTGTTGCGTCTAATAATTTACCTACAATGGAGCAAAAATGAAAAAACTTTATTTGATTCAACGTGGCACTATTAATCGACCCCTTGGTGAGCACAAAGGGCTGAAACTTTCTGCTGCTGTTGACCTTGATTATATGGGCTCTTCCGAGTTTGAATTTGGAGCACTCCCAGCTTCATTTGCATCCATGTTTATTCATCGTGATGGATATAAACTGAAAAAAACAGAGCGCATTACTAAGCAGGTGGGTGAGCATCAGTTTGCCCTTCGTGTTTATCACAACATGGAAGAAAAAGATTTTAATGATTACGTTGAACAACTTGTTCATCTACGTAATGGTACGGGAAACCTTTATTTAAAAGAGCGAACGTACTTTGAACTTGGCTCAACTTTTTTTGGTAAATTTGACTTCTGGTGGGATATTGAGAACCATGTGATTTTCAGTTTTGATAAGCATTTCATGAATCGCCTTCCTTCCCATCTTAAGGCAAGCTTTACTGTTATGGAATTTTTTGAAGATAATGAAAATGCTGTTAACTTGGCTAGGAGGTAATTAATGGTTAATTGCCAAAATAGTTTGGAACTAGAATCATTAATTGCTAGTTTCTCCGACATTAATGCCCCCAAACATGTTCAAATTCAAGTAAGTAACGATAAGAAACGTGTTTGGGT
>JAEHJW020000002.1_pt1 | contig 16491 bp, 33 predicted proteins | sample 9271431 | NCBI WGS metagenome assembly JAEHJW02 | reverse complement strand
AGTAGGGCCCCGCACCCCTCTCCACCAGCACGATCCCTGTGGTGTGTCGATGGGTGGAGCTATGCTTTTTAGCGCATGGCGGTATGCGAAAATGGCGGGTTGACAGCACCTAAAATTGGGTGTGTCGGCCCTCGCTAGGTCATCATTTGGTGCGATATAGCATCGTATCGCAAAGAGAATGTTTCAAATCCGTGCGGAATAATATCCTAGCGGCTGGACTCTATTCCTCCATGGCGATGGCAACCGCGATCGCCAGCACGACCATTAACGCGATCGTGAGAAGGCTCACGACTGCGCCGCGCGCTCACTCGGAAGCGGCGGCAGTGGGATCGCTCCAACCGGAAGCGGTTGCGTGCCAAGTCTTTTACGCCAGTCTGAAACGTCCCGACGGTTAGTAAAGTGAGTCGGGATCGGCAGTCGCATCAGGATAGGCGAGCCTCGGCGAGGCAGGTTGTATTTCACCACCTTGCTCATGATGGAGTTTTTAGAGCGCCCCATCATGCGGCCGATTTCTGCGGTGCTGTGCCCCTGCGAATACAGATCGTTCAGTCGCCGCTTATCCGAGTCAGTCCACGGACGAGATGACATGGCGAAGCTCCCCCACGAAAAACGGCACCGCCAGACCTCAGCGGTGCCGTCGAAGCCTAAGCGCCGCCGGAGCCTGACGCAACGCCCTCCCGGCCGGCCCGAACCATCCTGGCGAGAATCAAGGCGACTGTGACGACGGCAACGCCGGAGGCAACGGAAGCGAGGAAGCGCCAGAACTCGGGACTCCCGCGCCCTCCATCTCCACCACCGCCGCCATCACTCCCGCCGCCGCCGCCATCACCGTGGCCGACGATACCGACTCCCTCGCTGCCGCCTGTGCCTGGTAGGTCTGCCACGCCGACGCCAGGGCTGCCTGTGCCGCCTGGATTATCCGAATCTCGCCCGGACTCTTTGTCCGCGAAATCGCGAGCATCCCGGCCGTCTGCGCCGTCGTGACGATCGCCGAGATCACCGCCACCTGATCCGGCGAAAGCGGAGTCGTCGCTCCCGGTGCTACCTGGGACGCGCATCCGGCCAAGGCGATCGCCAGTGCTGGCGCGATGAGCGGCCGCAAGATCGATCGGCCCGAACTCCGCACCATGTTGCGTCGGCGAAACGGAAGAAAAGGAAGGGAACCTGATGCCTGCCATCTCACGATGCACCGCCCCGATCCATGGACGTTCCCCGCTCTGCTTTGAGCACCGCCAAGCCGCCGGCAAGCAGGTTAGTAAGACCGATCGACAAGCCGCCGGTTGCCAGCGCGTGCACGCCATTGACGATGAGCCCCCATCCCGCCAGCGAACTCGCCTGCGTGATGAGTGCCAGAAAAGCCTCAATCTGTGGCATCGGAAATCCCCATGTTGTTACGCTCAACCGCCTGCAATCGCGTCAGAATCACCGCAACCGCAGTGTTAAGACGCCATACCATGATGAAAGTGACCAACGAAAGCAGCGTCGTCAGGTTGTGATTCATGCCGTGGCTTAGGGCGGAAAGAAGGTCTGTCACGTCCACGATCCCGTTGCCAGCGCCGCCGCCATCCGACTGTATCGCGCGGGAAGCTTCTTTGCCGCCTCGCTATCCAGTAGCTCTTTCGCCGCCGCATCGAGATCGCCCTCTTGTATCGCACCAATCATCCGGCGAAACGTCAAAAAACCGTCAACCCCGCAGTTGAACGAAACCATAATCGCGACATCCTGCGCGACCCCTGGCCAGCCTCGCCACTCCGGCAGGCGGGCATCAAGGGATGCCGCGATCTGGTCCAGATCGTTGTCGAAAAGCACCGCCGCCTCATCGGCCGCGATACCTGGACCAGACGGCCCCAGATTGCGACCCACGCCGATTGTCGGGTTGCCTTTGAGGATCGATCCCGGACCGATCGGAAGCCCTGTGGCATCATCGTAAACGTGGCGTCGCGTGCCCTCATCCGCGACTAACTGTGCTCGGCCGGCCGGAGTGATCATCCAACCCCCCCATGAGTCGGCGTGATCACGTCAACCACCGTGGAACGATCGCCGAGGAAGCCCGCGCCGGCCGAAAAGACAATCAGCGCCAGCCCCAGCACCACAAGCAGAACGTCCGCCCCGATCGATTGCCAGCACGCGCCCGAAAAAATGCCCGCCACGCCAGCGCATGGGCTCCCAGGCGGCCCCGATCCGCCGGAGCCTGTGACACTCCCGGATGTGCCGCCGGAGCCTGTAGCGGCCCCCGTCGTGTCGCCAGTGACATTGATCATCGGGCCGCCCTGGCCGATCGATCCCTGCAACGGCTGGCCACCTGTCAGGCTGGCGTAGGTTCCCGGCGCCGCCGCCGCCAGATTATTGCCGACCCCCGCAAGCCCCATACCGTAGGTCGTGGCAGTCTGGGATGGGTCCCAGTAGGTCCCCGCCGTGCCGTTTTGCAGCCCCGACAAAAACTGGCCGGCATTGCTCCCGGCCCCGACTGCGCCAGGGAAATTCCCTTCGATTGTGTTGATATACGACTGCGTGAACGATGCTGCGTTGGCGTAGTTGGCCAGCGATCCGCCCGACATGATCCCGCCTGGATTATTGCCAGTTAGCGTTGCGGGATTCGTTCCGTAGCCAGACTCAAAGCCCCACTGCTGAAGGATAAGCGCCGGCGATATGCCGAGCGCCTGCCCCGCCTGCGTGGCGTAGGGAGACCATGCCGAAACGAAAGAACCTGCGTTGCTGCCGCTCATCCCCACGTGCGCCCGGTGCCGATGAAACCAAAGAGCGGAATGTAGGTTGTGGCGCGCTGTGCGCCACCGGGACCAGCGAAATTAACGTTGGTCCCCGTCCCCGCGTAGGGATCGGCCGCGCCGGTTGGCGGATAGAACATCCCTCCGGGAATAGACGTTCCAGGCGAAACGGTCCCCAGCACCGCGTTAGCCTGCTCGCGTCGCCAGATAAGCCAAAGCAGCACCAGGCCAACGCCGAATGTTCCGGCCGCGATCGCGACTTTGTGCTTTCGCATCAGATCACCACCACCCCGGTTCCCTGCGTTGGCAGGTTGCGCACCGTGGACGCCATGAGCACCGGCGAGGCGCTAAACAGGCCCGCCCCGTTAAGTGCGCCGGTAAGCTGCGCCGCCGCCATCAGCGGCCCCGTGAGCGTGTTAGCGACCGAGGCATCGTTCGCAGCCCCAAGCTGCGCCGTGGCACTCGCCAGCGTCGCGGTCTGCGTCGCGGCCGCGCCGGCATAGGCGCCGAAGCCTGATGCCGCCGCGTTATTGGCGTTCATGGTTTCCTGTGCGATCGCTGCGATGGCGGTATTATTTTCGTTCGCCGCCTGGGTTTGGTTGTTAATGTAAGCCTGTGCCGTGGCAGCCGTCGAAACCTGCTGAACCTGCGCCGTCGCGGCGGTATTGGCCAGCGCAGTCTGCGTGCCGGCCGCCAGAGTCGCAAGGTCCAGACTGCCCTGTTGCTGCTGCGCCTGCGCCTGCTGCGCTGCCTGTGCAGCGATCTCCGTCGCCAGCACGCTATTGGCGCCAGTGCCCCCCGATGCGGCCGAGTTCCCCGATTTGAAAAGGCCCGACGAAAAGATAACGCCAAGCAACACCACGCCACCTACTGCCAGATAGGGCCAGTTGTGCTCGGCGAACTTGCCGACCTCATCCCAATTCGGACCGTGGATTTCCGCCATCGTGCGACCTATCCGAAAAAGCAGGAAAAGAAACCACCGCACGCTTTGGCGGAATTGCTGGCCACCTGGGAGAAAGCGTTCGCTGTCGTAACATTCACCTGGCCCAGACTATTGCCCCAGCCGGTAAACAGATTTGCGAGCTTGGAGAATTCCCACGTCCCCACCTGCGAGACCGCAGACAGATTCGCCGCCTGCTGTGCCGCGATCGTGTCCTGCTGTGCCGCCAGAACCTCAGGAGTGATCCCCAATCCAGGGACGCCCTGCGAAAACTGCATCGGCGTAAAGATCGCCGACATGCCGCCCCATGCCCCCGTGTTAAAGGGAATGATTCCGATCGGACCAAGATTGCTGATGCTGCCTGACATGTCAGAAACTCAGCACCGGACCCGTAGGCGGTTTCTGCACGCCGATCGGCAGGAACTTGATATTCCCGCTACCAATGTTTGGGCCGAAGGGACGCGCGCGAAGAGTCGAGGCGGTGCCATATGGGAACCCGAAAAGGAAATTCTTGATTCCCGTGATGTATGGCCACGGCTTGATAGCGCCGGCCGTGCCCTCAACAAAACCGGACGGGCCGCCGGCCCCAAGCCAGACGATCTGACCAGACCCCGCGTTGAACCCGTGGAACGTCCCCGGTTGATGAAACTGCGCGAAATTCTGCGGCACCGGAAGATGACCAAAACCGCGACCTGTGCTGCGGTTCATTGCCATTTTCCCCTTAGCCGGTCATGCCGGATGTCACGCCATAGGTGGCGTTACCCTGCGCTGCGTTCAAGAGATTCGCGAAACCGCCGGTCCCCGCACTGATGACCTGCGCCGCGCCCTGGCCGTTTTTCACCAGAGTCGTCACGATCGCGGCCCCGACAAGAAGCGCCGCAATCGAAAAAGCACCCGCCACAATACCGCTCATGCCCTATCCTCCAACCGCCGATGGTAGAACCGTTTTCGCGTTTTCGATCATTGTCATTCCGTTCCCGTTATGCAGGAGAAACCCAACGACCAAGAGCACGATGAAAGGCTTTGTGAATTCCTCGCCCGTATCAACCTGCCAGACTCCCGCCATCACCAAAAGCACCGCCAGCCAGTAGATGAACTGGCCCTCGCCCTCAATCGCCTTGATAAAGGCCGGCGCGTTGCCGCGAAGGCCCACCAGAACGAAATAGACACCATACAGGACGCCAATCAGGGAACTCATGGGATCGACAACCCCGGATTAGTCTGCGTGCCCACTGGCGCCGCCCCTGGCACTGCACCGCCGGCATTGCCGCCGGCCGATCCGCCGGAAATCGCGAAACCAAGATACCGGCCAAGCCTCCCTTTCCAGAGAAGAAAAAGCGGGAAGGCTCCGGCCACAATTGCGAAACCGAAACTTGCGCGCACGGCCCTACTCCATCAGCGAGTAGATATGAAGATGCCACCCGATCGCGACCAATACCACCGCCGCGATGAATGCTGCCTGCTGTGCCGCCGGGTTTGAACAGATCGCGCACCCTTTCCAGCGAGGAACCTGCGCCGAAACCGTCTGCATCTCGGTTTGGCCCTCCACCGCGCCGACGACGGCCGCCGGCCCCGTGCCGCCTGGCCCGGTCACAATCGGCGAGACCGGCGAAAATCCGACTCCCGTGGCGAAGCCCAAATCCATGCGAAGCCTCCAATCAAAAGGGGCGGCGCCACCCTAGTATCAGCGCCGCCCCCGGACCGGGCCGAGACGGCCCCTGCTATTCAAGCCCAGGCGATCAGCCGGCGATGCCCGGCAGCGGCGTGTTGAGACCGTAGAAGGACTCGTAAGCGTATCCCATATACGGAGCCGGCGCAGCCGTCACAGTCCCAAACGTCCACTTGCTTTGCACCTGCGAATAAATCGCGGTCTGGATTGGCTGGCGCCGACTCGGGATGTAATAGAGCCCGGCCGGAATGTCGCCGCCAAGCAGGAGTCGCGAGTCTTTACGCAAGAGCAACGGATCGTAATCGCGCGCCGTCGTGTTGCCGTTCACCACCATTGAAATATCCGTAACGTCAGCGCCGTTGACCGTTCCGGTTGCGTCATCAATAAAGTGATGATAGGCGCCGATGACCGACCGGACGTTGGGATAGTCGAAAAAGACCTGACCACCCGTGACGATGCCGGCATATACCCGGAACGTCCCGGCAAGCTCATACACCGTGTTGAGATCGATCAACGGCAGGCTTGCACTTTGTGGCATAATGTATTCTTGCCACATGTCAAACTGGACGCCCGTCAGCGCCACGGTGCCGGCGGTGTAAGGCGATGTCGCGTCGCCAACCAATGCGTTATTAACCGTCGCATTGAGCACTTGCTGACCGACGACGGTTTGCGCCAGAATCGCGCCCCGAAGATCGGAACCGGGATCATAGGCGAGAGGCAAATCAACGTTGAAAATGATCTGCTGGCCGGCGCCGATCGCCGTCGGAAGCTGCGTCTGTTCCGTATCCACAAGACCCTGGCCGGTGGGCATCCAGGGGCGGCCGTGGCGCACAGAATTGATATGGTAAAGCTCCGTCCCCGAAACCTTGATTCGGTCGGTGGTGTTGTAGTCCTGCACGTTCCAGACCGAGATCAGGCCATAGGGGCCGAAAGGCGAAGCCGTCGCCGTCGCGGTAATGTTGACCGTCGCCGTGACACGCACCTTGAGTCGCGTGATGACGCCAACATTCGAAAGCCGCTGGCGCATGGTCGCGCCAGCCAGAATCCCCGACTGCGTGCCGATCTTCTGGATCATCTGAACGCCCGTCGCCAAAAGCGTTGCGCGATCAAGCGAATTCTGATTCGCGCGCACCTGCGGATTCGCCGACAGATAGGGAGATTGCGAAGGCGCCTGCTGATTCGTGCCGCTCATGCCTGGAACTCCGCCATGTTGACCGCGCGCAGCGCACGGTTTGAAACCCAAACGAAAAGAAACGCAGTCACCACGATGAACGCCAGATTGGCGGGTTTGAAGGAATCGCGCATTGGTGCCCGATCAGTTGGGCGCGTTGACTGCGAATCGCGAAAGGCCGGCCATCGCCAGCCCCTTGTCGATCGCCCAGACGCCCACGTAGGCGATCAGCGCGATCTTCAGAACGTCCATGACACCCGACATGATTTCAGCTCCCCGAAGTTGTCCACTGCGGTTTTCCGGCCCATCTCAGGAAACGGTTGCCGGTCCAGATCGCGATGAAGGAAAGAAAACCAATCATCGCTACGTTGGCCAAATCCGGCCGATAGACCTGATTCATGTCGAGCTAGACTCCTGAGATTCCCGCTTGGGCAGCCGTAGCACAACCGGCCGAAACCGTGTCAAGCGATCCTTTGCCACGCTATACCAAAGCCACTCGCGATCCGGCAGACGGTTCAGCACCGCAGACTTCCCCGTAAATTCGTAAACCCTCGCCCGATCTGGCGAGAGTGTCAGAGCCATCACGCAGAAAGCGTTTGCCTCGGAAAACACGAATCGAGGAAGCCACGCCGGCCGCTGTGATCCGACGATAACCGACTGTCCGCGCACGCGACCTCGCGTCATCAGTCCAGTGAGACCGGGACCGGCCGTCGCGCCAGTCGCCACCTGATAACCTTCATCGACGTGCACCAGGACATTTTCGAAAGCATCGTGAATATCCAACAGATAGCTATCCAGAATTGCCGGGTCGGACTGATGCGGAGATGGTCGCACGACAACGCATCGCCGCATCGTCCAGCCTTGTTCTATCTCGTCCATCTTAAGCAGGCGGTCGGACGGAAGCCATCGGTCAAAGCCGGGATCGTGCTTTGAGTCGAGCACGATCGAGCGCAATGGCGAGCGGGCCAGATACCACCTGGCCCACGTCGTTTTCCCCGATCCCGCCCGCCCGAAAAGTGCGATCCGGCTTCCAGCCGGCAATAAGACCTCAGGGACTTTCGGCATTGCCTTCCCGCTGCGCCGATCGCTGCGCCTGTGCCAGCCGTTTCGTCTCCGCCGCCTTGTGCGAGAGATAAGCACGCAGCATCGCCAGACGCGGAAGCTCCGCCGCCCCGAGCGCCAGGACAAGCCCCAGCACCGCCCCGATCTTGCCCCCATGCTGCCAGCCGAATTCTTCGGCAACGTTCGCCATGTTCGAACCGATTCGCGAAGCTTCGCCTGGCTCCAATTCCAGGAAGGGGGCGTCAAACAAAGCGGCCGCGAATCGGTGCGCTTCAACCGCCTGCTGCGCGTAGGACTGCGCGGGATCGATCTTAGGCGGCCGGCCACGTTTTGGCTTCGCCGCATCATCGGCGATGTCAATCGCTGGCGATGCCGCCGGAGCCTCGGCCGTCATCGCGGCGGTTTCATCGCTTCCCCTCCGGCCCCGCCGCCTGGGTTTGTGCACATCAGCGGAGTCGAGAGTCTCCGGCGCCGCCGCCTGTGTTTCCGTTTCGCTCATCGTGCCCACCTGCGCTTGCGTTCATGCCGATTCCCGCCCTCGTCGATAGTCGGAGGCGGTTCTGTAACATCATCGTCAGCCGCCGGAGCCTCCGCCGTTCCATCCGCCTCGCCGCCCTCGCTGCTGCTTTCCTCGCTTTCCTCGGAGTCTTCGCCCGCGCCCTCGGCCGCCGTAGCCTCATCGAGTGCAGCACCGGCCACCCCCACTGCCACCGCCGCCCGTTCTTCGGCAGCCGCAACCCGTTCCGCCAGGGCATCCATTGCCGCCGCCCCCGATGCGATCGCAGCCGCTATCGTTTCCTGCGCCTGCCGCAGCTCGCCGACCCGGCGATCGAGATCGACAAGCGCCGCATCCCGCGCAGCGTCGGCCGCGCCCTCGGCCCTCCCTTCCTCGCGTGCCGCCTGGATTATCTCGACCGCTTCCACCGCCTGACCGACCGCGGATTCGGACTCTGGCTTTTCGTCCGTCATCGGAGTCACCGGATCGGGCGGTTGAAATTGGCAATTGCCGCCTTGATCAGCGCCACCTCACCCTCGGCCCACCTGCGGAAATCGCCCGTGATCGGATCGAGCACCGCCCCGGCGGTGCTTTCGAGGCGCGCTTCAAGCGCCGCCATCCGCGCAAGAATAGGCCCGATCTGTGCCAGCGCGTGATTCACCTTTTCTTCGGCCCCGAGTAGCGCCGGTTCCGCAGCCACGTTATCGGCCCCGCCAACCGCCGCAGGAGGCGCCAGGACAGGACTTGCGATCGTCCGCACCCCTTCAACCTCGACACTCCCAACCGCCGCCAGCGCCGCGCCAAGCTCAGACGTGGCGCCACCCTCGAACTTGTCCTCCATCATGCCTTTTCCTTTTCCAGAATCGCGGCCCGGATCATCCCAAGCTCGCGCGCGATCACGTCCAGCAATCGATTGGTTTCCCTATGCTCCCGCAGGGACTCCCGCGCGGTATCAAGGCCGGCGCCGATCGCCGACGCCATGCCCTCGGCGTTTCTCGCGAGATCGCCGATCCCGCTAATGCCGAAAGCGGCTCCAACCTTGGCGATATCCACCGGCCCTACTCGGTCCACTCCGCAGACCACGCCAGTTGCGCGCCCGCCGGGATTGCCGCGCCGCCGAAATTCACGGCCACGATCGACGTGCCGGCATTACCACTGATGCCGCGCGAAAACTCATTGCCGAACGTCATTTCGGCCGCCGGAAGCTGCACTGACCCGGCCACCTGGAACGGCAGGAAAAAGCCGCGCGTGGCGCCAACCGCAGTGCCGAGGGCTGTCGGATTGGCCGTGTAAACCTCCATCGTCGCGGTTGCCGCCGCGCCGTCCAGCGCGATCGGAACCGCCGCAGTGCTCGTGCCGCCGACATTGGCGGTGCTGCGGATCGTAATTGTCCCCGCGACAGTCCCGGCAGTCGTAGCAAAACCCTGTAACCGGAGGCGCCGCAGGAAGCCGTTAGACGTGGCGCACCGCCACGTAAGCACGTCAGTTGCCAGGGCCGCGACTGTAACGATCCCGCCGGCCCCGAAACCACGCCCCAGATTTCCCAGGGCGGCGGCCTGATAAAGCTCCGGCGCGGTTATCCAAGCGGTGTTGGCGCCGAAAAGACCCTGGCCCTGATTCGCTGTAATCGTCCCGGAAACGATCGTTCCCGCCTGATTCCCGGGATTGGCTCCCCACCCATCCGGGAAGATGGGCCAGTCGAAAAGATCGACCGGGACCGATACAGCGCCAGCCGCAGTCAGCGTGAAAACCTGCGGCGCGCCAAGCGCCGCCGGGAACTGAAAAGACTGCGACGTGCCGGCCGGGATCGTTCGCGTCCAGCCATAGGTGGTTTCCCCGACCGTAACCGGAACGGTATTGCCGAGATTGTTTACACTCATCGACTGCGGAACGATCACCATACCCGCCTGCTGCGCCACCTGTGCCCATGGTAGAGTTACGGTCCCGGCGGCACTCAGCGCGAACTTAACCTTGACGGCGTGCGTGATCATCGACGCAGGAGCGGTAAGATTGGCGAGAGAAAACATGGATAGATTGCCGATCGACTGACTCATAGCGGGACCCCCAGATGCCAATTTCCCATGGCGTGAATCTCTAAATCCGCCGAAAACACCGCTAAGGAATATAGAGTCGGCCCGTTGCCTTCCGCAAGGTAAGGCGCCTGTCCCACGAAACCCAGATTCCAGTTTGTCGCGTTGGCGGGAAAACCGGCCGGCAACGCTACATTAATGCCACCACTGATGAGACCAAGCGAATCCACCTGATAGTAAGTCACAGATTGCAACGCGAAACCGGCCGAATAAATCGGGACCAATATCCCGCCCTGCCCTCGCACCGCGCGCGGGTTGGCCAACGCCCAACCCGCCGCGACAGTCTGCGATGCGGCCATCGTCCCAACCGCCAGTCCCCGAGTCGTTCCGGCCGTCCATAAAGGCATGCCGTTCGAGGCGGTGCCGGTAACTAATGCGTGCGGTAAACGCCCAGTAAAATTGCCAAGCGTGCCGCCGTTGTCGCTTGCGCAAATCTGATTCGTTGTCGTGTCGATCGTGTTGCACTTGGCGAACCATAGATCCCCGGTTCCTCCACCGAAAAAACCAGTCAGCGGGATCGACGATTCTGGCGTGTTCTGAATCTGCCCGGAACTGTCCAGATATTGCAGCACGCCCGGCGGAACCCAGTCCGAGAGAACGGAGGCGGTATCATAGCCGACGCAATTCATGCCGTTTTGAAAAAGATAAAGATCAGGCTTAAGAATATCGCTGGCGAAAGCCCCGACCGGCTGGCCGGTATAGATCGAAAATCCAACGTGGAGCATGAAAGAGCACCGCGCGATTTCAACACTGGTCCAGAGATAATCCGGCGTATCCGCCAGCCACAGATGCGGGTTATAAGTGTAGGGAGCTCCACCGTTCCAAACGAAACCGCCATAACACGTCCAGCTATTATTCGAGCCTCCCGCGTAGGACGCTAGATTACCCAACGATGCCCACGAATAGCCGGGAAGATAGTCCCGGCCGGCGCGCGCCACGATCACCTGTGAGCCGTTGATATACGCCAGCGATCCCCCTTTCGTGGCGATAGGACTGAACGAAACCGGATTCGTATCGGTGGGGATCGCCGCTATCGCAGACCAGGAAACGCCGTCAAACCAAGCAAGTTTGCCTAGTGTCGGATTGCTCCCAACCAGGTGCTTGCCGTCGGCCGTCTGCTGTAGGGCCGCCCCCATGCTCGGCCCCTGCTGCAATGGAAAAGGCGGCGGCGGTTCCGAATTCCACCCGACCGAGATTATCTGGCGCGCCATCAGAATGTTGCCCTCACCTGCCGTTTCATCGTCGTCTGAACTCCCGCGATCGAAATCGACGGAGCACTAGCATACCACCATTGCACCTCGCCGCGTGCCACCCTTTCAATCTGTGCGCCGCTCAGTCTGGCGCCGCGACACGCAAGCTTGACCACCTCGCCGCCCCGAAACATCGCATAGAGCTTTTTCCCCGCGATCGCCACACGATCCGCTTCCGCTTCTACCTTCCACTGACCAATCGACGGTCCGATCGGCCGATCAAGATCGCGGCAGATCAACGCATCCGTGTCACAGTAGATAGGCCGCTCGGCCGCGTGCATCGCAAGCATTAACTCCGCCCTCGCCGCCCCCGTGATGCTGGCAGCCGTCGCAACGTTGCCGATACTCCGCCGCCGCTCAGCCGGTTCCGCAGGCTTGGCCCAGAATGTCACGCGATCGCCCGCGAAACGTGGCTCGAAACCATCTTCGTTCGGAGCTTCGCCATTCGGCAGCACGAGCCAACGCAAAATCCCATCAGGGTTCAACGCGAACCGGCCGTAAGCTCGATTCATCACATCCTTGTAAAATGTCGAAAGCGCAACATCCCCGGCCCGCGCGGCTTCCTGCCGCAACCCGGAAAAATGGTGAACGAATTGATCAAACACACGCCGAACTGGAAAAACGATCGCCTGCATTACCTGATGCACGTTGACCAGACCCAGCCGCATCGCGGTCCTAAGCTCGTGACCTGTGACGCGATAGACTCGCCGATCGTGCGGGAAAACAAGCCGGCCATCGTCGGATCGCCACGGGAAGCATCCCTGCGCCGTTGCCTCTATCATTGCGAAATCCGACTCTTCAAGAGTCCGCGCCGGCATCGAAACCCGGCCGGTCGGATGTTCATATTTAACCATCACGGACGGAAACATGGAATTGCAGTCGAAATAGCGGAACCCTTCCTCAATAACTCCCGGCTCTAAAACTTGCACTCTCCCCCCGATATAGTAGGGCCGCAGGGCCGCATCCTGTTCAAGCGATAACGTCTGCAACGTCACAGCAGAGTCACGACGTTCCGATCGTTCGATCGATCGGCGAAGCTCGGATATGCTCGCACTCGTCATCGTAAGCTTGCGGCCAAACAACGCATGAAATCTCGCCACCGCGTCAAAGAGTCCCCGGCAGTGCGCTTCGAGATATGAAACGATCGACCGGCGGTGCTGATTCCGCACACCGGGACGCATCCGCGAAAGATCGAAATCAAGCGGTCCCATGATCTCGTCCAGAGGCCTAGGTAAAATCAGCATAGAATCACGCAGCGTCGCCTTACCTATCCTTGCCTCGGCGATCCGCCCGTTAATCACCATGACCTCAGCCGACAAATGCTCTAGTAGGAAAAGAAAATCGAACTGCCCGCCCCCATGCGCGTAAACGATCGCGTGCTCATCGGCGATGCGATCGACAAGAGATCGCACGCAGTTTTCCGAGTCCCATCTGTGTTCGAACGTAGCGCCATCGAAAAGACCCCAGACGAAGGGAGCAACCGGAGCGCCGCCGCGAACATACGGATCAGTCTCGAAATCCAGAACCATGATCCGACGCGCGCGGGACCGGCCGCTCATCCCTTATGGCTCCGTCCGCCACCGCCCCGCTTGCGCTCCCGCGCACGAACTCTCGCACGCTGGCGCCGCGCATGACGAAGATCGCGGGAAAGCGCAGCCTTCTTTTCCGCCTGGTCCAAAATGAAATTTCTCGCCTGATCGTGACTGAAATCAACGATGCCGATCCGCAAAGGTTTTTGCTTTTCGCGCGACCGATATTCCATAACTTTCGCGAGGAAACGCTCGCGATCAAGCGGCCCGAAAAGCTCGGAAAAGTTGCCGTAGACTTCAATTGAAACATATTGGGGCGGAACCAAATCATCAAAGATATCGCTGGCCCAAGCTTCCACCTCGGCCCGACTGCGTTTCATGCTGATCGATCGCAACCGCCGCCGGCCCTGGCGCGTTCCCTGCTCTACCTTGCCGGAAATCCGGCCGACCGAAACATCAGGTCCCACCATGACGCGCCGGCCCTGCGTCGCGAATCCTTCTTCGCGTAATTGAGCCGCCACCTTACGCGTAACCTTTTTCGCCAAGGCGCGGCCGGTTAGAACGTCGTGAAATTTATTGAGTGCGCGGCCGATTGACGAAGATGCTTTTTTGAGTCGCCGAACTCGAACTGACGTCGGGGCGAGATCGAGTCTTTTGAGCTTGGCCACGTCCCGGCGGTATTGCCTTGCAAGAATCTGGTAATCCGTTTCAAGCGATCGACGCTGGCGCGCCAGATCGCGGATTTGCTCATCCAGATCGCCCGCTGCGGCCTCGTACCGCGCACGAATGTCAGCGATTTCCTCGCCGTAGCGTCGCCGTAGGGCGCGCTCGAATCCCGCATCCCTACGGCGTGCCACGATGCCGCGCCTAGCTCAGAATCTCTCCGGTTTCGGGATCGACATCATCCGGACCCGGTGCCGGCGATCCGCTATTCGCCCGATCGTGCGACAACGCCGGCAGGTTCGGTGCTGTGATCCCCGACTCAATAACAAGTTGCATGAGCGGATCGTCGGCCGTCGTGGGCCTCAGATCGCGCACAACGTAGGTGTATTCAGTCGCGGTTTTCCGGCCAGTCACAGAATCAGGCTCAGCCCAGATTTCATAGGCGAATTTCACGACTTGGCCCTGATTCCGACCCAGATTAATCGCGCTTTTCAGCATCGCTTCCACAGAACCCGGAAGATAGACGCCAGCGGTGCGCACCGCCTCGCCGCCGTGCGGGATCACGAGGAACTGGCCGAGAAAACGGGTTGACTTCCGCGCAGGGTCCTTCACGTTCGGATGTTCCTCGTAGTCGAATGTCACGCCAGCAATCCGGCCGCAGTAGAGCGCCTGATCACTCTTGCGAGCCTCCTTGCCGGCGCCAGGACGGAGATTCCCCGGACCGTAAAAGCGTTCGATCTTGACGCCAGACGGAACCGGAGTTTCCGCCCGATTATCGGCCGCGTCGTGCTTCGCCTTGGCTTGTGCCATGTCAGCTTTCCCTGGGACTGATTTTGCGGTCGGGCGCATCCCTTACGGCCCCGACCTCCCCCGGCAATACCAATTGCCGGGATTGCCAATTCCGATCGCTCGCGCGATCCGCCACAGCATGCTTCCCGGCTGACCGTCCCTCATGCTGCGCGCCAGGGCGGCCCTGAGTGTCCAAGAGCCCGTAATGGGCCAGCGTCACCACCCCGGCCTTCCCTGGCGCCGGTGCCTTCCTAGCTCGATTCCATGGCACGGCTCGACTTCTCCCCTTTCGATGCGTCCATCATCGCCTGCGCGTCACGACGGATATAGGCGATGCCCCGCCGCATCGCGTCCAGATCGGCCCAGTGCGGCCGGCAATTGGCGCTGGCGTAGAGCGCAAGCTCCGCCACCATCAGGATATCCGCAGTAGAGGCCCTAGCCGCTCGGTTAGGATGCGTTGGCATCGACGGCACCTCCCGGCGCAGCGAGATACCAGGATGCGTTGTCGCCATCGTTTAAAACCAGATCGATCGACTGGCGGATCAGCAGGAGATCATCGCGCGTAAGATGCGCCTGCGCGAACTTTCTCGCGCCGCCGCCGCCGGGATACGCCATCGCGCACACAAAAAAACTATCCTCGCCGAATTTACGTGTGACCACAACCGAGTCGGTCCCGTCCGCCAGAGTCCCAAGACGATGCGTGCTAAGCGTGGTCGCGAAAAGATACTTATCCAACCGGATAACGTCGTAGCTTCGTGCCATTTTCAGACTCCCTGCCTGTCAGTCCACCGCGCGGCACCAATGCGCCGAGCCGAGACGATTTCATTTCCGGCATCTTCAAAGATCACGATTTCATGATCGACGAAGCCGGCGCCGAACTCGCGCGCCGCCGCGCGCTTGGCGTCAGTCAGCGATCCCAAGATCAGGAGGCTCCGGTGCGCAGCAAGCGAGTGATGCCGGACGGTGGCGCGATAGACGCGAATCTTTTCCATAGTGTCGTCTCCGGCCGCAATAAATTTGACGCCCATAGGTCAGACCTCATCTTTCAAACGAGCGACGATGCCGCAGAGCAGCACGCCCCTTTCTTGCACAGCCTCGATCGCGTCGCGATCTTGCCCATTATCGATCATGATCGGAGGATTCGCGCCGTCGATCCGATAGACGAGATAGCCGCGGGCAACGCTCGACACAGACCAAGTAGAAACCTCCTCGAAATACATAGGGCCATCCCAGCTATCGATTAGCTCAGGGACCGATTCTGCGATTGTTGCAATATCAAATCCCTCCTCCGCCTCAGTCTCGGCCCAGATAAACCCGGAATAAGCCTCGATAAACGCGAGTCTCATTAGAACCCCCTGTCCATGAGGTAAGAGATCGTGATGAGAGCAGCCGGAAAACCGTATGCGATCAGGATCGGGCCGAGCATGGCGAAATGCGCGAGCATGTGTCAGCCCTCCTTTCCAGCGAAGGAAAACAAGCCTTCGAGCGTCGTGGAGTAATCACACACAAGCTCATCAGCCGAATTGCCCCAGACAAGCAAGACAGAACCCTCACGCCTCCCCGTCAAAGGATCATGAATCGCAAGCGTGTCAGCCTCCGCACTGCCAAGAGCGCTCACAATCTCAAGGTGCTTTGCAGAACGCTTCACGGGATAGGCTTCACCATCGAAAACGCTGATGACAAAGCCGGCCAAAAGAATCTCTGCGACAATCCGGTTGGCCAAGGCACTTTCCTCACGAGAGACATCCGCGATCTTGACATAGGCCATGGGAGAAAACCTCCGCCCCTGAAAGGCCCCGGGGCGCGGGCTATGAAGGGAGTATATGTCGGGGAACCACATAACGCAAGCGTGATGATATTCCTTTACTGTAGGACCAAAAGCCTATTCAGTAAAAATTAATCCTATACTTTATTGTGGCGCAGCAGCGTTTGCGAGTGTTTCACGTGAAACAATTGCCTCGGAAACGCCAGGGGCGACCGTGGCGAAAGGGAAAAAGTGCTGTCAACCCGCCATTTTCGCATACCGCCATGCGCTAAAAAAGCATAGCTCCACCCATCGACACACCACAGGGATCGTGCTGGTGGAGAGGGGTGCGGGGCCCTACT
>JAEHJW020002017.1_pt1 | contig 16510 bp, 21 predicted proteins | sample 9271431 | NCBI WGS metagenome assembly JAEHJW02 | reverse complement strand
ACACATCACCGGGCCGAGCGGTCGCGAGGTTGTTCACACCATCCGCGGTGGCCGGGTCTACTTCACCCAGCTCGAGAGAGGTACCTATTCGGTGACCGTGAGCTACAGCTATCGCAAGCAACCAAAGAGAGGTATCAAAAGAGAGGGAGAGGACTGGAGAGGGCGTAACCACGGGAGAGGTTACAAATGAAAAATCAATTGGAGGGAAAATCATGCCGAGCATAATTCTGTGGACATTATTCATTGTTTTTGTATTAGCGAACTTTGTTGCATTCGCATGCTTTGAGCTGGCAGGTGAAGCGAGTGTGAAACGCGAGCGAGGTAAGCCACCAGCAAGCTATTATCGCAAGATCGGACTGGTTCTATTCATAATCGTTAATGCGGCTGCGATGCAACTGCTGTTTACACTCTGGATGCGCGCTCATAGTTGCGGGTAGGGTTAAGGGTGGGTTAAGGCAGGTTAAGGGGGGCTTAACATTGGTAAGTAATTGAAAAATAAAAGGAATCTAGGAGAAATGTTAAGGGTTAAGGGTCCTAGGGAAAAATATATAGAAATCGAGGAATAGAAATAATGGATTATTAATAAGGGGGCATACCCCTTAAACCCTTAACATTTTAACAATCTATATATAACTTATTATTTTTATTATATTATTAATGTTAAGGAGTAATTGAAATCCCCTTATAATTTGTATTCGTCTAAATGGATTGGGTAAATTTCAGAATAGAATTATTTAGATTATATCTATTTATGATTGGAACTATTTATGTTCAGAATGATTCTATTTATTTATTCTATGAAGGGATGGTTGATGGTATAATATCCTTCTAGATGGTGGTATTCCCAAAGAGGAGATTATTGATGAGCGGACTCATGAGTAGGAACAAAGGCAAGAGGGGTGAACGGGAAGTGGTAAAAGCCCTCCAGCCAGTGGTAGATAAAGTATATACCAAGCTTGGATTGGAAATCCCTATCTTAGAGAGGAATTTGATGCAAAGTCATCGAGGAGGCTATGATATTGTAGGCCTCGAATGGTTGGCATTAGAAGTTAAGTACCAAGAACAATTAAATTTATCCGGTTGGTGGGAACAGTGTAAGAAGCAGACCAAGGAGGGGCAGGAACCGGTTTTGATTTATAGAAAGAATAATGCTAGGTGGAGAGTAATGATGTATGGGCGATTGCATGCCGGTACCAGCCATATCCGGTGCCCGGTTAATGTTGAGCTGGATCCCTTTTTGGTTTACTTCGAACATCGACTTATGCATGAGTTGAAGCCTACTTAGTAGGTGGTTGAAAAATAAGAAGATTGGTAGGGGTAGAATAAGTAGATTGGATAAGGAAAAGGGCTGGCCCCGCGCCCTGCGGTGCGTAAATTAGTTCCTACCTAAATCAACCCCTTTGGTGACAAGATAAGATTCTTTGATTTGCCGAGCGAAATCTACTCCTTATATATTGGCTGCGTGGGGGGCAAATTGGTGCCAACACTGGAATCATCAAATTAATCGGGGCGATTCGAAACTTTGATTAAAAAAGGTGGTGCCAAGGGCAAACTAAGTGCCCTATAATTCAATCATGGTTACGGGATAGGCCCGCAGCCATTAACCAAAAGCAAGGGGATATATCATGAAAACTTATGCAGCCAAATCATCAGCCGTTCGCGCAGCCAAAAAAGCCGGCCTTAATGAAGGGGAATTCAGCATCCTGCAAACAGCCGACGGCCAATGGGTTTATGAAGCCGAAACCAACTATGTACCCACCGCCGCATTGGCCCCGATCGAGCCTGTGGTTATTCCAGAGGAACCTACCGAACCCGAAGAACCTGCCGGCCCAGTTGATGCCGAAGCCGAAAAAGCGGCCGATGCCCAAATGGTGGCGGATGCAGCAGCCGAAGCCGGCGATGCTGTTGCCGAATCAACTGCCAAGCCCGATAACATTGTTCGCAAATCGAGTATTGAGCGGCCTACCAAAAAGGTCTGGGATATTGCCGAAGCCATGTTTGTGGCTAATCCGGATACCCGCCGAAAAGATGTGATTGCGGAATGCGTCCGGCGGGGCATCGCATTCTATACCGCACGCACCCAATACCAAGTTTGGTCCCAGCTGCAAAAAGAAGCAAAAGCTGCGGTCGAGACTAAGTAACGGGCTACTAACCCGGGCGAAAGTCCGGGTGAACTGGGGAGAGGCCAAATTTGTAGAGAGCTAAAAGGAGAGGCCGAGAAGTAATCGAGAATCTATGGCCATAGAAAACATTGATTGGTATTAATAGCCGTAATGGCTTAATATAGGGTCATAAGGTTGCCACAGGGGTAGCCTAATCGATGGGGGTATAAATCATGAATGCACAACGGGCTTTTGCTAAACTTATTGCTAAAGATTGGTACTTGGCGAATGGCGCCGAGGTGGGCGATTTAACCGGGTCCTGGATTGTTGATGTGGGCTATGCGGATGATTTAGCCGAAAAGGCAAGCGAAGAAGTAACCAAATTGGCGAAGCGAATGGAGGCCAAATTGGATTCGGTCGAGGTCGACCTTTATGAACCAAACCCAGTAGTAGTGGTCCAGAAGTTTTTGGATGGGCTGGGGGTGGTTGGCTATGGGGTTAAAGAATACCCCGGCAATCATGAAGGGTTCTTGGAAGTAGAAGTAACTGGTCTACCCAAATTCTTCGATACATTAATGTTCCGCGCCATCGTCGATAAGTATGATCTTTACCAAAGCTTCTATTTCGAAAACGGGGAAGGTAGCGTGCTCATCAACTTCCAGAAGTAGAATCATTTTATTTATGTTGCCAATCAAACTATTTATTTATTTATCCTATCGCGCATCCAAGGGGCTTTTACAGCCCCTTTTCTTTTTGGTGGCAGCCCTTACCCAAGGCGGTCCAAGGGCAGGGCAAGGGATGGGAAAAGTAGCCCCATTACCAAATGATTGCCCCTAAATGGTGGCAGCATTTTGGCCTATATGGCAAGCCCAACTGCGAGCAATTTTTATAGCCACCCCATAAGAAACTTCGATTAGATTAATGGGCAATGGGCGCCTATTATATAAATCATACAGGGGCAGCCAATGGGGCCGCCCAGGGAAAGCCCTACAAGGGCGAGGGGTTTAAAATGCGTACCTACCTAATTACAATAACCATCGTTGCCGTAGGGTTTACCCTTGGCCTTATTAGCCTGCTGCATAGCCTGCAGGGCACCATTATTAATTAATCGAGAGGGCACTACTATGTTTACTAGCGAATTAGTCAAAGATGAAATTATTAGCTTGGCGGACCTTTGGTCGGCTGCCGTAAGTGCTGAGGAGGCTACCAATATACCAAAAGGGGTGGCATCCATTTTTGCGCATACGCCTTTTTATAAGGTAGCCTGCGACGAAGCTAAATCCCTCTTATGGGCATGGGAATTAATGGTTAACTATACTAAAAGTTATTATGGCGACCAATTTGAAGAAGGTATGGAGGCTACCTTTTGTTTGGTAAGGGCTGATTTTATGCCCACCCACTTAAGTGCCCTTCTAATTGGTCAGGACCTACCGGAAATGCTTATAGAAGCTACCGACGTGGACCTATTAGCTAGTTTTATAAGGGAAAAGTATGAAGTCTACCAATTAGGCGGCGTCGATTATATTTTGGTGCCAGAAGGTATGGCGGTTATGGATTAGGCGCCGACCTAATTGGCCCTCCCATACGGAGGGCTTTTTGCTGCCCGGGTAGGTAGGGTGCGACAAGTACGGCAGTGACCGGGGCCGCCCCGCCCGGCAGGACGGTCGGAGGCTACCCATACGCCCCCTCCCCCTTTCATGGCTACGCGCCGCTCTCCCTCCCCCTCAAAATATTCCACGTTTTCGATTTAACAAACGGGCAATCTACTCCTCCCCTTCATACTCCTCATGGGATCTTTGTCCGGTATTGCCAATGACTGCGGAAGGAACCTATAATCCAGCTAAATGAACACATCGGGAGGGTAGAACTATGGCGAGCGCCGCGGAACTTCACCAGTCTTTGTTTTCTTGGAGCCTGCGCAAGCGGTACCCGAAACGACCCTCATACCCTCCGATTACTGTGGATATCGACAATACCATCGTGCCTAAGCTGGACCCGCAGGAATCATTTCTCCTCGAGTTGCACTACGGGTGCCGCGGAAGCCTAACTTGGAAGTGTTTTCGCCTCGGGGTGACCCGGGAGACTTATCGGGCGCGTATTATTCACCTGTTTGAGAAAATGTTAGGACTAATCGAGGACTTATAACATGGCCGATTTGCCGGAAAAGAAAACGCGCAAGACGCAGGAGCGTGACCCTAAGATGGTGTGCGGGGCAAAGACCCGCCGCGGGGGCAAATGTCAAGTGTTTGCGATGGCAAATGGCCGGTGCCGTATACATGGGGGCATGTCCGTTGGTGCCCCAATAGGCAACCAGAACGCGGCGAAGCACGGCGTATACCGCTGCCACCTAACCCCAGAGGAACAGCGCGATTATGACGCGCTGGAACTGGGCAATGTTGAGCATGAGTTGCGGCTCACCCGTATCCGGTTGGGTCGGGCATTGCAAGCTGAAGCTGCTGCGAAAGGTAAACCGGAGCTCGCTAGTGAAGTGTATAACCGCGGTTCGGCCCGGATGTCCGTTCCAGAGTATACGGCTACTTATTCGGTGCGAGATTACACCAAGTTGGTTGACCAGTTAACCGCGCGGGTAGAGAGCCTGGAACGTACCCGTCTGAATCTGTTAGCGGCTACTGGTGGCGGTGAGGATGATATGGGGCAGCAGGATACCTTCATTGCACCGGACGAGCAGGTTCCTGATGCGCCAATCCTCTAATATTCAGCTTACGCCGAAACAGGCGAACATCTACGTCTGGGGGTGGCAACCTAACGCACGCTTTCGGGACGCTGTATGCGGACGACGCTTTGGAAAAACCTTCCTTGGTGCTAAAGAAATGCGGAGGGCAGCCAAGCTTGCCTACCAGTGGGGCGTGTCCCCGGACGATGAGATTTGGTACGCAGCCCCCACCTTTAAACAGGCGAAGCGTGTTTTCTGGCGGCGATTGAAACGCGCCATTCCACGAAGCTGGATGGAAGGTAAACCCAACGAAACCGAGTGCTTTATCACCCTGAAGTCAGAGCATACCATTCGAATCGTCGGTCTGGATGCATATGACAACCTGCGGGGTTCTGGTTTATTCTTCTGTTTGGTGGACGAATGGGCGGATTGCCCCTACGAGGCGTACGAAGAAGTCCTGCGCCCTATGCTTTCGACCTGCCGGTACTACGTAAACGGAGAATTACGCCGCGGCGGGCACATGTTGCGCATTGGTACCCCGAAAGGCTTCAACCATTGCTACGAAACGTATATGATGGGGCAGCCCGGAGGCGAGGGTGACCACAAGAGCTGGCTGTATACCTCGCAAGACGGCGGAAACGTGCCACCAGAAGAGATCGAAATCGCCAGAAAGACCATGGACCCGCGGACTTTCCGTCAAGAGTACATGGGAAGCTTCGAAAACTACACGGGTCGCGTGTATTATGACTTCGACCGCCGTCTAAATGTGAAGGAATGCCCGTTCGACCCGGCGCTTTTGATCCATATTGGTATGGACTTTAACATCAATCCGATGTCCGCGACGGTGTTTCAGGAGACCCGGGATGGGGAAATCCATCAGATCGATGAAATTGTCATCCCAACCAGTAATACCGACGAGATGGCGGACGAAATTATTGAGCGTTTTGGTTCCTACTCGGGTACCTACGATCTGAAGCGCCTGCATATCTACCCCGACCCTGCCGGAGCACAGAGAAAGACCAGCGCGCAGGGTAAGACGGATATCAGCATCCTGAAGAATCGCGGCTTCACTGTGGTCGCACTGTCCTCGCACCCCTTGGTTCGGGACAGGATCAATATAATGAACGCAAAAATTTGCAACGCCGCCGGGGATCGGGTATATTACGTAGATCCGAAGTGCAAAAATACGATCAAGAGCTTGGAGCAACTTTGCTACAAAGAAGGAACGAATAACCCGGACAAAGACTCCGGTTTGGATCACGTTCCTGACTCGGCAGGGTACTACTTCTATACTAGATTCGGCAAAGGCAAGACTATTATTCGAGGATTCTCAGCATGACGTTACCCGCGATTACCGGAAAAGCAGTACGCGATCTCGGCATCGAGATGGAAGGGCTCCAAAACGAGCTCCAGATGATTTCCTGCCTTATGAAGGGTACCGGAGCCATGCGCGATGCTGGTAAGACCTACCTTCCGCAGTGGCCGAACGAAGATAACGATTCATACGCCGCGCGTCTGCAGACGGCCACCCTTTACCCGATCTTCCGCCGTACCGTTATTGTCAACGCGGCACGCCCATTCTCCCGTCCCGTAACTATGGAGAAGATCCCTGAAGCCATGAAGGAATGGCTCGATAACATCGACCTACAGGGTTCTAGCCTGCCGGCATTCGGCGTAGCCTTGATGGAAAAGTGCCTTTCCGATGGGCTGGTCGGTGTACTTACTGACTATCCGCAGGCCGAAAATATCAAAACGGTGGAAGATGAGAAAAAGGCGGGTGTCCGCCCTTACCTTACCATCTACCCGGCTGCCTCGATTCTTGGATGGCGTGCTACTGTGGAGAATGGGAATACCGTCCTTAAACAAGTGCGCCTCCTCGAGGTAGTTACTGTAGATGATGGGGATTTCGGCTCCAAAGAGGTGGAGCAGGTGCGTGTTCTCCAACCCGGGGAGTGGGCCACCTACCAGAAAGATGAGAAGCCCAACGAAAAAGGTGAGGAAACTTGGAAACAAGTTGGGGCGGGCACCACCACCATTAAAGTGATCCCTTTTGAGTTCTATTATGGGGTTCGTGAGAAGTTCGGTGTTGGTCGATCGCCCCTTCTCGACCTCGGATACATGAACGTGAAGCACTGGCAATCCGAGAGCGATCAGCAAACTATTCTTCACGTTGCCCGGGTCCCCGTTTTGTTTGCCAAGTGCTTTGGGGATCAGAAGATTACGATTGGGGCATCAACCGCGGCATCTAGTGACGATGAAAACTCTACGCTCGAGTATGTCGAGCACTCCGGCATGGCAGTTGGTGCTGGCCGGCAGGCTATTCAAGACCTCGAAGAGCAGATGCGCGCTATTGGCGCCGAGCTTATCGCCCAGAAGCCATCCCATGTGACAGCCACTCAGGTAACCGGGGAATCTGAAGCAACCAAATCATTGCTTCAACAAATTACAGAAATTTTTGAAGAATCTCTTGAAGGGTCCCTTAACTTCATGTTACAATGGGTTCAAGAGTCAGAGCAAGTAGACCTCGACCTTTATAAGGACTTCGATCAGGATACCGGTCTTGATCCACAGAACCTGCAGAAGGCGGTAGAGAGTAAAGTTCTTTCCAGAGAGACCTACTTCAACGAGATGAAACGGCGCGATCTTGTTTCTCCGGACCTCAACTGGACGGATGAACTTGGTCGAATCAAACAAGAGATGCAAACATTTGAGCCAGCAGGTACTGGTGGGGTTCCGGGAACGGTTCCAGCGTCGAGTGGCGCACCAACCACACCACCTTCTAGCTAACTTTTTCTGGTAGACGGGCGGATGCCCTATACCGTCCCGTGTCGGATGACACATCACTAGCAAACGGTTGGATGACCTATGAAACTGAAACTTGATGAAAATGGTAACGTTGTAGTTGTCGATGGTAAGCCTGTTTACGTCCATGATGACGGTAAGGAGATTCCTTTCGATGCAGTAGCTACAGCAGCAACAATCTCCCGCTTGAACGGCGAGGCCAAGGGCCACCGGGAACGCGCGGAAGCTGCTGAAACAGCTCTGAAATCATTCGAAGGTATCACAGATCCGAAAGCAGCGTTGGCAGCTATTACCACGGTGCAGAATCTGGACGCGAAGAAGCTGGTGGAAGCCGGCGAGGTTGACCGGATTCGCCAAGAAGCCATCAAAGCCACGGAAGAGAAATACGGCCCAACCGTCACGGAACTGGAAAACCTGAAGCAGGCATTCCACAATGAGAAGATTGGTGGCAGTTTTGCTCGCTCGGCATTCGTAGCTGAAAAGCTCGGCATCCCTGTGGACATGGTGCAAGCCTTCTTTGGTAACAACTTCCGCTTGGAAGAAAATCAGGTAGTTGCTTATGGCCAAGATGGCAATAAGATCTTCTCCCGATCTAATCCCGGCGAAGTCGCAGCTTTCGACGAAGCCCTTGAGATTCTTGTGGATCGTTATCCGAATCGGGATCGCATCCTGAAAAGCTCCGGTGCTTCTGGCAGCGGTGCTCAAGGCGGCACTCCTGGCGCGGGCGGAAACAAAACAGTTGCCCGAAAAGACTTCGATGGCATGGCTCCTCTGGACCAAGCAGCGTTTGTTAAGGGCGGTGGAAAGATCACTGATTAATTTTGAAAGGAGACGGCAATGGCTGGCAATACTTTAACCAATCTCATTCCCTTCTTGTACGAGTCCTTGGACGTCGTATCACGGGAGCTCACCGGTTTCATCCCCGGTATTTCATTCGATGCTTCGGCTGAGCGTGCTGCGCTGAACCAAGCGATCGAGATTCCTGTTACCGAAGCGCAGGCTGCTGCAGACGTAACTCCCGGCCAGTTGCCACCTGACACCGGTGACCAGAATGTCATCCCGACTTCTGTAACCATCACTAAGTCCCGAATGATTCCATTCCGCTGGACCGGTGAAGAACAGAAAGGCTTGAAAACTGGTCCCGGCTACAACAACATTCGCCGTGATCAAATCACACAGGCGATGCGTGGTCTGGTGAACGAGTTCGAGGCAGATATCGCGATCGCTGCTGCCGTTGGTGCTTCTCGCGCTTACGGTACACCGGGTACCACTCCTTTTGCTGCCGATCTGTCCGATATGTCAGCCCTCGGTAAGATCCTGAAGGACAACGGTGCTCCGCAAAGCGACCTGCAGTTCGTAATGGATACGACCGCCGGTATGAAAGTTCGTAACTTGACCCAGTTGACCAAGGCGAACGAAGCCGGTACTACCGACATGCGGGAACAAGGTACCCTGTTGGATATCTTTGGCTTCAAGCTGCGTGAATCTGCTGGTGTTAAGAAGGAAACTTCTGTTGGCTCTGCAACTCTGGCGACTGCCTCTGCCGCCACCGGCGCGACTGCGGTTACCATTACCACAGGTGCTACTACTGGTGCCGTATCCCTGAGCCCGGGTGACATCGTTACCTTCGCCGGTGATACGAACATGTACGTCGTGCAGGCCGCCTTGACCTTGGGTGCTTCTGCTACTGGCACACTGTACCTGAACAAGCCAGGTCTTCTGACTACCTTGGCAAGCGCCGCGATGTCCGTGGTTGCCGCCTCTACCCGTAACGTTGGCTTTGCCCGCTCTGCCATCGTGGGTGTATGCCGCGCTCCTGCTCTGCCGGAAGAAGGTGATATGGCGGAAGACCGTATGACCATCGTAGACCCGCGCACCGGTCTGGCCTTCGAGATTTCGATGTATGCCCAGTACCGCCGCGTTCACTACGAGGTTGCTCTGGCATGGGGCGCTGCTAACATCAAGGCTGAGCATTCAGCTTTGATTCTTGGCTAACCCGGTTTGGCAGCCGTAGGGGGACTTGCGGCTGCCTCTTAATTCGTCTACATGAGGAATACCTTATGAGCAGTGTAGTTATGGTTACAATCCAAAAAGGTGCAGAGAAGCTGCGTATTGCTGAAGAAGCTCTCTCCCAACATATTCGCCTTGGTTGGAAGAAACTCGAAGTCGACCTCCCCGAACTGACCGTTCGTGCTGGCGATGAAAATCCTCCGGCCGAGCCACCGGCTCCTGAAGCGCCGAAAGACCCCGCTCCCCCAGCTGAACCACCAGCCGCACCGAAAGCTGCGACTACCAAAGGAGCGTAAGTTAGATGGCGCTTACCGCCCAACAACAAGCCGACGTTCGCCGCTATGCCGGTTACCCGGCTATTGGGGTGGATACGCCTGTTGACGATAGTCGCGACTTCGCCTACGGATGGGTATCACCGGGGTTATGGCAGACCCTGACACATCGCCTCAATAACCTGACGCCAGAGAATGAGTCAACCCTGATTTCAGTATATCTCACTAATCTGGCGGCTTTGGAACAGGCTATTGTGACTGCTGGCGGGAATTTGGATACCGACCAAGCTGGTCCATGGAAACGGAATACTAAAGAGGTACAAGATCGCATGAACCTTTTTGATAATTGGCGCCGAAGGATGTGCCATTTCCTAAGCATTGGACCCGGTCCCAGCTTAGGGAAAGGTGGCGTCACCATCGCAAGAGGTTAAATGCTAAGGGGCAATTACATGCCCCTTCTTTCCTATTGGGCAGCCCTAATGCCCCCGTATACGAAAAGTGAGGTTATGATGAAGAAGATTCATATCGCGAGCTCTAGCGTCGGGAAACTCCATAAGAAACTTGGAGTACCAATGGGAAAGAAGATTCCTGAAGGAAAACTGGAGAAGGCTGCGCATAGCAAGAGTCCGGCCCTTCGAAAAGAAGCAAATTTTGCTTTGAATGCTCGGAAATGGAAGTGACTTATGGGAGACGTAGTTAAGTTCCCTGAGAAGAAGGATCCGCATGGTATGGGGGATGCCGTCTGCTCCTCTTGCCGCCATGAGTGGGTTGCCGTTGCGCCTGTTGGCACTACCCAGCTTGAATGCCCAGCGTGCCATACCCTGAAAGGGCGCTTCAAATACCCGTTTGCGCCACCAGAGGATACTCTTATCTGGGAGTGCCGGTGTGGTGGGACACAATTCTTTCTAATCAGCCCAAATATCATGTTCTGCCCAAATTGCGGTGAGTCAGGGGCTATCCTATGAACGGTGATCTCATTAATCAAAAGATTGAAAGAGGTTATGCCTTGGCGGCTGCTAAAGTCGGGGCAACCCATTCTGTCTACCGGGCACCGAGCGCGATTTCACCCCTGCTGTCTACCCCTGTGGTTACGACCCCTATTGGTTTCAATATTGCCGGGCAGTATAAGGATCAAGTACAAGGTGACCAGCTCCTCTGGGAGGTGATTGTTGATCCGACACTAGTACAAGTTGGCGATTACCTAGTTGGGCCGCATACTTGGATGGTAGTCGGCATGGAACCGCTGATGCCAATGGTCGCGCTTCGGTGTACTGATAAGATTACGGCCTCCCGCGGAACGGAGTCATTTAGCCAAACGGAGGGGTTGCATTCTAGTGTACAGGCTTACGCAGTGGATGTTCCTTGCTATATCCAATTGAAACGGGATAAAGGATTTGGAGCTCCGGCTGGTTACCCTGCTGCCACTAACGCAAGTGCTCCAACCCCCGAATGGATTATTTATACCGGTATCTCTGGGGTGACTCCGGCGAAGTTCTTTAAGGAGGGGGATATGATTACTTTGACCACAGGTCAGTTATTGCGTATCGATGCTGCCTCGAGCTCTACCCTGACTTGGCAACTTGTCTGCACACCGTACTACCCAAATGCCTAATTCAAGTGATCCATTTGCGGAGCTATTGGATACCCTCGAGACGATCGATGCTCGGTTATCCAATACGCAGCCTTTGGTTAGAGCAATCGGTCTTGTTGAAAGGAATAAGGTTCTCCGCCGGATAACAGAGACGAAGACTGACCCCCTTGGAAACAGCTGGGCACCCTGGTCTGAGCGGACCGCCCGGGAGCGCAGTGAAAAAGGGAATGCATGGCAGGGTCTTTTATGGGACACCGGGGAGCTTCTCCATAGTATTAAACTAGTGGTAGACCCAGACTCTTTTGAACTTGGTTCAGACCTTCAGAAGGCGAAGGATCTACAAGAAGGCTTGCCAAACATGGCTGCCCGGGAGTATCTTGGGTGGAATGAGGATGACTTTTTGGACTATGAGGCATTGGCCATTCGTTATTTTGAAGGTGGACAGTCATGAGTGAGATACGTAAAGTTCGTATTTTTCAGGATCATACAGATGGGCGCACCGGGGAGAAGTTCTCTGCTGATCCTATCAATGGGACAGAAGTTGAGCTGTCTATTGAGGACGCCGAGTACGTAACCAAGGCTGAAGGTGCCCGTCGAGCTGAGTATATAGCCGCGATAGCCGAGCGCGAAGAGCTTTCTCGCGACGAGGCGCCTGAATAATGGCAGTCATTGCTGCCGCGGCACTCGACCTTTACACCAAGGTTCAGGGTGTATCGGCACTTAACCTTAGTGCCGGATTGACTGTCGGTGGGCAGGTTCCTGATCCCGGGATGACAAAAATTCCGTTGCCGGGGGCTTGGATCCTGTTAGAAAATGGGGAGACGACCCTTGACCCATCAAGTCGCGTTGTTTCTTTGAACCTAACAGGGCGCTTAACCTACGTGGTTCTTCTTGCAGTGCCATACACATCGCAGACTGACCTCTTAGACGTGCAGTTTCCGTTGGTCGAAGAAGTTATTGACGCGGTTCATGGTAAGGCAGCACCGTCAGGCATGCGCTGGCTCTGGAATAAGTTAAAACTTCTCGTCGTTAATGGAGATCGACTCGTTTATCGGATTGAATTCGTGCTGGATGCCGGATCAATGTAATCGCTTTTAATTTGTTCATTATTGAATCAGGAGAACTCAAATGTCAGCTCTTACAGATTTGACCTACTTCATTGGTCAGGGGAAAGTTGATTTCGCCACGCGTGTTACCGCAGGTGCAATCAATAGTGGTTTCAAGTCATTTGGTGATGTCCAGCTCTTGGATATTGACCAGTCAAAACAAAAGATTGTCGAAGTGGAAGAAAATCAGACCGGTTTTGGTGGTACCGCTCTGTATTCACCAGTTGCCGCACCTATTGGTGTGAAACTCCAGTTGACTCAATGGTCGATGGCTAACATTGCGTTTGCTGCGTATGGTCAGAACTCAGGCGCCTCTATTGGTGGTACAGTCACAGCCGAAGCGGTTACTGCCTACAACAACAGCACCTTCTACCTGAAGAATATTGGGGTATCCGCGGTCGCTGTGAAGTCCGGCGCAACAACTCTCGTGCTCAATACCGATTATACTCTGGACGCAGCTTTCGGTGCCATCACTATCCTCCCGGGTTCGACAATCGTACCGGCCGGTCCAGGTGTTCCTCTGACTGTTGATTATACCTACGCTGCCAACAATGGCCGTGTCGATGCCCTGATGACCCAAACACCGGAGCTGTGCATCAAGTATCGTTGCTTGAACGTGGCAAACCCTGCCGGTGGTTCTTTCGGGGCGGTACGGGTTACCCTCAATCGGGTACGTTTGAATCTGTCCAAGGCGATGTCCATGCTCGCCAAGAAAGAGGGTATCATCGAGGTAGATGGGGCTATCCTGTTCGACTCAACAGCACCTGCTGGTACCTCGAACTACTACACCGTCGAAAAAGCCTAATCAACCCAAAGAGCCTAACTAAGGAGGCTATATGTCTGAACTCAACGCCGTACTCAATATCGGTGAAGAAGTTCAGGCCGGTGGGGAGACGCTCAACGTTCTCCCTCTCGGCTTTGGACGAATTCCTGGAGCTGTCAAGCTGGTTATCCCCCTCGCCAATGTCTTCCGCGATCTTTTGGTGGACTGGGAACGCCTCGAAGAGCTTGGCAACACCGCAAAGGCTGCTGCTAGTAGTGATGATACTGCTAACGCCGCCAAAACATTCTCTCAAGAACTGCAGGAAGAAGAATACGCCCTCTACATGAAGTGGGTTGAGGTCTTCGCTGATAAATCTGAGAATATCATCGCTTTCCTTGCCTACGCCCTGATGAAAGACCGGGCTTGGTTCGATACCATCGGGCTAGATGAAGGTATCGCCCTTATCAAGGCTGTGGTTAAGGTAAACAAGGATTTTTTTATCCAAAAGGTACTCAAGATGTGGTTGAGCTCCCCGACCCCATCAACGTCCCAACCAGAGGATCCAGAAGCCATCCGTGGGCAGACCTCATAGGAACGTTGATTGCCGCTGGACATCGTCCGGAGAACATTCCTGAGTACACCTTGCCGCAAATCAGGTTCTACCTGACGGCAGCCCTTCGCGCTGAGAAGCGGGAAAAAAAGAGGATGATCTTGGCGGTTCTCCTTGCCATACGTGGGGCTTTCGGTGAAGATATTCAAGAGGAACTGAATGATCTAGGTTAGGGGAAAGGTCTATGAGCAACATGCTGGTCTCGATGCGGCTGCAAATGCTGAATGAAGCCAGCGGTCCGATCAAAGAAATTATCTCCGAAATCAAGAATCTTGACAGTGAGTTAAAAGAAGCCCTCCCGAACCTATCTAAGGTCGGGACCTTCATGAATTCAATGAAGATTTCCCGCACTACGGTTAACAACGTGCGGGACTTCCGAAAAGAGATCCGCCTAGCCGCGGAGACTTCCCCTCTTATAGCCAGCCTGCACAAAGAGCTCAATAGCCTCTCAGGTGCCCTTGCCGCTGTCCGCGATAACTCTCGTGGGGTTGGGGCTAACCTAACTTCCATAGGGAACCGGGCAGGTGGGGCTTCCATTGCCGCAAACCGCTTTGACGCTACCTTAAACCTCCTTGATAAAACCCTTTCCGGACTCAAAAATAATCTTTTTAGTACGGCGGATGGTTTTGCCACAGTAACCCATGCCTCCAGACAGTCCGCTGACGTTATGTCGGCTACCATGGATAGGGCAAGCGGGAAAGTACGTAATGTCCGGGAGGAGGTGAACGGGCTGACCGAATCCGTTAAAGGGATGATGGCGACGTGGGCTGCCTGGAAGATTAAAGGTGGCCTGACTGGATCGACCAACGCAGCTGCAAGCTACAATAACCAAGTAGCCTCCATGCGGGCACTCGGCATTCCAGAGGAGCAACTTGCCTACGCTCAGAAGAAGGCGTGGGAGACTGCTCAAGCAATTCCGCAGATTAGTGTTGCCGATGCCCTATCCGCGCGGCGTTCCTTTATCGCTGGTACGGGTGAGAATAACGAAGCCTTGATGGCGGCGGCGCTTCCCCATGTCTTGAAGAACGCTTATATCTATAAGAGTTTGTATGACCCGCAGGGTAAAGTATCCGATATCATGCAGAACATGATCGGTATTGCTGAAGCCCGTGGTATGTCGCAGGATGCCGGTAAGCTCCGGAGTGCCTCAGACTTGGCCTTGCAGATGGCAATCGCCACGCAGGGCCGGATGGACTTTGGCGCCCAAGAAACGATCATGCGGCAGTTCAAGTACGGTGGTGCCCAGTCCATTGACGATGCCGGTTACCGGCATATGATTGCTCTTGGCGAGCAATATAAAGTATTTGGTAATGGTTCAACTGGTGGGGGTCATGGCGTATCGCAGGTTGGTACCGCATTTGGTATGATGCGTAAGGTCATGCTGTCTGGTCGTATGAATAAAATGACCAAGGCTCTCCTCGAACAGATGGGGATGCTGGAGAATGCCCCAAGTATCGAGACTACTACCACGGGGACTGCCTCTACCGGAACGATCAAAGGTACCCTCGAGGGCGCCAAGAATCCGGTAGAATGGGTGCGCAATGTGCTTGTTCCGCACATGCTCGCCTATGCGATGAAGAATGCGAAAGCTTACTTCCCGAATGGAGACATCCATAACAAGGACGCGCAGAAACTAGCCCTTGAGAAACTGGCTGCTCAATTGTTCGCACCAACAGGCGGTACAAACGTCGCTAACGCCGTTTCTATGATCGAGAATAATTCGATCTTCGGGCGTCTTGATGCTACCTCTAACCTGTCGAAGAACGTTAAGACTGGTTCGGCTGGTATGGACGCCCTGCAGAAATACCAGTTGAACCTGGATGCTTTTCATTCCTCAATCACTAACCTTGAAGTTGCGATCGGTGAAGGACTACTCCCGACCCTGACTAAGGTACTAAATACCGTCGCCCACGTAATCGACTGGTTTGCCAACCTTAGTAACTCAAATAAGAACCTTGCCCGGGATATAGGCTTCGCGACAACGGCCCTTGGCGGCCTGTTAGCTATCAAGGGATTCTCCGTCATGGTCGGCGGGCTACGGAACGTCTTCCTGTGGTTAACGCGGTTAGGTCCAGCCGCTACCACTTCGGCAGTTGAGACGACGGCTGCCTCGGCGACAATGGATACCGCTTCCGCTAGTATGGCCGCAACGTGGGGTTCTCGCCTCCGCATGATGGGTGCGGCCGCTCTCCGCTTTGCCGGGTGGGCTGGTGTTGCCTTTATGCTTTATGATGCCTCAGCTAGCATCGATATTGCCGGGGTGAGCCTTCAAAATCGTTTCATAGCAGTGATGGAACAGCTTGAGTCCATCGTAGCTAAATCAATCGCTTGGATTGTTGGCAAGATTGCCGACGCCTTTGATGTTGTCCATGAGTTAAAGGTCTATGCCCAGACTCAAGTAGTGAATGCCGTTGGGCATACTGGTATGGGCGCAAACATGTTGCGCGGGTTTACCGGTGATTACCTCCATCCGGATGGCAAGTACCGCATCGCTAGTGATGGGTATGTGAATAAGGCCCGGATAGTCCAGGACTCGCTTAAGCAAGTTTCAAAAGATTACTGGAATGATGCTAATAAGCA